>Ga0255346_1005658_pt1 | contig 12750 bp, 24 predicted proteins | sample wastewater_treat_FD_194410 | JGI IMG/M metagenome (GOLD analysis project Ga0255346, IMG submission 194410) | Wastewater microbial communities from Lulu Island WWTP, Vancouver, Canada - plant22 | ecosystem: Engineered > WWTP > Wastewater > Unclassified | place: Canada: Vancouver, British Columbia... | reverse complement strand
TTGTTTTTGCTTTTTTATCTTTCATATACAAAAAAAGATAATATAAAATTATCTTTACTGTATAATATATTTTTTTAAATTCAATATGTGATTGTTTTCTATTGCATTTTAAACAATTTTTTGATTTTCTAAAAATTTTTGTATATATCTTTTAGCTCTTCATTTCATTGAGTAATATCCTCGTTCAGTATTAATATATAATATTTCCATAATCTCCTCTCTGTCTTTATTTTCTAAATAATATAATCTAACAAATCAAGCAAGTCTTCTGTCTCATTTTAATTTTAACTCTTTTATTATGTTTTCATACATTTTTTAAGCTACATCAAAATAAAATCAAATTCAAGATAATCCGAAACTATGCACCATACTATCAACCGCATCATCTTTGTTTCCATTCTCCCCAGTAAAGTATAATAATTGTTCTATTACATTTTCTGTTTTTCATACCTTGAAAAATATCTCTCATCTTTGAAAACACCCCTCAAACTCTTTTAATCTAGTTCGTTTATCTTTTGTTGCATTTACTACTGTGATAGGTAGATTATATCCTCACATATTTGAAGGGTCTTTGAATAGTTTAGCATATATCTCTCAACCATTATTCTTTTCAACCTTGATATTTCTTGGTTTGTAATTAAGATACATATTCAACACTGTCCTACATATATTTTGGTTGTTTTTTTCCTCTCCTTTTAAACTTATCTCCTCTAATACATATCTATATAACACATTTTCAACCTTCTTAAACCCAGTTACTGTAATAGAAAAAGAGTCAGATTTTGTCTTTTCACTAAATGCAGGGTCTATACCAGCTTCAACATAATCAAACTCTATATCCTCATCAAACATTCTTATATATTCTGATTTGATTAGTCTATCTTTATTTGAGAATGGTTTTAATAGATAGTTTTGATTAAAAGATATTTCTCACAAATCATTTAGCTTTTTTTCTAGTGAAATCTTATGTTTTTTTGGGTCTTCTATATTCTGATTATACTCCTCAGCTTCTTTGTTTGTTTTTGTGTATCTATCTCGTGCAGGCTCTCCATTTTCATCTACTACCTTTTGTGATTGTATGCTCCAGGAAGCATTGTTTTTATATTTCTGTTTTAGTCTTGGATTGAGTCAATCTTCCATTATCACATTACCTAGTATCCTAATCTGACAATAATCAGCTAGACCTCAAAACACTTCATCCTCTAAAAATCTCATATTATTATCTATGATGTCCTTATTTCTTACACTGTTTATATTATCAATATCATCTAAAAGTAAGCTATCTGGTCTAATCATTCAATCTTTACTCATAAATACCTGTCATCTCATAGATGTTCACATAGAGAATGCTTTTAGTTTTATATCATTCTCAGTTATAAACTCATTTACTGACTTCTTTTGTGATTTCTTTTCTACATTATCAGAAAAAAACAACTGTCAAAAATCGTTTATCAGTCTTTTATTTGTTTGTAATTGTATCGCTATCTGAAAAAGATGAAAACTTGAAGATTTTTGTTCATACGAGAACACACAAATAAACCTCTTTTTCTTATAACAGATACACCATAAATCATACAATAATCAAATCAACATAGTCTTTGCGCTCTCCCTATGTCATTCTATATAGATATTAAATCATTCTTGAGTAAGATTACACCACTTCTTATGAAATGGTGCAATCTTTGGATAATGGAACGAGCTTGGAAAATAATATAAACAAAATCTTAAAAAATCGTGTTCAAGATATTTTACCCTCGTTTCTTTTTTATTTAAGACTTCTTTAAGAAGCTGTTTTTTCTTCTCATTCATCAGGTTTGTTAGCTTCTGATTGTAAAAAATCATAGTCAATCTTTGCTGGTATCTCATAATCATAACCTAACTCCTCTTTTGCTTTAATCATATCGTCTATCGCTTCGTTATATTTCTCGCAAAGCTCTTTGATTTGATTAATATGTTGGTTTATCTCTTTAACCTTTAATATGTAGTTTTTGAGATACTTATCCATATTATCAAATAAAAGTTTGTAGTTTATTGTAGACTTAGATTTCCTCTCCTCTACAATATCAAAACATTCATCATCAATTTTGATGTACTCTTTTTTTAATAGTTCACTGTTCATAATATATTTAATTATAAATTAAAAACTAATTCCAACCCCTCTCCCTTATTATCTCTTGCCACCTTACCTTATCTTTTTCAATCTCCTTTCGTATTTTCTGTTTATGTTCGTCGTTTGTTAGTGTCTTGCTTTCGTAATGATGTATCAATGTGTTTGCTATTCAAGGGCTTTGTTTCAAATCTTTTACTACTCTCTGGAATATCCAGTCATCTCAATACCATATACATAAACTTTCGTCAATATCTCCAATCTCTTTTCGCCTTTCCTTTGTGGTCATCCAACACCAACCTATTATATTTTGTTGCTTGATAAATACTTCTCATTCAAAAGGTTTATCTAATCTTGTGCTGTATGGTCAAACTATATAACTATCCTCTAAACATTCAACCATAGCAGTATCAAATCAAGGTTTTATGACTATATCGTTATTAATTACAAGTATATATTCTCCTTTTGCTTTACTTATTCATTTATTCCAGCTTTTATTTACTCACAACCACTCTTCATTTCTAAAATATCTTACATTTTCATTATTCTTAAATTCTGCTGTCCTATCCTTTGTCCTATCATTAGAAAAATCATCTATGATAATTATTTCGTATGGATGGATAAATACATCACTTATATTTTGTATGATGTTTTTTGTCATTTCGTACCCATTGAGAACTGGGATTATTATACTTATTTTTGTCATCTATTGCATAATATTTTGTAAAACAACTTTATAGAAGTCCATATCTCTAATAACTGACAATCATATCTGTATCAATGGTTTTTCTTTGTCCATAACTATCTCGTGGACTTCAAACTCTTTCATAAACTCTTTTTTTATCCTATACCCCATCAATTCTAAATGTCGCCCATCTATAATTATATGTCATTTTCATTCTCTTATTTTCTTTTTTATGTAATACTCAAAATCTTTTCCTATACTATTTTCTAACCTCTCATAATGTCGTTGTATGTTATCGTTTATCTTATCTCAATATAAGTAAGGAAAAAACTCTTGTATGAAATCTAAGTATAAATAGTCTATTGATAATAATGTATGCTCTATCTTGTTTTCTGTAAAATGTTCTGACAACTTATTGGCTGTCGTAGTCTTACCACTTCAAGGCAATCAAGCTATCATTATAAGTTTTCTCATTACTTCTTTTTGAAATGTAAAACATATCTCGCTATCTTATCTCATTTCTGGTCTACTGATTTTCATTTATAAACTATCTCAAAACCTTTCGCCATAGCTTTCAAATCATCTTCGTTTGGAAAATGGCAAGGTATTTCATCTACACTTCTTGAATACTTTTCTGATACTTCTGGCAATCCACCCTCTCGGATTATCAGCCCTCATTTCTTTAATTTATTCTTACATATCTCAAAAAACTTTGGCTGTAAATCTCTAAAGTAATGAAATGTAGATGTGCAAGTGATTATATCCAATTTTTCCTCTATATGGTCTAGGTTATCAAATACACTTGCTATCCTAAAATCTATATTCTCTATTCAATAATGCTTTGCATACCCTTTTGCTAGTTTGATTACTTCCATCCCAGCACCTCAAGACAAATCAACATCTATTCAATAAACAAATTTCGCACCATTCTGACAAAACCTTATCGGAAAGTATCCAGTATTACATCAAACATCTAATATCACCTTGTCTTTTGGCTCTATATTCAAGCAATCATACTTGGCTTTGCTTTTAGAGTTCTTAGCTTCCATACCCAAATCCTCAAATGATTGATATATTGTAGCTTTTTTTAGTTCGTTTATATCCATTATGATTTGATAATATTATAAAACAATTCAACCAGAAACTTTTTCTCAACAAATAGGACAACTTGATATCCTTATAGGAGTATATGGTGGTCTAATAAATCTTCAAACACTTCTCATTCATTCATATTTATCCTTTATTATATATTCATCTGTTTTGAATTCACATCAACACTCTTTACAGTTAAATATTTTTATAGCTTTTTTTTGTAATATTTGTTTCATAGTTTTTTATTTAATCAATTAAATCACCTGTTCAATGGTTATGCATACCATCTGTTTTCTGTATCCCTGTCAGCACTTCATCTATCAACTTTATATTATCACAATGCTTATACACATCACAAGCAAATATCCCATCACTTCAACTCCATTCTCATATCTTTATATTATTATCTCTTACAATATCAATATCAAACGCGTATCAACAACTCGCTATATCTCAAACACTAGGGGGTAATCTTCTTGGTAATATTATATTAGGGAACTTCACTTTCCATATTACCATCTGATTTTTTTTGTTATCTATAGCTTTAATTATCTTTTCTACTGCTTGATTATCTAAGAACATATCGTCATCATCTAATATAATACAATACCCAGTCTTGACCTCATCCAATAATCTATTTATGTATAGATTTCGTGGAGTATGCCAATTAGTCCACCCAGCCAATATCTTTTGCTTTCAGTTGCTTTTTAGCTGTGGATACCTTACATACTTCTTAACATAATCACAAGCTACATCCGAACCGATTATATGGTTCACTTTTTTTGTCTGCATATCTACACTAGCTTTGTGTATCTTGAAATAGTTAGGTCTATTATGTGTTCTAGTTAGTATGTTTATTTGCATTTTATTTTCTAATATAAAACTAAGGCTCTAATCTTACAGGGTCTCAAAAATGATATGCTTTCGCTTGTCAATCTGCCCACAACTCAAATCAATGACTGATTGCCCTCTCAAAAAACAAATAATCCTCTGACAACACTCTCCTCACTAACTGGATTTTTCATTCTTTTGGTTCAGGTTCTGCTGTATTATAGCCAACCTCTCTCCATTCTCCGTCTACTTGCTTTGTGTATGTTGTGCTTTTACTCTCAAATGGTTCTTTGTTGTATGTTTTATGCATAAATTCACACACTTTCCTACTTATACAACACATCCCCGTCCCTGCATTATCTACTTGGAATAATCATTGACTAGGTATCTCTTTGTATGGTTTATAGCTTCGCATTCATTCAGCACCTGCCTTTTCAAACTTCTCCTTTTTACATATACTTATGTATTCAGATTTTTTCCTATATCTTACACATCCAGCCACCATATCCTTATCAGCTACTAATAATCTATAAAATGCGTCTTTACTCATTGGGAGCTGGTCATCATCAAACATAATCAAATAATCAAAATTTCACTCTAACATCTTTTCAATCAATATGTTTCTTGCCATATGTATCGGAGTTCTTGATACATACGCTTTACTATACGCCCATCATTCAGGTACCTTGAAATTATCAAGCCACATTATAAGGTCTGTGCTTAATTTACCTTCGTATGTCGGTATTCAGATTAAAAATCTTTTCATATTTATTTTAGTTTTTAAAATTTCATTTTACCACCGAGAAACTATCCATATCTTTTCATTATTTGCAATTTCTATTTATTATTATTTATACAACTTTCTAATATCTCTTTGTTTTTCTTATTAACATTATCTACAAGCATAAATGCCTGTATTAACCATCGTATAAATCATATACCATATATAAAACAACTTACAACATACAACAACCATATACCAACTTTATTCAAATGTAAATAATGAAATCCAAAAAACCATAACGCCCACGCACTTCACATATTCAATTTTCTCCTATCGTATTCTTCAAGTATCGCTACCCTCTTCTTTTTACTAAATCATTCTAACTTTGATTGTAAATAAGTTTCCATCTATATTTTTTATAATTTAAAATCTAATCATTCATATCTAAAAGCTCATCCACCTTTGCTTCGTCTTCAGGGTCTAGTTCTCAAATCTTAATTATTTTTGGTGCATTTAATCACTTCAAATCTATTTTTAATTTTAATGCTCTACTAGCATCTCCCCATTTCTTCTCTCTCCTAGCTCATTGATAAATATCCATAATCTGTGCCTCTGTTTGTTGTATCTCATCCTCTAATGTAACCTCATTTTTCGCTCTTATTCGCTCGTTAGCCCTTTTGATATATCTATCTACTTGTGTTGCTGATATACCTCGTTCTTTTTCTCATATAGCTACTATCTCATATCTTTGGTATCATTGAATAAGTAATCTACCTACTTGAGCTATCCTTTCAGTAACTAATCATTTTGGAGATGGTTTTCATCTTTTATGAGTGAGGCTTTTTCATTTAAAATTATCTCCTTTTGGCATTTTTTATTTTGAAAATTTAAAATTATCATTTTATAGTACATTTCCATCCTAATCACTCTACATCTTTTTTAATAAGTTCGGCTTCTCAAATATCTTTAGCTTCAATTATAATATAAGTTTTTCATTCTTTTTCTCAAGACTCATCTTCATAATCATCAGGATTATATTCAGGAGCATCAAACTCTGGAAATAAATCATTTAAGTAATCATCATCAATTTCATCTAACTCTAATTTTAAATTTCATAAGTCCCAATCACTCTCATTAAGTTTATTATCTAATATTCTTAATTTTTTTACTTGAATTTTTGATAAATCCTCTGCTTTTATACAAGGCACTTCTTCCATTCATAGTTTTTTTGCAGCTAATAATCTTCAATGTCATATTATTACAACATTATCTTTATCTACTACTATTGGTTGAGTAAATCAAAATTCAGATATAGAGTTTGCTATTCTATCAATCTGTTCTTCTGAATGAATTTTATTATTAAATTCATAGGGGATAAGTGATTGTGTTTTTAATTGTTCTATATTCATTTGTTTATAATAAGTAATAAAAATTAATCCCAATACTCCATTCATTTTGCTTTATGTAGTTTTGTAACATAATCAGCCATATTTTGATAAGCATTATAATTTAATAATAATCTATCTTTGTATGATAATTTACTGTAATCTATTCAATATTTTTTTCTATATTCATCTGCTGTAAATTTTATTATTTTTCAATTTTTAAATGTTGTGAATGTATTAAATTTTACTCATTGCAGCCAACTTGTACTATCTATTGTATAAAATGGGTATCTTAATAACTCTCAATAACTTGTTATACCAAATCAGTGTAATTTTGTTTTATATTTTATTGCTATTTTAAAACAAAAATCTAGATAATATCTTTTCTCTGATTTAGACATTCCTATACCTGCTACTCATCATAATGCCACAAAATCATAATTTTTACAATAATACTCCATTAATTCTTTATTACCCTCTTTTAATTCAGACCAATGATAAACTGGTAAAATCTTATATCAAGTTTCATCTTCTAATCTTTTTTGATTAGCAAGTGTTTCTTCTGTATCAGATGTATCCATATTAGTAATAATTTCATATTTATCTCCAAATTTTTTTAGATATTCTATATAATCATCAATTGATAAATTTAATCATTTATTCCTTATTGAAAACCCTCAACTATCTAAAAATACACTAGTTCATTTTTTAACAGGAATATCTTTTTTATTTTTCATCTCTGGAAAAGCCACTAACACATTTTTTATTATACCTCTATCTTCTTTTAAGTATGTAGACGTAGAAATATATCAACTAAAATATATCTTCATAATTTTGTGTAGATACTAAAACACTCCAAGGGGTTAAACTCTCTTGTGTTAAAAACACTTCTACTTTTAACTCTACTGGGTCAATTAATTTATATATATCTTCAAAAATCTTATCTGCTAATTCCTCTATATATAAATTAAATCATTGTTGAAAGTACTTTCTATATGAACCAAGCTCTATTACCTTATTATTTGGTATATAAGTAACCTCTACATTACAATCTTCACATTGTCCTGTAACCTTACAAACATTATTAAAGGGCTTAATCTTTCCAATTTTTATAATTTTACTTAATCATTTATATTCTATTGCTTTCATTAGCTTTGGTAATAATCTAAAGGGTCTACCGTTCATATTTTTTTAAAGGCTTCTAATCTTTCAGTACAACTCCCACATTTTCCACAAGGTTTATCCAATCCTTTATAACAAGTCCAAGTTAATCAATAATCAACTCATAACCCTAATCATTCTTTTACTATATCTGCTTTATTCATATTTATCAATGGATAGTATAGAGATATTTTATTCCAATCACTTATTTCAACTACATCATTTAATTTCTCTATAAATTCCTCTCTACAATCAGGATAAATATCGTGGTCGCCATTATGGATACCAAGTGCTACTATATCTGCACCAATACTTTGTCCATATCATACAGCAATAGAAGTAAATATCATATTCCTATTAGGTACTACTGTTGCTTTCATATTCTCTACTTGATAATGTCATTCAGGAATAGCGTCAGCTCAATCTAATAGACTTGATTTCAATAAATCTTTCAAAAAAGAAATATCAACTAATTTATGATTTACTCATAATTTTTCACAAGTCTTTTTAGCACATTCTAATTCTTTTGAATGATTTTGTCAGTAAAAGAAACTAATTGCGTTTACTTCATATCATTCATCAATAAGTTTATAAAGTAGTGTTGTGCTATCTAATCCACCACTTAAAACCATTACAGCTTTCTTTTTTACACTCATCTTTTATTTCAAAAAAGTAAAATATGTGTTCTTTGACAATACCTGTATCATTTCTCCATACAATATTTTGCTACTAATAGGTTTTTCTGACTATCTTCTGTCACTCATAGAGGCATTAGCCAAATATTTTCTTTTGGTAGATTATATTCTTCTATAATCTCTTCAACTTCTTCAAAATCATATTCATCTGCTACCACAAATTTGTAATCATATTTAGTAGATAATGCTTTTAGTTCATATTTTGGTACTCAACTATTACTTGTCTTATAACTTACATTTACTTGGTCGTAATAGTTTTTTAATTCTATACTACCATTGGTTTCTATTTCCCAAGTATATCAATATCTATTTGCTGATAAATAATTTTGAATTTCTGCTATTTGCTTTTCAAAAAGAGCAGGCTCTCATCAAGTAAATACTATATGTTTTGATGGGTATTTATCTATTTCATCTATTATTGAAAACAAATCTTCTTGTTTCATTTCCGAATTATCAGTAACTGCATAGGGAGTATCACAAAAATTACATCTTTTATTACATCACCAAAATCTGATAAATATTACAGGCTTCCCTGTATTTCTTCATTCTCATTGTAATGTATAGAAGACCTCACTTATTGGAATATTACTCATCTATATCTTTTTCATAATAAAACTCTATTCGCTCTTTTGGACTTACTTCTTTTATAAAATAATCCGGTGATTTTGCTTTTCATTTATGGTATAATGTTGCTATATCTAATTGTCTACATAATCAACTATACTTTTTCAACACTAATTCAACAGTTTTTCAACTATCTATCAAATCATCTACTATCAAATATTTTTTATCTTTTTTTAATTCAATTCAATCTGTTATATCTTTAATTTTTGAACAACATCTGCCATTATAAGAACTAATATTAAGGTTTTGTATTTTTTTTATCTTTAATATCTTACTTAAATAATATGCTAAATGTAGTCATCATCAAGTAATACAAATCAATCAATAATACTTAGGTCAAATATCTCTAATAATCTTTCATAAAACTATTGAATGTAATTTGAATTTCTTATGATTGATAAACATTTTATTTTGCTAGAGATAAAAATTCTTTTCTTGCTTCTCTATCTTTTAAGAATACTCAACCCATTTTATTAGTTGTTGTACTTGAATTAACATCTTCTACTCATCTCATTGCTACACAATAATGTTTAGCATTTATCATAACAGCTACATTCTTTGTTCATAATTTTTCTGATAAATCTTTGTAAATTTCTTCTGTTAATCTTTCTTGTACTTGTGGTTTTCTACTATAAAAATCTACTATTCTATTTATTTTTGATAATCAAATTACTTTCTTTTTTGGAATATATGCTATAAATGCTTCTCAAATAAAAGGAACAAAGTGATGCTCACAAGCACTCATTACTTTAATATTTTTTACTACTAACATTTGGTCGTATTTATATTTATTTTCAAATGTTGAGATTTTAGGATAATTTTTATCATCTAATCATTGAAAAACCTCCTTTACATACATCTTTGCTACTCTATATGGAGTTTTTTTTAAACTATCATCCTCTAAATCTAATCATAATGTTTTCATAATATCCTCAAATGCTATTGATATTCTTTCAATCTTCTGTTCATCAGTTAAATCATTTTTTTTGAATGGATACATTTTTAATCATTAAATAGTAAAGCAGAACTTGTTGGAGTTTCAAATACCTCTACTCCATATAATTCGGGAAATTGTTTTAATATAAACTTACACATATTTTCAGCAGTTAATTCAAAATCACATTCCCAAACTCTCATTCATTTTGATTTTATAAACTCTCAAATCTCATCTCATTTATTATAAAGATATGAGTGGTCTCGGTTTTCATTAAACCAATCTTTTATGTATTTTGTATTTCAAAAATCCATAACCATTCAAATTTCAGGTCATTCTGTCTTTTGTTCTCCTTTAAAAAATAAGATAATTTTATAAGTGTGTCAATGCACATTAAAACACTTTCATTCGTGTTGTTGTAATCTATGGGCTAAATCTATTGTAAACTCTTTTTTTATTATCATACAAAATTTTTAAGAATAAAATCTATTAAATCTTTTTTTTCTATATATATTTTCTTTCATCTAAAAGAAAAACATATTAGTTTTTTTTCTACCAATCTTTTTTTCGCTGTTCTCCAATCAATATTATTTTTTTGTGCATATCATTTGATTGTAGTGTTATACGGTATTTCGTGTATCATTTTTCAATATTTCTTCATAAATATACACCTTTCTATATTCTTATTATATACATAAATCAAGATGAATTTATAAAAAAGATTTGACAATACTCTAAAATAACCAATATTATATATGTTTTTTACGAAAATTGGGTCTGTTTTTGAAATACAAACCTATTGTGAGAATTGGGTTTGTCTTATTTTGACAAAAAAAGTCAAAAAAGGTCTTGATTTTTCAAAATTTTTTACTATAATGAAAATATAATTAATTTTATTTAATAAATATTTTAAAAATGAGAACACAAATTATTAGACAAAAAATCAATAAAAGCTATGTAACTCATTGAGTAGAAGAAAAAAAAGAGTTAGATATTAATTTAGAAGATAAAGTTAGAGATTGGAAAAGAGAACAAGAACAAGACAATGAAAATCAATATGAAAAAATTTTCAAAATGATTTATGATTGATGAAGTGATAAGACAAAAAATGTAATTGATACACGAATAAAAGAAATGTGAAAAGAACAAGCAAGAAATATAGTTGTTATTTCTTGAATATGATTATCACATTTTACTTATTAAATTATATAACAATGGAAAAACTACAAGAAATTGTAAAAGAAATTCAAAAACTATATAATACACAAGAAAAAGATTATATTTGATTCTGTATAGATAGAGCAGAATTAGAATGTGAAGATGAAGAACAAGCAAGGGATTTATTACAAGATGCAAGTGCGGATTGAGATTGGGAAAACCTAGCACGAGAGCAGGGACATTTAGCTTGAATAAATGATTGACTTAATATAGTTAAAAGTTATTTAGAAAAAATATCAAGTCAAGATTAGAAAATAGTATTAATTTATTATACTATATTCTTATATTACTATTAGTTTTATTTATTAAAAAATATAGATATGTGATACACACACTACAAAAAAGTTGCAGAAGAAAACATTGGTTTAGTAAATGATTTATACAGAGATGTATTAAGTTTGATTACTATTAAGGATTGAAGAAATTTATTGGAGATTTATAATGCTGACAAGGATTTAGAGTGAGATGCAGAAGAATATTTTCACAAGTATTCACGAGATGATGATAAAAATATTACTCTTGCTAATAATAATAGTGATTGGTGATTTTGTAAAACAGCTAGAAAACTATATGATATAGCAGTTGTTATTGGTTATGCTTTTGATAGTTATTTAAGTAATAGTAGAGAATTTTCATCTGATTGTTATAGAGAAACAGAATGATATATAGATAGTATTATAGAATGAATGGAGGATAAAAATAAAGAGCTAGTTCTTGAATGATTGGTGGGATATATAAAAGCAGAATTAGATATAGAAGATTATAAAGAAGAAGATTTAGAAAAAATATCTGAAAGAGTTATATATTATTGTGATAATTTTTAATTATTAAACTATATAAAATGAAAACCTTTTTAATAAATGAACAGTATAAAAAAACCACTAAGGGTGGTAAGTGATTATGTAGAGTATTTATATTAGAAGATTGAGAAATAAAAGATATTACAAGAAGAGTATCAGAGTTATGAAATAGAGAAAAACAATATGACTGAATAAATTTGACTGTTCATTATTGAAGTTGAACTGGTATAATGGTAATTAAAAATATATTAAAAGTAAACTGGGGCAACGATATCAATATTGTTGATGTATCTATATTTTAATTTTTAATTTATAAAAAATACAAATGCAAAAAGAGTATTTACTTATACAGAAACTCATTAAAGAGAATGGGGAATTAAAAAAAGAAAACAAAAAACTAAAACGAAAGATTGAAGATTTGAGAGAGTTGGAAAAATTACAAAAAAATTAGTTTTATATTTTTACTTGATTTTTATGAAAAAATCTATATATAT
>Ga0255346_1005654_pt1 | contig 12754 bp, 7 predicted proteins | sample wastewater_treat_FD_194410 | JGI IMG/M metagenome (GOLD analysis project Ga0255346, IMG submission 194410) | Wastewater microbial communities from Lulu Island WWTP, Vancouver, Canada - plant22 | ecosystem: Engineered > WWTP > Wastewater > Unclassified | place: Canada: Vancouver, British Columbia... | reverse complement strand
GTTTTATATAACCTTTTCTAAAGGGAAGGGACCTGTATGGTTAGATGAGGGTTTTGCTATATATACTTCTAATCAATTAAGTACAAAAGAAAGACCTAAGGAATTTAAAAACTTTCTTAAGTATTATTCTTATGAAGATGAGAAGGTGTATTCAGAATCTGGTTTTGTTGTAGAGTGGTTGATAAACAAGTTTGGTAAGGAAAAGGTAATAGGTTTTTTAAAGGTATTACCTAATATTAATAGTAAATATGAGTTTAAGAAAGAATTTGAGGAGTATTTTGGTTTAGAGTTAGATTATAAAAGTTTTAAAGAATTATGAAATTTTTAATAATATGTTTTTTAGAAAGAAAAGCATTATAAGATATAAAGAATATCTAGGTAAAAGTTAGGATTGTAGAAGTGGTAAAAAAATATAAAAGGGGGTAAAATAACACAAGTAAAGCATATTTTGCAAAGCAACTATATAAGTTGAACTTGGAATATTATGTCAGGGAATCAGATTACTGAGTTTATTACTAATGAGAAAGGAAATACCCTCTTGGAGAGATTAAATGAATTAGTTTCCAGAACAGAAAAACTAGATATCCTTGTTGGTTATTTCTACATAAGTGGTTTCTATCAGATATATAGAAGTCTTGAAGAAGTAGAAAAGGTAAGAATTCTAATTGGACTTAATACTGAAATACAAGTCGCTGATGCTGTACAAGGCAATCTAAAAATACAATTTGAATCTGCAAAAAAGATTAAAGATAGTATCAGCAAGAAGTATATAGATGAGGTTGCAATAGCAGAGGATGATGCTGATGTGGAGGAAGGGATGTTTAAATTTATAGAATGGTTAAGAAGTGGGAAATTAGAGATAAAGATTTATGATAAGGCTCCTCTCCATGCCAAGTTATACATTTTTACATTTGATAAGAATCAGATTGATCCTGGTAGGGTTATTACAGGTTCTAGTAATCTAACAAGATCAGGACTGAAAGATAATTTAGAATTCAATGTTGAGTTAAAAAACAGTAGTGATTATAAGTATGCATTGGACAATTTTAATGCACTCTGGGAAGAAGCTATTGATATATCTCAAAATTTGAAGGACACCATAAGTAAAAAAACCCATCTTAACAATGAGATCACACCATATCAGTTATACCTTAAATTTCTGTATGAGTATTTTAAAGAGGATCTTACTGTAGATACAGAAATAGAGGATTACACACCAGAAGGATACTTAGATCTCGAGTATCAGAAGCAAGCAGTAGTGAATGCTAAAAAAATTTTAGAAGAGTATGGTGGAGTTTTTATATCAGATGTTGTCGGTTTGGGAAAAACATATATTGTTGCTAGGTTAATCAATACACTCGGAGGAAAAACATTGATTATTGCATCTCCAGCTTTAATTTCTAAAGATAATCCAGGTTCATGGGAGAATGTCTTAATTGACTTTGGTGTTAGAGGGTACGATTGTGAATCTGTAGGTATGCTAGAAAGGATTTTGGAAAGAGGCGTTGAAAAGTACAATAACATTGTTATTGATGAGTCCCACAACTTTAGAAATGAGGCAACAATATCTTTTGAAAGACTCTCTGAAATATGTAGAGGTAAAAAAGTTATCTTAGTTAGTGCAACACCGTTTAATAATCAACCACAAGACTTACTAGCTCAAATCAAATTATTTCAGAACAGTAGAAAAAGTAATATTCCAGGGATCCAAAATCTTGAAGCTTACTTCAGTGGTTTGAATTCTAGAATTAGACAATTGGACAGAAGAAACAACTTCGATGAATACATGTCTGTTGTTAAGGGTAATGCACAAGATATTCGAAATAATATCTTAAAATATCTAATGGTTAGAAGGACTAGAACAGAAATCGAAAAATACTATAGTGAGGATTTAAAGAAACGAGGGCTTAAATTTCCAAAAGTCCACGATCCTAAATCTATTTTTTACCAGTTTGACTCAAAAGAGGAAGAAGCTTTTAATAAGACAATTTCTTTCATTGAAAACTTTAAATATAGTAGATATGTACCCCTTCTTTATTACACTGGAGAGTTAACAGAAAGAGAAAGGGTTTCCCAAAGAAATATGCTGACATTTATGAAGATGCTTCTCCTTAAGAGGTTTGAGAGCAGTCTTTATGCATTTAGAAAAACACTTGAGAGATTCATTCGATCTTATGAGTTAATGATAGATCAGTATGATGAAGGTAATGTATATGTGAGTAAAAAAAATGCTAACAAAGTATTCCAATTGCTTGAGGAAAATAGGATCGAAGAAATAATGGATTTGGTAGAACAAGAGAAAGTAGAGTTCTATGAAAGTAAGGAGTTTGAGAAAACATTTAGGGATCACCTGGAGTATGACTTAGGTTTACTCAGAGAGTTATATGCTACATGGGAGGTAATTGATAGGGATGTCAAACTTGAAACCTTTATAGACAAGTTAAAGACAGATTCTATTCTTTGCAATAATAAGCTCATAATCTTTACAGAGTCTAAAGAGACAGCCAATTATCTATCATCCGAGATTCAAGAAAGATTGGGAGAGAATGTGCTAAACTATACTGGAGATTCAGCAACAGCACTTAGAATAGATGTAATTAATAATTTTGATGCAAGAGCCAGAAACAAGGATAACAAATATAGAATTCTTGTAACAACAGAAGTACTTGCTGAGGGAGTAAACCTGCACCAATCCAATGTTGTTATTAACTATGATATCCCATGGAACCCCACACGTTTAATGCAAAGGGTTGGTCGTATTAATCGTGTTGATACGAAGTTTGATGATATCTACACCTACAATTTCTTCCCATCTGTTCAAGCAAATGACGTGTTAAAACTAAAAGAGGCTGCTGTAGCTAAAATAGAGATGTTTATAGAACTATTAGGAAATGATGCTAGATTACTAACAGAGGGAGAAGAGATTAAGTCTAACGAACTGTTTGATAAGTTATCATCTAAAGAAACTATTATAGGAGAAGAGGAAGAGGAAAGTGAACTCAAATATCTAATCATAATTAAAGACATAAGAGATAAAAATACAGAGCTATTTAGTCAGATTAAGAATCTGCCTAAGAAGTCTCGATCTGCAAGAAGGTTATCTGAACAATCAGGTAACTTGCTAACATACTTTAAGAAAGGGAATTTGGACAAATTCGTAATCTCTGGTATGACTGAAACACGAGAGCTAGGTTTCTTAGATGCTATAAAATTATTTGAATGTGATAAAGATACTAAAAGAGTTAACATTCCTTCCAGTTTCTATGAGCAGATTAAAATGAATAAAAAATATTTTGAGGAAATTACGATGGAGGAAATAGGAATGAGTTTAGAAACTAGAACGGGAGCATTGGATAGAAAGATATTAAAAAGATTGAATTCTAACACAGTAAAAAGATTTGATGGATTTACTCAGGAGCAGGAAGAATATATCGAAGTTGTTAAAACAAAAATAGATGAAGGTGCACTTCCCAAGAATCTTGCAAAAAGGATATGGAAAAAGATGAGAGATATGATGGAGCCATTAGAGATTGTTAAATTATTGCAAAAAGAAATCTCCCCAAACCTTCTCAAGGATACTCAATCCCAAGCTAAAGAAAGCATTTCCAATGAAAAGGAGGTAATCTTATCTGAATATTTTGAATAGTAATGACAGAACAAGAATCTAAGAACTTAATAAAAGAAACTTTTGAAAATGATTTCAATAGAGATAGGTTTAAGAGATTTATTGCGAATCTACTAACGGATTTTCAAGAAACTTCAATACTCTATGATGGGCAATACATTAAAGATGCATATAAGTCATATATAAAATCCTATGAAGTAATTGCAAGATTTATTGATTCAGAAAAGAGAACCCTTGATGTTTTAATCACATACTTAAAAACAGAAGCCACCTTTACTGCAAGGACTCGTCAAAGGAATTTCGCTCTTGATTATTTAAAGAGTAGGAATAGAGATGGAATTTTAATTGCTTATGTACATAAGAATGGTAAAGATTGGAGATTTTCATTTGTAAAATTGGAGAATGATATAATAAGAGGTGAACATGGGAAGGTAAAGGACATCTCAAGTTTTACTGCTGCAAAGAGATCTTCATTTTTGGTAGGTCGTCATGAGAATTCATATACTGCCAAAAAACAATTCCTGCCAATTATACAAAGAGAAGACAGGCCAAAGTTCGAGGATATAGAGGAAGCATTTAGTGTAGAGGCAGTAACCGATGAATTTTTTGACAAATATGAAGAGCTATTTCATAAGGTACATGATGCATTAGAGAGAGAAATTAAGAGAAAACCAGAACTTAAGAAAGAATTCGGAGACAAAGAGATCTCAACTGTCGATTTCGCGAAAAAGTTACTTGGTCAGATGGTATTTCTTTACTTTTTACAGAAAAAGGGATGGTTCGGAGTTGCACCAAAGGCAGATTGGGGGACAGGTCCTAAAAATTTCTTAAGAGAATTATACAAAAAGAGAGAAAAATATGGGCATAATTTTTTTAATGATGTCTTAGAGCCTCTTTTCTATGAAGCATTGGCACAAGATAGGGGTAGAGATTCAATATATCCTAGATTAAATAATTGTAGAATGCCTTTCTTAAATGGTGGCTTATTTGAACCTATGAGAGGTTACTCTTGGGAAGCCACGGATATATTTCTGCCTGATGAACTTTTCTCAAATAAAAATAAGGATGGCGAGGATATTGGAGATGGAATTCTAGATGTTTTTGATAGGTACAACTTTACTGTAAATGAAAGTGATCCTTTAGAAAAAGAGGTTGCAGTTGATCCTGAGATGCTTGGGAAGGTATTTGAGAATCTACTCGATGTTAAAGATAGAAAAAGTAAGGGATCTTTTTATACTCCTAGGGAAATTGTCCACTATATGTGTCAGGAGTGTCTTATAAATTATCTTGAGACTGAAACAAAAGGAGAGATTCCAAGGAGAGATATTGAGAGTTTGGTATTAAATGGTGAGACAATTATTCAAAATGATTTTGTTACATTAAGGAAGCAAAGAGAAAAAGAAGATAAAGGACATAAATATCCTGGAACTTATAAATTGAAACTCCCAGAATCAATACAAAAGAATGCAAGAAAGATAGATAGTTTACTAAAAGATATAAAAGTTTGTGATCCAGCAGTAGGTTCAGGGGCATTTCCTTTGGGTATGATAAATGAGATTGTAGGAGCTAGACAGGTTCTTCAAGTTTATTTGAGAGATAATTTGTCTGTTTATGATTTGAAATATCATGCAATTGCAAATTCAATTCATGGAGTGGATATTGATCCTGGGGCTGTAGATATTGCAAGACTAAGACTTTGGCTTTCTCTTGTAGTTGAAGAGAAGGAACCAAAGCTATTGCCTAATCTTGATTATAAAATAATGCAAGGAAACAGTTTGGTATCAGAGTATAAGGGTATTAAGTTGTTTGATAAAAGCCTATTATCAACAAAAGAAGAAAAGTTTATTCAATTAGGTTTATCTTTTGAAATCAATTCAGAAATAAAAATGAAGGAGTTACAGGATAAGACACGATTATATATTAAAGAGTCACAAAGGGCTGAAAAACAAGAATTGAAAAAAGAAATTGATGATATAAAATGGGATTTGATTGAAGAGACACTTAAGGATTATGGAAGACAAGAAAAAATAGATGAAGTTCGTAAGCTAAGAGATAAAAATATTAAGCCCTTTTTTATTTGGGAACTAGAATTCTTAGATGTGTTTAAGAATAAAGGGGGGTTTGATGTTGTAATTGGAAATCCTCCATATGTAGGAGAGAAGGGGCATAGAGATATCTTTCAACAAATTAAGAAGGGCAATTTAGCGAAGTTCTATCAAGGTAAAATGGATCTTTTTTATTTTTTCTTTCATTTAGCTTTGGAGATAGGAAGAGATAGAGGAGAGAATGCTTTTATTACTACAAATTATTATCTAACTGCTCAGGGTGCTCAGAAATTAAGAACTGATTTAAAAAAAAGATCTATTATAAGAAATCTTATTAATTTCAATGAGTTAAAAATTTTTAAGTCAGCGAAGGGGCAGCATAATATGATTACGATATTCTCGAAAGGAGTTAATGGCTCAACACTAGCAAAGAATTGTATAACGACAAGAAAAGGTTATGCAGACGGAAGAGTATTAAATTTAATTGTTTCTTTTAAAGATTCTGAAACAAACTATTATTATGTTAAGCAAGAAGATTTATACGATGGACCTCAGAATTATATTAGGCTGGAAGGGAATCGTGCAGGAAACACATTAATTGATTCAATATTAGAAAAAATAAAATCACAAGGAGAAATGTTAGGAAATATTTGCAATGTGAACCAGGGTATTGTTACAGGAGCAGATAGATTATCTTCTAGGCATCTTAGGAATTACAGAATTCAAGGGCAAGAAGGTGATGGAATCTTTGTGTACGAAAAGGGAGAATTAAATAAATTAAATTTGAAAGCAGACTTAATTAAACCTTGGTATAAAAATAGTGATATAAAAAGATATTATACAAATCCTGTAAATAAGTATGAGTTAGCTTTAACTAATTTTATAAAGACAGAAGATGAATTCCCTGATTTTTTTACTTATCTTAATAAATTCAAAGAAATTTTGATTAACAGGAGTCAAATCGAACATTGCTTGGATTGGTTTGACTTACATCAAATTAGAATGAAAGATAAAAATAAAACAGGGAAGATAAAGAAAATGTTGTTTGATGGCCCTAAAATAGTTGCCCCTCAGCGTTCAAATGAAAACACTTTTGGATACAATGAGTCTCCTTGGTATGCAAGTGCTGATGTGTACTTTATCACTTCAAAAGGAATAAGGAATATTGAGTTGAAGTACATCTTAGCTCTATTGAATTCTAAATTATATTACCAGTGGCTATACCACAGAGGGAAAAGAAAAGGTGAAGCTTTAGAACTTTATCAGGTTCCTCTGTCAGAAGTACCAATAAAAGTAATTGGGAAGGAGGAACAACAACCATTTATTCAGCTTGTTGATAGAATTCTTGCAATTACTACAAAAACTGATTATGATCCTCATAATCCTCCTCAAGAACAAAAGAAATTAGAAAGAGAAATTGACCAAAGAGTGTATAAACTATATGGTCTTACAAAAGAAGAAATAGAACTTGTTGAGAAGTCGACTAACTTTTAGACTTCCTTTTTCCTTTACTTGGTATCTTCCTTCTAGTAAAAAATACCAACGAATTAACATATGTCTTTTATGCTAGAAAATCCTCAAAATCAGATGAAAGACAATCTATGAGTATAGATGGATAACTCATGGGAATAAAAGAAAAACTAAAAGAGATAATAATACTATATAAATCTCATACACCTTCTTGTATAGATACATACTATAATATATATTATAAAAATGAATAAGAATAAAAAACTTGCATTATTCTTTCTTTGTATTCCATTACTAATATCTCTGTTATGTTTAATTCTTTCTATACTTGGATTGGAACAAATAGCTTCTTTCTTTGGTTTTTCTATTCTTCTTGTTACCCCACTTACTATTGGATTATCTTTATTCTTTCTTTTTAGAGAAAAAACTACAATATTAACAATTAAAAGAGCTATTATAAAGAAGTTCTCAGATATTAAGAAATGTGTGAAGAAGATAAAAAAGAATTGGAAAGAGATTATTAAAAGAATTGTATATGACTTAGGAATATCAATAGCAGTAATAATTTCTCTTTTTGTATTATATGTGGATATATCATTAATTTGTGGTGCAACTATAGGGCCTTTGTTAAAGAAAGAGAATAAAGTCTCTCAATTCTGGGATGATAAGAAAATAGTAGGAGATGTAGATTTGACCTTACTAAAAGAGGAAGACAGATTGCTCTATTGGGATGCAGATTTTTTTATAAATGGAGAATGGAAACCAGAGGGATATATTGAGATAAATAAAGAAGTGAATCAACCAGAATATGAAGCAAATGTTGGTAGTGTGATTAAAGACAGTTGGCCAATTGGGAGAAATAATACTTTATATCTTGAATGTGAAGAGATTAATGAGTCATTTCTAGAGTCTCCTGCATGGCCCATATGTTCTCTTCAAATTAATAATTCTTTTATGATTAATGATAGTGTTAGATCCGAGTTTGTCTGTGATGATAACATAGGTCATACAGATTCAACAGGTTGTAAATTAATAGTAGGGATGGTTATTTATTCTGATGAAGCTCTAAGTAATAAATATCTTTTTGTAAACTCAGTAGAAATATCAGGATTACCTATAATTGTATATGCTTATGAATTAGGACAAAATGATACTACTTTTCTTTATTTTGATAATGAGGGATATATTAGGAGTTATTTTAATAGTAGAGATGGAATGAATGCATTATCCTTATTTTTTACTTCTGCTGATAAAACAGAGATACGACTAATAACTAGATATTATGAGCCGTTTTTGGAGAGTATTAATATTGAAGGCATTTATAATGAATGGTATTTAGAGAATAATAGATTTTTAAATGATAAGAAAATTGTGTCTGTTAAGAGAAGTAGTAGCTAGTTTATTCTCTTTCTGTTTGTAATTATGTAAAACCAGCTTAAAAGTGGTTAATTCTATTACTAGTACTAGGATTTACTTTAAGATTTTAAGATGTAGTAGACTGAATTTATAGGAACCATAGGAATATGATAGGATATATGTGTCTGACTCATATAATAAGGTGTTTTTTCTTAGTTAATATTATATAATTTGAATATAACATAATTCTTTATGTTTATGGTAAATGACCCTTATACAAAAATCACCTCCCCATTTATAAGAGAAAGACTTAGTAAGACTAAGTGGCTTAACCATTCATATATTGATGATTTACTTTTTCTAGAAAGATATATCAATATATCTCCAAGATCATTTGCTTCTGTAATTCATTTTTGGGGGTTGAAAAAACAGTATCAGAAAGAATTTCTAAAATTATGTAAAGAGCAATCTTTTGAAAGATATCAAAAAGAGAAAAAGCTAATTGAGAAAGAGGAAGCTTTAGAGAGAAAGAGGAAAGATAAAAGGAAAGAGAATCAAGAAGAGTTACTAAATAATTGGATTAAAGCAGGAGGATTAGAATAATGGAGGAACCAGAAAACGTTAGAAAATTTAAATCAGATTTTAATGAGTTAGACAGATTTTTTACCCAAGAGATTAATGGTCAAGAAGGACACTTTTATGAGAATATGCTTAAATTTCTTAGAATAAATCCTAGATATCAGCATTTTAAAAGTGATATTGACTATATTAATGATGTTAGAAAGATAGTTACACACAAAGAAAATATGGAGGGAGTCCCTGTTATACCGACAGATGCTTTATGCAACAAATTAGAATATATTCTTAAACAGATAAAAAATCCTCCGAAATGGAACTCTATAGCAATTCCTGCAAATCAAATATATAGCTGTAATGAAGATGATCAAATATCTGATGTAGTAAAAGAGATGGCAGAAAACACATTTACACATGTACCTGTTGTGAAGAATGGTGTTTTTCAATGGTTATTATCAGAAAGTGTATTTGTACAATGGTTAAGTGAGGTTATTGAGAAAGGGGAAATAATTACGGAGGCGACTTCGGTTTCTCAACTAAGAAAGTATGTAAAGAAAACAAATGATGATTATATGTTTTTATCTAGGGATGCAGATGTTTATCAAATAAAAGAGGAGTTTGAAAGGGTAACTAAAGAAAGAAAAGATAGAAATTTTAAGAGATTAGGCGTAATTTTTATCTCAAATAGTGGTAAATCAACGGAGAAGATTCTTGGTTTAATTACTGCATGGGATATCGGAAAGATAGCATTCTAAATTGTATAATTTATCAGTATTGTTATTGAGGGTGTTATTATTTGTCTGCTATTCTTCCGAACTTCATTTTCTCTTATCTGTAATTTTTTCTATTGCCCCCGAAATAAGCAATGCAATTTGCCAAATAGGAGATAGTATAGATAAAACTAAGAACATTATTAGATCAAATAAAAATTTCATTCCTTTATTAGTAATATAGTGTAAATTATAGAATAGTAAAAGGATATACACAATCCTAGAGGGAATGATACTTTCATGTGCCACATCAACATTTTTCCTTCAAACCGAAAGCTATTAAAAACATTTCTTGGAGGATTCTTTTCATTCATTATGTCTTACTTTTGAAAAGCTCTCTTGTTTAGGTCAAAACAACTTAATACTAGGAAGAATCTCTAAGTGTAATTGATAGAATTAGTGGTAAGAAGGTATATGGAAACTATATATCTGATTCTCAAAGAGTAAGTATGTGACAAATTAAAAGCTTCTTGATAAAATAGTTAATAACTTTATCTAATTGTTCTAAATGGAGAATATTAGTTCATCTGTTACTGAGAATAATACTAACTCTCAGGAGTGTTGTAAGAAAAGTCAAAAATCTCTTGTTTGTATACTTCTTCTTTTTGTATTTCTACTGCTTGGGACACTCTCATATTTTTTCATTACAGAAAAAATATCTTTTGTTAAACCAAGTGAAAAAGATAAAGATACTATAGAAGATATTGTAGAAGATACTGTGGAAGAGAACTCAGAAAATAATAAAAATTTTGTTACATATACCTACAACAATCCTAAGATGGGTAATGCATTTACATTACAGTATCCAGAAGACTGGGAAATTACAAAAAATAATACAACCTGTGGAATTGATCCAGTTTCTAAGACAGAAGTTTGCACAAAATACGAATTGGTTATTTCTTTAATTGAGAATCCAAAGTATTATTTCTCATTAAATATGTGTTCAGAATGTGAACCTGGTTTTCTATGTAAATATTCAGATTCAAATTTTGATGAGCAGTGGCTTCATTCAATGCAAGGTGGTGTAGAGTTTCAAAGTTTTGAAGAATTTAATGGGGGAAATTATAGACGTGGATTAGAATCATCAGAGGAGAATAAGTTAACTATTTGTAAACTTGTTAAGAGCCAAGATAATATAAATTATTTTACTTCTAGTTTACTTCCTTCTATAGATAAAGTCTTCTATGGATTAGATGAAAATCCAGATATAAGTATAATTGAAACTATGGATAATATCGTTTTATCTATTAAAGAGATTCCCAAGCAGTAATATTCTTTTAGGAGAAATTTAGAACATATTGAATATGGTGGTATACACAAGTCTGGAACCTAAAATGAAACAAAAGAGAAAGTATAAAAATGATTATGTCTTAATCTATTGTAGTTTTTCTATTTTACTGTATTTGAAAAATTGGACTTGTTTCATTCTTTAGCCAGAGTGTAGTTTGTTCTGATTGTTTACCATAAACAGTTTTGATAGTCCAATAATTACCTCCATCTTGAGGGCCACCAAAAACCTGTTTAAATACTTCAGCAAAATCTTCAGAGGGTGATTTAGTCCATACATCCACCCCTATTGGTGGACTACTTTGTTGTCCATTTGCAACCTTTGTAAGATAGTTAAACCAGGATGAAATCATTGCTGTTGTCATATTTCTGGTCTCCATAAAGTTTTTAGCTTGTTCTGGGGAAAGCCTACCCCAAACAAGGTGGCCAATTTCATGTGCTAGAACAGCTCTAAGCTCTCCAGAGTCAAGAGAGCTATCAAGTACAATGTATTTGTTCAACTCAGATGCGGCTCCATCTTCATTTTCTCCTATTGTACCAATTAGAACTTGTTTCCCATCTTTTCTAATTCCTACTGGGATAGAACCATCGCGACTTATGTTTCCATCCATAATTACGAATGCATATTCCTCTATAAAATCGGGATTAGTATTCATATATGCAAGAGATTCTTCAATTGTTTTTTTCTTGCCACTATCAATACTAGAGACTGTAACCAGAGAGACATTTTGAGCTGTATCTACATTATAGTAGTTAATGGAATATGTAAGTGCTGGTTCAGTTACGGTATCTACATTGTCTGTTTCATCTTCTTTAGAGTTGGGTAGTATTAAGTCCTCATAGCTATTATCGGTTTGTATAGTTGGTGTTATCTCCTCTGTTTTATTTGCAACAAGGAACCAATAAGCAAGAACACCTGCAACTACTACCAATATTATTATTGTGACAAGAAGATATATTAGAGAACTGTTTTTACTTTCTGATTTGTCTGAATCGGCATTTATCTCATCATTGAGATGGAGATTAGCAGGGTCTCCTTGGGTATAAGGGTGAGGGTTTGGATATCCAGTATTTTCCTGATAAGTGGAAGGGTCTTTTATTGTAGCAGTGTTTGTAGAAGGTTGTTGATTTGATGAATTTGTTGTTTTTGTAGGTGAAGATGGAATCATAGTATTTCTATTAATAAAGTCAAAAAATTTCTAAACTATATGTTATATTAGCAATAAGTAAAACAAAGGGCAAGGTTTTATCTTCGAACTAAGCACTCTTAAAAGCATCTCTTTTTTGAGGTCTTTCATCCACTAGGTCTTACTTTTGAGACTTTCACTTTTTAAGGTGAAAATAACTCAATTTCAAGAAGAATTCCTGAATATAGTTGATTGGGTTTATAGTAAACATTGGAATATGGCGGGATGGACGGGACTCGGACCCGCAACCTTTGCAGTGACAGTGCAAAGCTCTAACCAATTGAGCTACCACCCCAATATATATAGTAAAGTATATCAAAGGTACCATAAAATATCAATTTTAAGAAGGTTTATCCTCCTTTTTAAAAAGTAATATAGCTTCATAACGCTCCCATCCGGACCTATCACCATCAATAAGAATAGAAGCAGGAATACCCA
>Ga0255346_1005630_pt1 | contig 12804 bp, 28 predicted proteins | sample wastewater_treat_FD_194410 | JGI IMG/M metagenome (GOLD analysis project Ga0255346, IMG submission 194410) | Wastewater microbial communities from Lulu Island WWTP, Vancouver, Canada - plant22 | ecosystem: Engineered > WWTP > Wastewater > Unclassified | place: Canada: Vancouver, British Columbia... | reverse complement strand
TACTCTAGAGGTGGTTTGGATTTTGTTTGTTCTCTATACCATTTCAAAGCTTGGTTATATTCATCAACAGATAAATAATTATGAGAATGTGAGTCGGGATTAATTACATCGTCTCTGTTACAGATATTATGTTTATCATTGTAAATTGGGTTATGTAAATCCTCTTCGATAGTTAGTGAGATTTTGTTTGGTAGTCCGCGAGGATTAAATGATTTATTCCAATCAGTTCTTACGCCGGATGCTAGTATTCCAAACATATCATAATTTCTGCCAGGATTTATTCTTCCGCCAAAGTTATTCCAGGATTCATCATATTTTTTGTTTTTATATTGGATATACATATGAATATCGCAACCCATAATTTTAGTTTTTAATTATATTATATATCAACAGGGAATTTTTCTTTTTTTGGATCATATCAAATAAATTTTAATAATTAATTTTGATGTAAAGCTAAAAACTTTTTTTATAATTTCCAAATATTTAGATAAAAAAATATTGGGATTAATTTTCGAGATATATTATATAATCTATATTTGACCATCCGCCATGAGCGGTTACTATATGTATATTTCGTTTGCAGTATTGAGAAGGTAATTGAGAAATTAGTTTATCGTTATCATATTTTAAATTCAGGGGATTTTCGATTTGAATAGTGATATTGCCCCATTCATTTCTTTTTAATATTTCTTTTATTAGTTCTTCCACGGTGCATGGTTTATCAATTTCCACATGATATCCCATTGTGCAATTTTCTCCGTATTCTACAAGTGTTAATTGTCTCATTATGATATAAATATATCTCCTTTTATGTCTGGTCACATTTTTCTTAATTCTTCCACGATATAATCAATCTATAATAACGAGGTCTGGGCATTTTATATCAGAAGGTATTTGATCTATATTATCGCAACTTTCAAGAACAAGGTCGTCAGTAACAGAATGAAAAATCGTCATCAATATTTAAATCATCTTCATTTAATTTTGTGCCTAACAACTTCAAGAATTTTAAAAAGATAATGTACAATAATTTTGGAAAAAATCATTAACAACATTCCTATTAAAAGAGAAACAACCATAAGTTTCCAATCAATAAAAATGCGTTTTATGACTGGCAATCCATATAATATATATGGTATAAGTAATATAAAAAAAACCACGAGCTCAAGTAAATACTTGACAAAAAGTTTGTCATTTATAATCGATTTTTTCATACTCATTTTTTTAATTTTAATTATTACAAATATAAGAAAATTTATAAAAAAAACAAAAAATATAATTAACAACAAAGTAAGTTACAAATATGTTAAATTATAATTTAATTTTGATTATTTTTGTGTGATGTGTCTTTAAATTATGTTCACCTATTATACTATCAATCCATTCTTAAATATTAACGTTTCCATCTTTATCAACATGGGCTGGTTTACCAATCCTGTCAATTTGCTTATCATCTTTTAAAACAGTAACTGGCCAAACCATGCCATACGGGTTATTTTTGGTGATAGATTTCTTTTGCAACCGTTTTAAGGGATTTTTTTGTGGTTTAATAAATATGTCACACATAAACCAATGTGAATTAATCATTTTTGGTGTAATAATATGTTTTGGTGATATCATTGCCAAACAATAATTTTGAAAGTGTTGAATTATTGGCTGTGTCATGAGATTTTATTTCAATTTCTAATTTCTTTTTCTTACTATGTTTAAGTTGTTCAGCAAAATGTTCGAGAATTATTTTTTCATCTTTTTCTGTAATTATTTGATCCATGACTTCGTTAGCCCTTTTATTTGATCTAATTAAAGATGCGGCAGTATATCCCAGGCCAATTAATGTTCCGACAGGACCCAGAAATGTAGTTAATGCTGCTATGACGAGGCTACCGCTAACTACAGAACCCTCATATGCGGATGTATGTATTTCTGCTTTAATTCCCATTTATCTTATTTTTATTGTAAGAAGTTTAGGTTGTATTCTGAAAATTCCTCTTTCTTCGCCATAAAGTTCCAAATCCCAGTTTGTTTTTCCTGGATTTTCTTTAATTGTGGTTATAAAGGATTCTTTTGCGCTTCGAATTTCTTCGATTCTTTTATAGATTTTAGCGAGTTCAATGTTTGTTTCGTTATTTGAATAACTAATTCTTTCATCAAATTCGTTTTTGGGGGAGTAGAGTAATTGTGGTGTATTATACCACGAGGAGACCGTAGGTAAAAAATTGTATTCTGAATCTTCATCGGCGAATCTCCTGAAACGGGGTGATAAATCGGGTATCATGACTATTCCTCCTCATAATTTTAATTTAAATTCGTCTATATATAATTATCATAATCAATATCAAATATAAGAAAAATATTTAACATTGCAATAGTATTTTTGATAATTTTATATATTTTCGTTAAATTTTAATTTTTTTCAATTCTTCAAAAAGTTCTTTTTCATCAAAAAAGACATTTTTTGCAAATTGATACATAACATCCCATCTTTCAGGTTCTTTATCAAAAAACACAAAACATAATTTACCTTGGCCAATCATATATCCTAATTCGAGATGTGCTGATTTTCCTGCTGGCATTACGAGAATACCAACGTTAGCTCTGTCAATGTGATATTTATCGAATTCGAAAATATGTTTTCCTGCCCAATTATTTAGAGCTTGTTTATAGGTGCTTCCACGAACTTTTTCATATTTTCTCCAGAAATCATCGGCTTCTGGGCCAGGACTAAACCAATCATCAAAAACCTCAAATCCTATTTCTCTGATTTTTTTGGCAATATGTGGTATTTTCTCATTTTTAAGGCTTCCAATAATATATATTATCGGGTTTTCCATAATTATTTATATATCATTATCATCAAATTCAATTTCAAAATCTTGTTCTAGTGGTAAGGGGGCGATATAATCCAATTTGAATTCTTGATAACCCTCAGGACTATCTCTAAGCTCTAGCATAATAGCGAGAGCCAATTGAGCTGGCCCAGATCCGGCGTATCCATGAGAAAATCCATCAGGTGAATGATTCCTGTATGCTTGGCTTCGTTTGGGATCAAGTATTTTTCCATCTAGCCAGTAAGTGTTAGTTTTTTTGTTACATCTTAATATGTGCTTCATTTTTTTATTAATTAAGTTTAACCGTCAGGAATAATTTTAAGTTTTATATATGACAATCAAAAAGGCTCAATAGTGTGTCATCTGGAAGTTTATCAAGAAGTTTATCAAATTTTTGATACCAGATATCATCACTTTTTCCATTCTTTTCATCCCACTTACCATCTTTAAGAATGGCAAATGTGCTTATATGTGAGTGTTTTTTAATATATTCTTCCCGTGTTTGAGGAATATATTTTTTAGGATTTTTACTTGTATTTTCTATTCCAAATTTAAAATAATACGTAATCGGATCAAAATTTTCGGATTGTCTAGCTTTTTCAAATTCATCATAATTTTTAGATGAAACTTCAAATGCTTTTTGTCTCATTGCATCAAAATCAATGTCTTTTTTATAAGCCTGATCTGCGGTGCCATATTTAGCTCTTCTATCTGAAACAAAACTATATTCTCCAATAACTCCTTTTGCATGTGGTTTCAATATGAAAAAACCGGTCCATCTTCCGCCAAGTTGATACCAATTCCATTTTGCCTGTGGATTAAAATAATAACCTTGTTGATTAGTATCATCTATATTATGCCAATATTTAAGATAATCTTCATATTTTGGATACTTATCTTTAATAGACATTTTTTTTGGTGCTGCTATTTTTCTAATTAGAAATTTATCATTTGTTAAAACTTCATCAACTTCAAACCATGAGTAATTTTTAGATATTATTCCATTTTCTAAAATACAATATGTTTTAAATTTATCATTCAATTTGGGTTTATCTTCTTTAATATCAATAATGGCAACACGACCCACTTTTGAATTTTTAAGTTCGTCAAATAATTCTTTTGTGATTATTATTGAATTTGATGAATAAAATTGATATGTTTTACCTTGCTCATATTGTTGTTGAAATTCTTGTGTTTTGTCATAAAATTCCACACTAAGATTTTCATCAAATGGTGCTAGTTGTTTTTCAGGATTTTCTCCTATAACAAGTACTGTAAAATGCATGGTTTAACAAGTTTAATTTTTTATTATTTTTTAAAAAATATTTGACCAAGAAACTTTCCCATATCTCTACCAAAATTCAAAGCGGCGCTATCTTCTTCACCCTCATTTGAAAAAAAACTTTTTGATTTGGGTTTTTTAACTATTTTCGAAAAATCGGGTTTTTCGGAGAAATTATTATTTTCTTCACTTGAAGATGGAATATATGTTGATTCAGCATCTTTGAATATTTTCGAAAAATTAGGTTTTTCGAAAAGAGATTCTTGTTTTACTTTGGGTGATTCTATTCTATCATTATATATGTAATTTTCATTTTCTTTATCATAAGTAAGTTTAGATATTATTCTATAATTTCTAAGAATTTGATATCCCAGTCTTTCTTTTCCCATGTGTCTGCCTTCAACAACATATGCAGGATTTTCAAGATCTTTTGAAATAGATATACAGGCATGATATGAAAGAGATGGAATAATTATTTTTACAAAATTATCTTCAATAATGGCTTCATAAACATATATTTGTTCTTCCTCTGGTAAAGGTTCTCCAAATTTAATGTATATTTTTTTCATGGCTTTATTAAGTTTAATTTATTTCTATAACAAAGATATGTATTAATCTTTAAAGTGCCAAATATTTTTAAATTTTTTAAGAATATTATATTTGAAAAGAGAACTGTATTAACTTCCATTTATTTAAATTAGAATTTAACTATGGCGCCCATTAAAATTATTGGTGCTTTATTTGTAAAATTATATCCACCGCCAACATTTACAAAATCCATAAATGTAATTGTTCCCGCGGCAGTAAGATTTGCTGTGGATATTTCGGTCCAATTATATCCAACAAGAAGAAGAGCGTTAACACCGAAGTTACAATATGGTTCTCCATTATACTGAATATAATGACGATATCCAATACCGGGGCCGGCAGAACTAAGAGGGCTTGAGACCCATTTTTTATCGGTTTTAACATATTCAAGTTGTACTGCTGTAATTTCAGCATTAAACTTGAATAACCATACTCCTTGAGTGGGATCAATTATACCTCTATATTTCATTATGTCAGGATTAGTGAACAAATCTTTTTCGACGGGTTTAAAAAATCCCTTAAAAGGATTTTGTGCTAATACTGTGACAGAACCAAGAACAAATAAACATAAAATAATAATTTTTTTCATTTTTTTATGTTTAAATTAATATTAAAATATAATTAAAAAAATCAAAAATTTTCTTTTGGAACGATCTTCTCTAGCTTTTTGTATTAGTTTCATCTTTTATGGTATTAAGATGTTTGTAATTGTTAATATTATTTTCATTTAAATTATTTTTTTTGAAATTCAATAAATTGTATTTTTATTTGAAGTTCTTCAATTTTTGATATTATTCTATCAACAACAAATGTAATATTATTAACATGATTTTTTAATAGGTGCTTTTCCACGGCAACATATAATATTTAATTTTTTTCATTATTTTGTTTGTAATCAAAATATAATGAAATTCCATAACTTATAATTCCAATTGCAGCAAAAATTAATCCTATAGATATACCTAAATCAGTAATTTTAAGATGTGGGTTTGAAATTAATAAAAAAGATAGTATAGTGCCCGATATTAATATAAATGAAATTGAAATTGTATTAAGTATTGTAAATTTATCTTTCATTAATATATTTTTTAAGGAATTAAATCTTTTTTCGAGATATTTTTCCCAGTTTTTCTTCATTTTTCGATTTTATTAAAATAGAGTTTAAATTTAATTTATCCACTAAAACCAAAACATTTTGAATTGGTGATGATGTAAAGGTAAAAACTTTTTTTGTAATTGCCAAATATTTTGGTAAATATTTTAAGAAATAATGTTCGGGATCTATTTGGTATTTGTTTAATCATTATCTTTATGAACCATGCTGGCGGGCTAATGAATCCATATTTGGCGACAAGAATATTTGATAACCTTTTGGGTATTAATCCCCATATTGGAGCATTGGTGGACATCATTTCATCCATACCTTTTGCGATTCCACTAAGAGTGCCCGCAACTCCTACCATTTTAACTAGTCCGCTTCTTTGTTTTCTAACGGCAACGAATCCTTGATTTTGATCTCCGTAAAATGTCCAGTTTCTTGCTCGTCATGGGATAAATTGTAATATTGGAATTCTTCATTTATTGGCTGTGAAAGATTATTAAGGTTTTCAACCAATAAATCTAACATCGGAATATTTTTTTTTACCGTCGGCTGGTAAATTAAGATTTTCTGCTTGTTTTTCGTTGATAAGGAGTTTCATAATAATAATAAATATTAACCAAATGAATTCCTTATCTTTAAAAAATATTATTATTTATTTCTTTTTAAATCCTGTTTCTTCGTCATTTAATTCTTTTAACGCTTTGACATATCTATCTGGAAGATAATTAATATTATGATCCCACTCTTCTTCGGTCAAATAAGAAACGGACATTGGTATAAAAAATTTTCTATTTAAAATATCAATAAAAAAATAGTATCCATCATATATGGATATTCCTTCATTAGAAAGGGCATAAGTGTCACCATAACCTGGTGTACAATAATAAATGAGTTTCATTTTTCAGTTTTATTAAAATAAGGTTTAAATTTAATTTTTCCACATTCTGAACATTTCCATTCACTTTTAGGGATTTCAGATTCGTAAACATTTCTTATGAAAATTAAATTATGTTTAGGGCATTTTTTTACAATTTTTTTATTTTGTATTTCAGCCACTCTTTCAATTAATCTAATATATGTCATATCTTTGCCACCCCATTTGAGATCATCATTTGAAAAATCTTCAATTTTCTTTTTCATAATTTTATTGCGGTAATTAATAGATAAAATATAATAAAAAATATGTACGAGACTAATAATGTTGTGATTAATAATGATCTTCCAAAAGTATGAATAATTTCTTTCATTATTTTCTCCAACGAATTGATTCTAAATATGCTTTTGTGTAATCGGGGGCGTCATCGGGAGACCACACCATTAGCTTATCTCTTACCATAATAACAGAATATGTAGTAGTACCAAAATTACTCAGTCTATTACATTTGTTAGTTTCCATTCGTAAATTTCTTAGTGTAATTTTTTCATTTGCTTCATCGTATGTATATTTTCCTTTTGCTATTAAATGGGAAACATCACTATTATTTGATTTTACTTTAAATGTCTGAACAGATAAAAATTTTACAATACGTATATCAAAATGATAATTATCTATTAACCATTTTGTTGCAATTATGGATGAATCATTTAATGATGATAATGATGATAATGATGATAATGAAACCATAATTACTGGTCGATTTATATTTTCAGGTTGTATACTTGGAATATTCAATGGCACTTGAAATGCAATAATACATACGGATTCAGACGACCATTTTCCTTTTATTTGTCTAAGAAGAATGTTTTGTCCATAAGTTTCTATCGAAATTACTATAAGTATAACTAAAAATAGTGCCCTTTTCATTAATCGTTTATTTATTTGAAAATAAATCTTTGAGTAGTTTTTCTTTCATGATATTAAATTTAATGTGTGTTCATTGAACTTACAAAGTTAAAAACATTTTTAGTAATTATCAAATTTTTAATACATTTCTTTACCGCAAAATTTACAACAATATCCTTCAGTCGGATCTGAAGAACATGCACATGGATGATGTTTACCATCTGGACTTTTTTTACATTCTATTTTTCTTCTGAAATGTTTTAATTTATTTTGTTCCATTAAACGTTCAATTTCGAAAACAAATTCTAACATAATTTCATGAAGATTATCTCTCATTGTTTCATCACAATTAGGATAATATTTGTTAATTATTGTATCAGGAATAAAGTTGCCATTATTTTCAAATTTGTTTCGATAAATTTTGTCAAAGTATTCTATTAATGGCTGGGCGGTTAGTTTTTTTGAACATTTAATGGCAAGCAATATTATATCTTCCTGTTCTTCGGGACTGAATTTTCTTAATATCATCATATTAAATATTTAATCATCTTATGATGTAAATATAATAAAAATATTTTAGACGGCAAAATTATTTTAAAATTATTATGTGTTTTATGATTTTTTATAAAAGAGTTCTAATTCTTTTCATCTCTTCTTTAAGACTATCTTTGAAATTATATTGATCAATATAATTTTTAATGGATGTTAATGGAATTTTAACTTTTCTGGTGGGTTCAATATCATATAATCATTACCTGATTCTATTAAATTTATATATTCTTCTATATTATCCATTAGTACATTAATGTCCTTAAAACCAAAAACTTTTTTCATAAAACTGCGTTGTTTTTCTCGTGGTAATTGTTCAAATTTTTGGGCAAGAACTTTAAATGTTTGTTTATTTTGAAGTAATTGATTTAATTGTTGTTTTAATAATGGAGATATTTGATTATATAGTCTTTTATGTGATCTTTCACTTTATAAATATTCTATATCTTTTTTTAACTTAGCAAACGAATCATATTCTACAACTGGTTTTGGTAACTTATTAAGATATAATTTATTTTCTCGAAGAAATTTATGAAAATTTTCAATATCAGGTAATGGTATCCCATCTCTAAAATAAAATTTAAGAAGAAGAAATGTATATCCGTCTCCTTTAGTTATATTAACTATATCATCAAAGATTTTTTTTCCTATAGGATTTGTTGTAGGATTTAAATTTCTATCTTTTAAAAATCTAATTGCTTGATTAGGATTTTCATTAAGTAACTCTTCAAATAATATAGATATATTCATAATAAGTCAATTCTATTATAAATATATCTGAATAGTACATTATTTTGAAATTTTTATTCGATCAAGTTTTTCTTGTTCTATTAAAATTTTTTGTCGACATCTTCGAATAGTTCCAGTTACTGTATTAATGGGTATATTTAATTTATTAGCAATTTCTTTACATTTTTTGTTTTCTTCAATTCTCATGAATAATATTTTTTTATATTTTTCATTTAGATTCTCAATTATGAAATCAAATATTTTCTCGCGTTCTTTAGCAATTAATTCATCTTCAGGATTAGAATTATACGGCATTGTATCATCCAATTCAACTAATCTTGCCCGAATAGATTGGAATCTAATATAATCAATTGCTAAATTTCTAGCAATTTTAAATATCCATGTAGATAATTTATAATTAGGAACAAAATTTTTAATATTTGTGAACGCTTTTTCAAATGTTATCATTGTTAAATCCTCAGCAGTAGTAATATCGTTTACTATATTATATACTATATAAAATACATTAAATCTATTACGATTGAATATTTCAATAAATGCTTTTTGATCATTATGTTGGGCTCGTTTTAAAAGATCTAGTTCTTTCAATTTTTCATTTTTAGACGACATAATTTTAATTATTTTTATATTTTTACTTATAAATTTAAAAACAAATATAAAAATGATTTAATTAAAATCCAAATTATACTGATGTTAATTTAAAATTAAAAAAAGAAAAATTTATTATCATCTTTGTTTAATTTTTTTGATGTAATTTTTTTGAAGATGGTATTAATTTCTGACATGTCTTTTAATATCCCATTTTTCTCTACTCTTTGTATAGGTAATATTCCATCTAAATGGTCCATTTGATGTGAAATCAATTTCGCGTCAATACCATAAAATATATCTGTATGATATTCTTTATTCTCATCATACCATTCAAGTTCTAATGATATGGGTCTATTAATATAAAATTTGTGTCCCGGATATGATAAACATGATTCTTTATATCCTTCTACATATTTGCTAACTTTGATTATTTTAGGGTTAATAAAAACATGATAATCATCTATAAACATAATAAAAACACGCTTATTAATACCCACAATAGGTCCATTAATAGCTACGCATGGAGTGGCGACATTCAATGTATCATCAAGATTTTTAATAATATCAGGTAATAAAGGATCATTTAAATCAATTATATTTCCACCTAAAGATAATATTGGATCATTATAAGTATATATTGGTAATATCATGCGTACCTCTTTATATTAAATACGCATTAATGTTATAATTTAAGATTGTTTTTTTATTATTTTGGGCTTTTCTTATTTTTTTTGATATATTTTTTCTATAATTCTTAGGTGGTTTATAGACGCCTTGATTTCTGGCATACTCACACTTTTCTAAAAGCATTAAACCTCTTCTTTCTGTATATCCATGCCGTCTAGTTTCGTAGCACCCAGAAAAGAAAATACCACACAATAAAATTATAAATAATTTCCTCATATATAATAAATACTCAAAAAATGAGGCAATATATTATAATATGAGAAACTATCAATGAATTAATATTATTCTTTTTTCTTTGTAGGTAAAAGTAAAGAAACAACTAATAGTACCACAATTATGAATAATGGTAATAACACATTTTTAACCAATATTAGATCATTCATTTTATGTATTATTTTAAATTAATAGAAAATTATTTTGATTTAATCCATTTTATATATTTTTTAACTTTGATGTGTCTTTTTAATTTTTCTAATGTGTTAAAACTTCTTCCTAATTCTTTTTCAGATATCAATTTATGGATTTCTTTATGGCAATCTTCTTTACAAATATAGATACCGTTATTTAATTCTTCTTTTGTATAATTTTTTTTGAACCATTTATTTTTATGAAGAGAAACAGGAATAAGATGATGAAAGGTTAATACATTTTCTCTTTCACACAATTCACATCTCATATTTAAATTTATTTTTAAAATTTATTTAATTATCCACAATATATTTCGGATCCTCTTTATATATAATTTCTTCTCTGGGTTTTTCAATCTTTTTTTCAAATTCTTTTTTTTGTTCTTTTGTATCAATAAATGAATTATGTGTGGCATTCAAATTATCAAGACCTTCTTCAAGTATTTTTAATCTTTTATTCATAATTAAAATGTTTTAATTTTTTCCCATGGCGCAGATGGATTTAAAAAATGACCACCTTTCGCTATTTCGTTATATTTAACAACATTAAAATCAGTTAATTTTAAATAACTAATTATTCCTTTTGGTGATAAATCAAAATTATTTTTAATTAATTTTACCAAATAATCTTCAGGATATTTACTATCTGAATTAACTGAAATACTAAATGGTTGTGTTTGACCAATTGCATATGATAATTGAACAAGAACTTCATTAGCATAATCATTTACAACTAAACTTTTAGCAATGTGTCGCGCCATATATGAAGCTGATCTATCTACTTTAGAAGGATCTTTACCGCTAAAAGCCCCACCACCATGAGGAGCAAAGCCGCCATAAGTATCGACTATTATTTTTCTGCCAGTTAAGCCCGCATCACTTTCAGGCCCACCAATCCAGAACGGCCCGGCAGAATTTATAAGAATTTCAATATCTTTTTCTTTTAATATACTTTTCTCATAATATCCTAATATTTCATCAATAACTTCTTTTTTTAAAATTTGTCTAACTTCTTCAACTTCTAATTTTTTATTATGAAAAGAAGATAAAATAATTTTATCAATCCATATATTACCATTTTGATAATAACAACAAACTTGTGATTTATTATCTGTATAGATTCCATCTAATTTTCCTGCCATTATTTTATTATTCAACAGATTTAAAATATCTGCAGCTACTACATATGGCATTGAAAGATATGAACTTTGTCCGAATCTTTCCATTTCAGATGTTGCATAGCCAAACATAATTCCTTGATCTCCCGCACCTATATCACCATCAGATTTATCTACACTTTCATGTATGTTTAATGATTGTGGTTTAATATAAATTGAAATATCAAGATTTCCATCTCTAAATTGACATGGAACGTTTGAATTATAACCGGCATTAATAACAGCATTTGTTATTGTACCATTAATAAATTCGGGAGGAAACATTACAGTACTAGTTATTTCACCAGCAACAATAAGTTTATTACCTGAAACAAGTGTTTCTGCTGCGACTCTTGCAGATGGATCTTTACTAAGATATAAATCAAGAATAGCATCCGATATTTGATCAGCCACTTTATCTGGATGTCCTATTCCAACATATTCTGAACTTATATGCCTATTCATGTAATTAAAAAGGAATGTTATTTTTTAAATTAAATAAACTAATTAAATCGTTTTTTGTTAATTCATTAAACTTAGAAACGACATCATTAAAGTAAGTATAATCGTTTCTTTCTGATACAGTCAGATTTAATTTACCACCTATATGATTTCTTTGATTTAATAATCTTCCACTAGAAATTACTCTACCTATAAATCTCTGAAACTGATCATATTTAGAACAAACAGCAATTCCAAGAGAAAGTATATCATTTTCAAATAACCCAGCAATGGTATATCTAGTACCATCAATAGTTTTACCATGAAAATACATTATATCTATATTATTCAATTGTTTAGTTTTCATACTTTATTAATATATAAAAGGTGAATAAAATGTTTATATATAGGATTTTGCTCATTAAAATATTCAAAAGCAATTTTATTTGCTCGTTTTTTTGACGTAGTAATTACCATTACTTTTTTTAGCCACTTCACGGTATTTGTTATTTCTATTGTCGGTTTATTTTTCTTTAAATAAATTAAACCTTGAATTACATATGGTTTAAAAAAAAACTTTCGAATGGAATATATTATATGTTTATCAGTAGGTTCTTCTAAAATAATTTTATCAACAGA
>Ga0255346_1005627_pt1 | contig 12815 bp, 9 predicted proteins | sample wastewater_treat_FD_194410 | JGI IMG/M metagenome (GOLD analysis project Ga0255346, IMG submission 194410) | Wastewater microbial communities from Lulu Island WWTP, Vancouver, Canada - plant22 | ecosystem: Engineered > WWTP > Wastewater > Unclassified | place: Canada: Vancouver, British Columbia... | reverse complement strand
TGGGTCGCCCCCCCCAATTGGGCTCACGTCAGGAAAGAGTGTGCACCTCCCACCTTTCCTGCTAATCGCCCCCCTGCCCTCTCCACTACTCCCCCCTCGCCAATTCGGAGCACGGGCTTGATGGTATCGCCGCGTACGGCATCGGCGATCGCCTCGTTGATGGCGCTGAACTCATAGAATTTGATGAGGCGATCAAAAGGAAAATGCCCAGCCTCATATAGCGAGATCAGCTTTGGAATGAAGCTCTGCGGTATTGCATCACCCTGAATCACGCTGATGGCTTTCCGTCCTCCCGGTAAAGAAGCTGGCCCGCTCACCCCGGTAAGGTAGACTGCCGTACCTTGTGGGTTCAGGATCTCAACAGCAGTTCGGCAAAGCTTCCGGTCACCGGTGATCTCCAGCACGTAGTCAATACCGCCGCCGGTGATGGCGCTGAGGGATGAAACGACATCCTCGTGACGGTTGTCGATTACGTGGGTGGCACCCAGTTCCAAGGCGATTTCAAGCCGCCTGGGGTTGATGTCGACGGCTATAATTCGGTTGGCGCCAACGAGGCGAGCGGCCATGACTGCCGCCAGGCCGACTGCCCCTGTGCCGAAGATGGCGATGCTTGCGCCCTCAGACACCTGCAGTGAGTTCATCACCGTGCCAGCTCCGGTCTCCAATCCGCAGCCCAACGGGGCCAAAAGCCCAAGGGGCAAGTCACTGGGAACCCTGACAAGGTTGCGTTCGGTCGCCAGAGCGTGAGTGGCGAACGAGGACTGGCCAAAAAAGTGGCCACGGACGCCGCTGCGATGCAGTGCGTTGCTGCCGTCCAGTCGTTGGAAGCCAAAGTTCGCCTCATAAAAGCGTTCGCAACGCGTAGGAGGGCCACTGAGGCATTGACGGCAGCAGCCGCAGGACTGGTAGGAGAGCACCACATGATCACCGCGCTTGACGCTCTTCACACTCTTGCCGACGCTCTCGACAACGCCCGCCCCTTCATGCCCCAACACGACGGGGCTATCGGCGTCGTCCCAAGAGTCGCACATGTCAATGTCGGTATGACAGATCCCGCTTGCCACGATGCGCACCAGGATCTCGTCGTGTCTTGGACCTTCCAGCGTTAGGGACTCGATCCGCAAGGGGCCACCATTCGTTCGCAGGACCGCCGCCTGAATGGAATGAATTTGGATACCGGGCTGGGAAACCACTGCTCAGATCCTTTTGGGTTTGCCGTCTTCTTTGAAGGCTCTTCGTCGACAGGCGTTCGTATCGATCAACGCGAGTTTGACCTTAACAGGGACTGGGCCAGATTTGAACATGGAAAATGCAGGACAATGCGTCACGGCATAGACGATTTTCGGCCTACTGTTCATGCGGGTTTGCGGGTATCATTCTTGGGAAGACGCTGTGGGAAGTGTGGCGGGAGTCCTGGCGCAAGAGCCTTTGACTTAGGAGGGATGCAAAACCGCTGAATTTGCCGTTTCCCATCACTCACTCCCTCTCTTGCTGAGCTTGGCCTGTCATCGGGGCTATTGTAAAATGGGTGTGCATTGTACCAAACGGTATTTTGCTTGTCGCGAAAATATGGATGGTGACAACGGATACGCTCACCAGGACTGGATCACGACAAGGAGGAGAATCAAATGAGTCGGGTTGTATTCATCAGGACCAATAACAGAAAGCAGGGGGTGAAAGCCGCCTTGGGTGGTTTGGGACACAATCCGATCAAAGGGAAGAATGTCCTGATCAAGCCCAACTTCAACACTGCGGATGTCTGTCCGGGCTCCACGCACAACGATACTCTGGTTGCCATTGTGGATGAGCTTTGGCGGATTGGGGCAAAGTCGGTCAGTCTGGGGGAACGGAGCTACCCTCTGACAAGGAAGGTTATGGAAGAGAAGGGCATCGTTCCTCTCATGCAGGAAAGGGACGTTTCGATCATCAACTTTGACGACCTCGAAGAATCGGACTGGATCGAGTTCAAACCGAAGGACAGTCACTGGCCCAATGGATACCGGATCGCTCGACCTATTCTGGAAGCAGAGTGCCTGGTTTCAACCTGCTGTCTCAAGACCCACCAGTATGGCGGAGTATTCACCATGTCGCTCAAACTCCATGTGGGGGTAGTTCCAACTTCGCGCCATGGATTCAATTACATGACCGAGCTCCACGGATCACCTCACCATCGAAAAATGATCGCTGAAATCAATGCGCCGTTCCACCCCAGTATGGTGATCCTTGATGGTGTCGACGCCTTCATCGATGGTGGTCCGATGAGCGGGAAACGTGCCAAGGGTGAGGTGTTCCTGGCTTCATCGGATCGGGTAGCCATCGATGCAGTGGGGGTTGCAGTCCTGAAGGTTCTTGGCAGTAATCCGGCCGTTATGAACCGGAAGATATTCGACCAAGAGCAGATTGCGAGAGCCGCAGAGCTGGGCCTGGGAGCATCATCTCCATCGGAAATTGAGTTGTCGCCAACTGATGAAGACAGTAGAGAATACTGTGCAAACGTTCAAGACATGTTAGACAGGGGCTAAGTGATCGTCCAAAAACAAGTGTGCCATTTTCGTGGTCTGTGCCCACCGATAGTGCAGCATGTGGGCATAGCCCACCCTACACTGGGGTGAAGAGTAATGTTTTTTCTTGGACAGTCTCCAAGGTCAATGCGGTGTCAGTCATCACTCGATCTCCCCAACACACCCTCGAAGGATTGCTTTGGAGCCGAATTTATTGTGAATCTTGTCCAGCGCACGATCAAGGTCTTCCTGCCTATGGAGAATTGGGTCGGGAAATAGGCCCTTCTGCTCCATACCAACAGCAAAGTTGGAAGCTCCAACACCTATAAGGCGGACCTTTTCCTTCGTACCGGCAAGAAAACCCCATCATGGCAGAGTCTTCTGGCTTGGAAGATGGGCATGGCAGAACGCACTCCAAACTTGTGAGCCTCGTAGGAGGCGGCCGCCACTACCCCACGTTGAGAACCACCGATGATCACAGGTTTGCCAAGCAACTCAGGGTGGTCAACCTGTTCAACCGAGGCATAAAAGGCATCCATGTCGATGTGCAAAATACGCGGGGCCATGGATTCTTTAGTCTGTCTTGCCGTGAGCAGTTCTTTATCGATTCAGGCTAGCCTTCTCAGATGAGCTCTGAAGCCCTTGATAACGAAAATGACGAGGGTGGCGCCTGCGACCTACTCGTCCACGAACCCTCGACAACCACTTTCCTCGGCGTGCTCCGTCGTTCTGGGGAAATCCCTACATATGGATGGCTTCACGTCGTGAATCCTGCATAGGCGAACGTCAGTATGGTATACTCGTTTAGGATAGAAAATTGTCTTCATGGTTCTGAATTTGCGGGACATGGCGGCTCTTCTTTGCTAGGGTCACAAAGGATTCCTTTCTATTTTCAGAAACTTTGTGCCCATAACGAGGAGCCCTCCAATGAGACGCATCCAATTTACGGAAGACGAGGTCCGACAGCTCAATGAAGGCCGTATCCATCATGAACATCCGATTGTGCGCCGTCGCATGACGGCTCTCTACCTGAAGGCCATCGGGCGGCAGCATAAAGACATCTGCGATGAGCTTAACATTAGCGGTCTGTGCCTCCGGAATTATCTGGATAAGTACATGAATGAAGGGCTGGAAGGCCTCAAACACCTTGGGTACCGAGGAAAACGCAATCTCCTTGACGAAAACCGTGACATCATCATCGCTCACCTCGAGACACAGCCCCCTGGCACTTTGAAAGAAGCCCGGGCGAGAATCGAGGAGCTTACGGGAATCAGCAGGTCGTTGCCCCAAATTCGAGCCTTTCTAAAAAAACGCCTCTTGCGGCGGAAAGTCAAGCAAGTTCCCGAAAAGGCTAACATTACTGCACAGGAGCTTTTTCGTGCTGAAACACTGGAGCCCTTGGTGGAGAAGGCGCAACATGGAAACATCGAGCCCTTTTTCATGGACGCTGCTCATTTCGTGTTGCTCCCCTTTCTTGGATATCTGTATTCCCTTGCCACAAGATTCATCAAGAGCTGGAGCGGGCGCAAGCGCTTTAGTGTCTTGGGTGCAATCAACGCTGTGAGCAAAGAGCTGATCATGATGACGGAAGCCACTTACGTGGACTCAATGACAGTCTGTGCTTTGCTCAAGGAGTTGGCAATCCGGTACTGGGATCGCCACATCGTAATAGTCTTGGACAACGCGCGCTACCAGCGTTGTCGGTTGGTATTGCGGACAGCGGAGAGTCTCCATATCCAACTGCTCTTTCTTCCCCCGTATTCACCGAATCTCAATCTAATTGAGCGCTTATGGAAATTCGTGAAGAAGAAGGTCCTCTATAACCACTTCTATTCGGACTTCCAGCTCTTTTGCTCCGCAATCACAGATTGTCTGAACAAGTCGCACACGGAGTACCGAAGTGAACTCGACACGCTTCTCACGCCGAAATTTCAGTCATTCAAAAACGCAACATTCAATCCTTAACGAGTATAATCGGAAAAAGAAATGATCTTCAATTTCTCAAAAGTGGCCTTGTTTCTGGTCATACCGACGGCGCTAGATTTCCTCACAGAGATAAAATATACATGATACTATTAAAAATTGTCTCTTCTTTGAAGGAATTCATCATGCCCGCACCCTCTGTTAAAGCTGAACCCCCATTCTGGCAGCTTCCCGTTACGGCGCTGATGGAGCGTCTGGGCTCCAGCCCTGAGGGACTGAGGAGTGCGGAGGCCGCTGCTCGGTTGATCCATTTCGGTCCGAACCTGATCCATGCCGAGCGAAAACGGGCATTGCTCCTTCAGTTTCTGGCCAAGTTCCGCAATCCCCTGGTCATCATTCTCCTCGCTGCCAGCGCTCTCTCTGCCTTAACTGGAGACACCGTCAGCTTCTGCATCATCAGCACCATAGTCCTCATCAGCGTGACCCTCGATTTCGTCCAAGAACATCAGGCCGGACAGGCGGCGGAACGTCTGCGCCAGTCGGTAGCGGTGCGTGGACAGGTAATCAGGGACGGCAAACCTCTTGAGATAACTATCGCGGAAATGGTGCCTGGAGATGTGGCACTCCTTGCCGCCGGCAACTTGATTCCTTGTGACGGCCGGGTGCTTGAGGCTAGGGACTTTTTCGTAAATCAGGCCCTGCTAACCGGCGAGCCGTTTCCGGTGGAAAAGGCTCCTGGTGAATTTCCTGAGGAACACGATGTCCTCACGGCCGGCAACACCGTGCTTTTGGGGACATCGGTCATCAGTGGCTCAGCGAAAGTGCTGATGTGCCGTACCGGGCAGAATACACAGCTCGGCGAGATTGCCGATACACTTCTTGCCAAGGCTCCGCCCACCGCTTTTGAGCAAGGGACTCAACGTTTCGGATACCTCATCATGCGCATGACGGTTCTCCTTGTCTTGTTTGTACTCCTGATCAACGCTTTCTTTCACCGTCCATGGCTGGAATCGTTCCTCTTTGCCGTAGCCTTGGCGGTGGGACTGACGCCGGAACTTCTCCCCATGGTGGTCTCTGTGACCCTATCGCGGGGAGCGCAGCGCATGGCGGCCAACAAGGTGATCGTCAAGCGGCTGGCCTCGATCCATAACCTGGGAAGCATGGATGTATTTTGCACCGACAAGACCGGCACCCTCACCGAGGCCCACATCCATCTGGAACGCCACATTGACTCGCTTGGACAGCAAAGTCAGCGCGTCCTGGAGTTGGCCTATTTCAATAGCTATTTTGAAACAGGATTGAGAAGCCCTCTGGATGACGCCATCCTTGAGCACCAGGAAATCGACGCAACGGGGTGGCGCAAGATCGATGAAGTACCCTTCGACTTCGAACGCCGCCGGGTTTCGGTGCTTCTTGAAAACGGCACGACCAGGCTGCTCGTCGTAAAGGGGGCACCCGAAGATATCCTGCGTCTGTCGGTCAGCTATGAGGCGGAGGGAGAGGCAGACCTGCATCCTCTGGATAAGAAGATGCTCGGAAAGGTCAATGCCCAGTTTGAGGAACTGAGTAAAGAAGGCTTCCGAGTGCTCGGGATCGCTTCGCGTAAGGTAGGTCTGGATCACCCCCACGCCGTAGTGAGCGATGAAACAGAGCTGGTCTTTGCGGGTTTTGCCGCATTCCTCGATCCGCCCAAGGAAAGCGCTCAAGAGGCTTTGGCCAACCTTGCGGCGGACAGAGTCGGAGTCAAGGTCATAACGGGCGACAACGAATTGGTGACCCAGCATGTCTTCGCTCAACTTGGCCTTCCCGTAAGCGGGGTGCTCATCGGCACTGAACTCCAGCAGATGGATGATCAGGCACTATCGGCCAGAGTGGAGCAGGTGAACCTCTTCTGCCGCATGATGCCTACCCAGAAGAACCGGGTCATCCTTGCCTTGAAACGGCGCGGCCATGTGGTGGGATATCTCGGCGACGGCATCAATGATGCTCCATCGCTTCATTCGGCTGATGTCAGCATTTCCGTGGAAAGTGCCGTAGACGTGGCGAAAGCGGCGGCGGACATGATCCTTCTGAAACGCGACCTGAAGGTCCTCCATGCAGGCGTCATTGAAGGGCGGCGCACCTTCGGGAATATCATGAAATACATCATGATGGGCACCAGCTCCAATTTCGGAAACATGTTCAGCATGGCCGGGGCCTCGCTCTTTCTCCCCTTCCTGCCCATGCTGCCGGTCCAGATCCTGCTCAACAACCTTCTCTACGACATATCCGAACTACCCATCCCCCTGGACCGCGTGGATGACGATTACCTGAGCCGCCCCCGGCACTGGGATATGGCATTCATCCGCAATTTCATGTTGATTATCGGTCCGATCAGCTCGGTTTTCGACTATCTCACGTTCTACATCATGCTGGCGGTTTTCCATGCGGGTGAGGCGCTGTTCCATACCGGCTGGTTCATTGAGTCCATGGCCACGCAGGTGTTGGTCATCTTCATCATCCGCACTCGCAGGAACCCCTTCAGAAGCCGTCCCAACCCCTGGCTGATTGCCTGCTCGCTGGCGGTTGTGGCGGTGGCTGTTCTTTTGCCGTTCACCCCTGCGGGTGTTTATCTCGGGTTTGTGGCCCCGCCCGCCTTCTTTTTCCTTATCCTGACCGGTATGCTGCTGGCCTACCTGTTGGCGGTTGAGGGAATGAAACAGTGGTTTTTCCAGCGCTTTGCCGCGGAATAATCCCACTGTGTTCGTTGTCATTCGCCACCGTTCGAAAGCGAGCATTGAGGGATCCTTGAGAGAGTCCATGGCGCACGATGAGATCAAATCGTCTTCCAAGGAGGTTTTCGCGCTGCCTTTCCGGGGCGCACAGGCTTGCTCACAGAATGTCCGCACAGACCTGATCAGCTCTTCGGAGCAATTTACTTAAGAATTCCATAGTTGCGAAGATTGGATTTGATATAGGCCCAGTGCAGGACAACATGAATCACTATGACAATGATGAACAATAGAGCGGTCCATTGATGGACTTCCCGGAAAAAGTGTCTGATGGCAATCACAAATCTACTACCGGTATCAACCCCGCGTGGAATAAATAGCCAGTTGATAAGTCCTGTGAATGTTAGGATTGCAAATAGAATAAATGATGCCGCATTTACATACCAGAGCTTTGCTCCCTTGTTGTCGTCCATTCCTTACTCTCCTTGATCCTGTTGATATTACCACAGTTATTCGTAATACTCTCAAAAGCGACACCCTATAAGTTCCTGTTTCAAGGTGTAGCAAAGGATAGGCAAGCTGTCAAGAATGTGTCTCAGCCGGCACATTGCGTAGACTTACACTTCAGATGGAGACTGGTCTGAACACGGTTATCCACCGTACCCACCGGTGTGATCTCAGCCTCTTCCAACTTGGACTCCGGCTCCTCGACCATTTACTGAATGAAGATCTCACAATACCGGTCGCCTTCACGCCTGCGAGGGCTGGTTAAAATGTGTCCGGTAGTGAAGTTCGACGTAGAGTAGATTGACCAGCGACTCAGGTACGTATAACTGCCTTATATTCACTCCAGGGGTGTGGCTCCTTCGGGTATTGATAGCATTTGGATATCGCCAACCATTCCGTTTCATCTCCCTCCATCTTTAGGAGGCCAAGCTGACTCCTCAAAACCGGAACCAACCTCTTCGGAAGGATTGTCATTGAGGCACTGGAAACTGAAAACATCTCTCCTTCAGAGCAAAAAATGGTCCTTGGCGATTCTTCATGTGTCCTGATCATATCGATAATACACCGTGTACGGTGTACGCTGGGGCGACAGTGCCATCGTCTCCCCGGCACGTAATCAACCATAAAGATTCTCAATCCACCTTGTCGCTTCGCTGTCGCTGATCTTCCCGAGATACCTCTGAGTCGTTGAGAGATTGGAATGGCGCAGGATTAGCTTGCTAACGATTTCGATGGGAACCCCAGATCTCGACGCATACGTGGCGGCATGCCGCCTCAAGTCATGTGGCCTCAATTCGATCCCGGCCAACTTCCCGGCGCTCTTGACAATGATCCTTGCTGCAGCATAAGTGATTTGGAAAATCCTGCACTCAGGCGCTATTGCCTTGTCTTTCAAATACGACCTCAAACGATCCGCAACTTTTCGGGGAATGAACACGACCTCAGCGTCCCTGCCGCTTTTGGGGCTTCGGATCATCAATTTCTGGTCGCCGACATCATTAGGAGTGAGCTGCAGGACTTCGCCTATTCGCATGCCGCCTCTTGCCATCAATTCCAGGATAAGTCGGTTTCTCACCTTCGTTGTCCTGAAGATGATCTCATCGACTGTCTCTTTCTCAACAACTTCCCAGTGCGTGGGTTTGCCAGGTCGGTAGATCTTTCGTAGCATCGGGGCATCGCAAGGATTTTGAATGGAGGGGTCAAGATTGGTCTTGATGAAGTTGAAGAAGGCCTTGAGGTGGGAGTATCGGCCGTGCTTGGTCTGTTGCTTTCCCTTCTCAGTGATCTTGTTCAGGAAGGAGACGACCTCCTCGGATGTGATGCCGGCAAGCTCCCGGTCTTTGCCGAAATGATCGCCAAACTTGGTCAGAGTGGCACCATACGACTCAATCGTATTTTTCCCCCGAATTGATCCTGTGGTATTCTCGATAGAATTGAATTGCCTGCTCCAGTCTCATGGTGGTCTCCTTTCGTGGTTATGGGTAGGTTACATGGTTACTACGAACGGAATGTAAGATATCCTTCTGGAAGGTGCAAGAATCCTGGCGGGCTCTGGAGTTCTAGGTTCTGGCAAGTTGTGTGCACCGTCTGTCATTTAGGGCTCGATGGAATTTGGTATTTCTCTTGTAAGGCAGCTCTATGCCTGCAATGATTATTTGCCTGGGATGCAACTCACACTGGTATTTGTGACGATTGGGCGGGTCCAGCTTCGAAGGAGACTGAGAGGTGTTGTGTATCTTCTAGCGTGTGCTTACAAAGGCGCCAGATTGAACGGCGACGGCAGGTTTTCACCGCGCAAAGGGAATCGATCCGTTGCGAAATGGACGGTGCTTGATGCGAGTGTGCGGAACAGGGAGCTTTTCCAATTGATCGTAGCCTCCTACAACGGCGCACTGCTCTTGGAGCGCCTTCCCTGTGCCGTGAAGGGGCTTTGCAGTACCGAAAGCGGATCATTTCTGGCCGCCCATCTGCGCGTTCTGCACCAGGGCATTGATACCGCATCAGGACGAGTCGCGCAGGCAACAGGTGGAATACGGATCACAACTGACGGGGAGGCCCGGCCGCTATCGAGATCCAGAGGAGAGTTCTTTTGGACAGATACCATCATTCGAAATACTCACATGAGGCCCAGCCCGCAAAGGGATTTTCTTTTGGCCTACGGAGGACCCACGGATGCTCAGCGTGTTGACAACGATTTTGGCTTTTCGGATCCTTTCTTGCGCATCCGACGCTTTCATTCAATTTTTCGGAGCGACGCTTCGATCACCGATCCCGTGGCCTTCCTGCAGCAGCTTTTCTATCGTGGTAGCAGAAAAAAACGGATCCCGCCGCTGCATGTGTTGAATCGGCTGAGTACTCTCTTGGATAGGTATTTTGCCCTCAATGTGAAGCGTTGGCTGCAGGAACCGGATGAGGCAGCCCGGGAATGGAGTTCGCTGCCGACAAGCCTGCAAAGGCCTCTACTGCCCATCTTGGATGCCATTCGCCACACATTGGACGCTTTCCCCAAAATGCAGGCTCCCTTGGATCTCCCTGGGGTAATCTTGTTGGACCGCCCGGACCATTATTGTGAAAACACCGTCCTGACACCTTGGCTCGAGTTTTTCGATGCACTCTTCCCGAACATGCAGTTCTTCGCCACTCTACCCGAAGACTTGAACCACCTGGTGCCCGAGAGGATTCTTGGTCATGAGCTTTCTCTGACGACTCCCTCGCGAAAAGCGTCTGAACATCCAACTCGGTCGCGCACGGTGGACGTCCTGCTGATTGACGTGGACGGTCGCCTTCCCAATCTTGCGCTCATGAAGCTCTCGCGATATTTCAAAGAGCAGGGCCGCGAAGTTACGTTGGGTCGTGGTGTGTGTCTGCTTCCCGAAGCTGCGGAGGTATACGCCAGTTCGGTCTTCTCCTCAGCGTCCTCGTCCCGAAAGGTCAAGTCACTTAAGGACTTCTACGGTGATTCCTTGCACCTGGGGGGGTCCGGAATTGATCCTAAGAAGAGACTTCCAGCCGAAATCGAATCTCTGCCAGCCGACTACCACCTCTATCCGGAATTGGGAGACCGGGCACTGGGCTTCCTCTCCCGAGGCTGTCCGATGAACTGCCCTTTTTGCATCGTGCCCTTGAAGGAGGGCCTTCCGCGTCAGGTGAGCAATCTCCATTCCCTGCTTGATCGAGGGCGACTCAAGAAACTGATCCTGCTGGATGACAATCTGCTCTCCCTGCCGCAGGCAGAGCAGATACTTGAGGAGATGGCTGCTAGAAAGATTCTGGTCAACTTTACTCAAACTCTGGATCTGCGCTTTGTGAATCACAGCAAGGCAGCCCTGTTGCGACGCATTGGCTGCTCCAACACGCGATTCACTCGCCCCAATTACTATTTTAGCCTCAACGATACTGAGAACCTGCCGCTGGTCAGTGAGAAATATGACCTGTTCGGGTTTGGTGCCCGAGACAATGTCGAATTCATCTGTATGTACGGCTTCAATACCTCGCTCGCCGACGATGTGGAACGCTTTCGGTTCATCCGCACACTGCCTGGCGCGTATGTGTTTGCGCAACAGTACCAACCTGTCCGCAACGGGCCAAATCCGGCCTTGCCCCATTTTTTTGAAGGAAACCCGGATCGTATGATTCGGGAGCTGATATCTATACAATTCACCCAGAATATGAAGAGCATGGAAAAGTATTATCGATGGGTGAGCAGACTCTATGCCGAAAGTTTCGGCACGCTGCACATGCCTCTGGTGAAAACCATCTACCGCTATAATAGGAGGTATGATGAAGGGCGCTACATCCAGACACTCGCTGGATTAGACAGGTAGTGACGGCAGTGACTGATAAACCTACTTCACTCACTTGCTCCCTCGATGAAATCGAACCGCTGAAAGAGCTGGCAGCGAGCACTACTGCGGGAATTTGGCGCATTAAGCGCGCCAAGGCTTTACTCTCCGCTCTTGAGGAGACCAGTCCGGCCCAGCTCATGTTTCAGGTGCGCGTACCGGTGAAGTCCATCATCAGGTGTGTCCAGGAATTCAGTCATCTCAGAATGGCTTATTTTGACTGCCCCAGCCGTCCGCCAACGGCAAGGGAGGCCGCCGTGGAAGCAATGCTGGATTTCTCAATAGTCCGTCGGGCTTTTTTGCTGATTGCTGGGATACCCTCTCGTTGCGTTATATCGGCTGCCGCTTCACCGCCCGAAACATCCGCACTATCGGTGGAACCAAATCCTCTCGGCGGGCTGGTGGCCGCGTTGAGCTTTTCGGGCGCTGCGTGGCGGGTCGCCTGTCGTGACGATTATATCGGATGGACCGACGCACAGCATCGGTGACATGGAACAGCAATTCCCGCAGCCATCGTAGAGCGTGACTTGACGGGGTTGGAGCATCCAATCTTTCGTAAACGTCAGGGCAAAATGGAATGGGGTACGGTCACGCAAAAATTCTCGTCTCCTTTGATTTTTTTCTGGACAAAGGGCGCGGAAGTCTGTATGTTAAGTCTTGATGAGACCAAGACAATTCCAGCGACAGCACCGAATAGAGCAAGAGAAGTGGCTCAGTGCCACGGTGCGCAAGCATTTGGGCGCCGATGCCCTGATCAGGTCGATGCGAACCTCCTTTGAGCAAGTCGGGGAGACCCGCAAGGGCAACCCGCAAATCTCCATGGAAGATGCCTTGATGTCATCGTATGCCATGTTTTCTCTCAAAGACCCCTCCATGCTTGCCTTTGAACGACGGCGAAGGACCCAGGAACACAATCTCAAGACCGTCTATAAGTTGAAGGCAATCCCCTGTGACACGCAAATGCGCACGATCCTGGATCCGCTACCCCCCTGACGAGCTGCGCCCCGCTCATAACACCATCCTCAACGCTCTGCAAAGGGGCAAAGCCCTGGAGGAAATGCAATACCTCGATGAGGGTTACCTCATGCCCCTGGACGGAACGGGTTACTTCTCATCGGAAAAGCTATTCTCCGAGCATTGCCAGCAAAAGATCAGTGCTGACGGCAAAGTCAGCTACTATCTGCAAATGTTAGGAGCCGCCCTGGTCCATCCTGAACGCAAGGAAGTGATCCCCCTGATTCCCGAGATCATCTCGCGCCAGGACGGTTCGCTGAAAAACGACTGTGAACTCAATGCCAGCAGGCGATTCCTCACCAAATTCCGGGCGGAAC
>Ga0255346_1005624_pt1 | contig 12818 bp, 10 predicted proteins | sample wastewater_treat_FD_194410 | JGI IMG/M metagenome (GOLD analysis project Ga0255346, IMG submission 194410) | Wastewater microbial communities from Lulu Island WWTP, Vancouver, Canada - plant22 | ecosystem: Engineered > WWTP > Wastewater > Unclassified | place: Canada: Vancouver, British Columbia... | reverse complement strand
AAGGCGCCGAGGCCATCATCCGGGACAACCCCTACCGTCTGATTGATGACATTCAGGGCGTTGGTTTTCTGACGGCCGACCGCATCGCCCTGTCCCTGGGCATCACGCAGGACAGCCCCTTCCGCCTGCAGGCCGGCATCAAGTACGCCTTGCAGGACGCGTCCGTCAGCGGCGGCCACACTTGCCTGACCGAGGATGAGCTGATTGAGAAATCCGCGGAGCTGCTCAAGGCGCCCGGCGCGGAAATCAAGCGGCTGCTGGACGAGCTGACCTTGAAGCGGCAGCTGTGGGTGGACTTAGTGGCGGGCACGCGCTGGGTCTCCCTGCCCAGCCTGCGCAAGGCCGAGATCGACATCGCCAGGCGGCTGCTGTCCCTGTGCGGCGTCAGCCAGCAGTTCATGCCCCACCACATCCAGGGCAGGATCAGCCAGTTTGAGCATGAGCGCGGCATCCGTTTCAGCAAGGCCCAGCGCGAGGCGGTCAGCCAGGCGGCGGCGCACGGCCTGGCGGTCATCACCGGCGGCCCGGGCACGGGCAAGACCACCCTGATCAACTGCCTGATTCACGTCCTGGGCAGCCAGAGCAAGATCCTGCTGGCCGCGCCCACCGGCCGGGCCGCCAAGCGCATGAGCGAGGCCAGCGGCATGGAGGCCAGCACCGTCCACCGCCTGCTGCAATACGGCGGGGAGGAGGGCGTCTTCCAGGTCAACCGGGAAAATCCGCTAAATTGTGAATGCGTCATTGTGGATGAGGTCTCCATGATGGACGTTTTTTTGATGAGAAGCCTGCTGGACGCCCTGCAGCCGGGTACCCGGCTGGTGCTGGTGGGCGACGCGGACCAGCTGCCGAGCGTCGGCCCGGGCAACGTGCTGCGCGACGTGCTCAAGAGCGGGATGGTGCCCAGCATCCGCCTCAGCGAGATTTTCCGCCAGGAACAGGACTCAATGATCGTGCTCAATGCGCACCGCATCAACCAGGGGCAGGAGCCGGTGCTCAACAGCCCTGGCAGCGACTTTTTCTTTGAGCATAAGCCCGACGCCAGCCAGGCAGCGCAAAGCATCGTCAGTCTGTGCCTGAGCCGCCTGCCCCAGTACCTGGGACTGAAGGACAGCATGCGCCATATTCAGGTGCTTTCCCCCACCCGCAAGGGCGTGTGCGGGGTGCAGATGCTCAACGCCAGGCTGCAGGCCGCCTTCAACCCGCCCGCGCCCCACAAGGCGGAACTGCAATTCGGGGAAACCACCCTGCGCCAGGGCGACAAGGTCATGCACATCAAAAACAACTACCAGCTGGAATGGGAGCTGCGCGACGGAAGCACCGGCCAGGGCGTGTTCAACGGCGACATCGGCTTTATCACCGGCATCGAGGCGGAGGACAGGCTGGTCTATGTGCTGTACGATGATGAAAAGACCGTGGCGTATGAATATGGCGAACTGGAGGAGCTGGACCTGGCCTACTGCCTGTCCATCCACAAAAGCCAGGGAAGCGAGTTTCCCGTGGTCATCCTGCCCATGGTGGGCGGGCCGAAGATGCTGCTGACCCGCAACCTGCTCTACACCGGGGTCACCCGGGCGCGGCAGCTGGTGGTGCTGGTGGGCCGGCAGGAGGTGCTGTCCATGATGGTCAGCAACAACCTGGAGCGCCGCCGCTATTCCCTGCTGCAGCACTGGCTGACGATACTTTCCGGCGGTGCGGACCTGTGATAAAGGCCCTGCTGAAAAAGGCCGCGGACTTCATCTTTCCGCCTGCCCGCTGCCTGGGCTGCGACGAACCCCGGCAGCTGGACGCCGGGGCGCCGCTGTGCGCGGTTTGCCATCAGGAGCTGGAAAGGCTGAGGGTATCTGATAAGGCCTGCGGTCACTGCCTGTCCCCGGTGCGCTCCGGGCAGCCGTGCGCATATTGCGCTCATGGCGGCATGGCGTGGCTGGACCAGGCCTTCGCCCCTTTTGTCTACAGGGACCTGGCCCGCAGGCTGATCCTCAGGCTGAAATTCGGCCCGGTGGAGGCGGCGGCAGCGCCCCTGGGCATGGAAATGGCGCTGTGCGTCAGCGGCATCCGCTTTGATGCGCTGGTGCCTGTGCCGCTGCACAGGTCGCGCCTGCGTGAGCGGGGCATGAACCAGTCGGCGGTGCTGGCCGGTGTGATACATGAGCAAACCGGCATCGCGGTCATGGAGGCGCTGGCAAAGACCCGCAGGATCGCCCAGCAATCCGGCCTGCCGGCCGCCCGGCGCGCGGACAATGTAGCCGGCGCGTTTAAGATCGCCGGAGATGTCGCAGGGCTTGACGTGCTGCTGGTGGACGATGTGCGCACAACGGGCGCGACTGCGCGGGAGTGCGCCCGCGTGCTGCGTGAAGCCGGGGCGCGGTCGGTTTGCCTGCTTTGCGCCGCGGTCGCCTACATGGGAGGGGACGATGGCCAGTGACAGGGCGCTGACGCTGTTTGCCCGCACCGTCTCGCTCATCGGGCCGGAGGCTTTTGAGCGCCTGCAGGCTGCCAGGGTGGCGGTCTTCGGCTTGGGCGGGGTAGGCGCGGCCTGCGCGGAGGCGCTGGCCCGCAGCGGGGTGGGCACCCTGGCGCTGGTGGATCATGACGTGATCGCTCCCAGCAACATCAACCGGCAGCTGATCGCCCTGCACTCCACCCTGGGCCAGCAAAAAACAGGCGCCTGCGCCAGGCGCTTAAGGGACATCAATCCGGACATCAACCTGATGGAGTATCCGGTCTTTTATTCGCAGGAGACCGCCAAAGCCATTCCGCTTGAGGGTTTTAACGCGGTGGCCGACTGCGTGGACACCCTGGCCGCCAAGCTGCTTTTGGCGCAGCTGGCCCCGCAGGCGGGCGCCTACCTGGTCAGCTGCATGGGCACGGGCAACCGGATGGACCCGGGCAAGCTGACCTTTGATGACATTTACCGCACGGATACCTGCCCCCTGGCCAGGCGCATGCGCAAGGCCTGCCGGGCGACCGGCATCCAAAGCCTGCGCGTGCTGTATTCAAGGGAGGAGCCCCTGCCCGTGGTCGCCCAGGCGGCAGCGGGGCGCCATGCGCCGGGCGCCATGGCCTTTGTGCCGCCGGTGGCCGGGATGATGATGGCCGGGGACATTGTCACGCATCTCATAGGCATACGTCCGAGAAGGATGTAATCAACTCACTACAAACGGAAACAATAAGGAGAACACCATGATGAAGAAAAGAATCTCAGCCTTGTTGCTATCGCTTTTTATGCTTGTCACGGCAATGCCTGTATTGTCTGTTGAAGCGAACGAGGAGAAATGGGTGTGGCCGGTATCTGGCCATAAGATGTCTCAATGTTATAAATCGGAACGGTATGTTGGATTGAGAAAAAGGCATCATGCCATTGACATTTCAGCGCCTGAGGGAACTCCTGTGGTTGCCGCGCTGGATGGTGAAGTTATCTGCGCCAATTACTCATATACCGGGCAACATGACAATCATTCCGTCAACTGTCCCGTTTGTCAATTGGGATGCAAGCCCAATTACAATCCGGGAAATCATGTGTGGCTGAAACACTCTGATAAATTGTATACCTTGTATCTGCACCTGGCTCATCCTAGAGGTCATCAACAATATCCTAAAGTATCAAAAGGACAAAAGGTCAAGGCAGGCGATAAAATCGGGCTTGTGGGCAATACAGGCTACAGTGAAGGAAACCACCTGCATTTCTCGATTTATAGCAATATCAGCATTTTCGCCAATGACACTAAGCATTTTGATCCACTTGAAACAGCAAGATTGGATTTGTTCAAAGATATAACGGCCACAGAAACAGAAAACGATATTGTTATAAGTTTTTCCCTGTACAATCAGTATGATCCCCTGGTATATGGTGTGGAATTCGGCACATCGGAGGATCAATTGAATCATAAAAAAGAAAAGAAAAATGGTGAATGGAATCTCATTTCCGGAGGGAAAATCAAAATACCCAAAGACCAGCTGAAGCCTGGAACCCAGTATTTTTATCGTTTATATTATACTACTCCTTATAATCGATACAATAATAGGGTGGGAAAATACTATTCCAAGGTACACTCCTTTGGAAAATTCATCAAGGGGCCGATATGCATTCCGCCCCCTGACATGATTGAATTGATTACCGACTTGTCTGGACAAGTGAACGAGAACCACCAACTGGTTTTGCAGTGGCAGACAAAATACCCTGTGAGTCCTGAGAGTGTAGAAATCTATGTTTCCGACAATCCGCATCATCCCAACCCTACCCTTCCCTTAGCAATATCCTATAGTTTCCAGCGTTCTTGCCCCCCAGAAACCACGCTACACAGTCACACGACAACGCAAGCCTTTTACGATATTGGAGTGCCCTACCAGTTTATAATCATCATGGTAATAAACGGGCAGCGTTATGAAAGCAAGATAAGCAGTTTCACCAATAATAACCGTGCCAGTTTTGCTAATTTTTACAGCGATTTTTTTGCAGATGCCGAATTGCGCGAAGAGGGTGACTTCATTTTTAAAGTTAAAAGTCGGGCTGCGTTTCTAATTGACCTCAAAGAAGGGGCATGGGAAAAGTACTACTACAATCCTCCCGACAGACTAACCCTGCCTAAAACGTGCGGCACCAACCAAGTGGTGGGGGTAGGGGGCAATCTGGCAATCAATACGATCGCCAGAACCATTGATGTGCCTGCCGGATACCGGGTGTTGGACTGCGGTATGTATTACACTGACGGCATCATTTTGCGCACCCTTAATCTGCCGGCTTCTCTGTGTTATTTACGCGGGCAGTTTCTATCCGGCGTTTCCCATGTTGGTTTTGCAGTGGGTAATCCCTATTATGCTGTCCAAGGGAAAAATATCATTGATATGGAAACAAACGTCATCATTGCCGGATCCAGTACAGAGATGCTGCCAGGTTCGGACCGTATTGAAAACAGCGCTTACAGCCATCAAAATATCCCCTATATGGTAATCCCGGGCAGCATTAAAATCATAGGTGACGGTGCTTTTACATGGTTGCGAGGGGACAATGAGATCATCATCTCGCCGGGTACTACCACCATTGGCAGGCATGCTTTCAGCTTTGTAGATGGCTCTCTCAAGCTGACGATTCCCGAAAGTGTGACTTCTATTCACCAGGATGCGCTGTCACACAATTATGACATACTTTTGATTGTTACCAAGGGCAGCGTCGCTGAAAGCTTTGCCAAAGATAAGAAGATCCCCTATGTGTATAAGGACAAATGACATATAATACCGATTCCAAGCTTTATTGCATCGTCGCGCCGGGTCTTTTATCGTCCTACTGTGTCAGTCAACCTCAACGTAGCTCAGGCTACGCCATCGGTTTCTTTCCTTGCAGGACAATATAATCTTCACCGCTTTAGATGCAATAAAGCTTTACATCATAAAGAATGCAAAATGGTTATGTTGCCCACGCTTCCCTATATTCGATCAAATGGGCGGAAAAGTTCGGTCAGGAAGATATTGACGGGATGGTAAGAAGATACCATAAGGCGTTTGAGGATTATGAAGGATTCAGGACAGTTATACCCAAGTGGTATACGGATCAGCTTTCTTCAGGTTCCCCAAACGCCGCCTCGAGGGCGCGCCTGACCAGGTCGGGCGGGTAGCCGCGCCTGGCCAGGGCGCCATAGGCCTTGCGGTACAGCGCGGCAGGCTCAGCCTGTTTTCCGCGCAGGGACTTGCGCGCCAGCGCGATGGCGACGTCCAGCTGCTGCGCTTCATCGCCTTTCTGCAGCGTTTCCCGTATCAGGTCCTCCGCGATGCCGCGCCGGCGCAGCTCCTGCCGGAGGCGGATGTCACCATATTTCTTTCCCAGCCTCGCGACCAACCCCTGCGCGTAGCGGCGGTCATCCAAATAACCGTACTCCTGAAGCCTTTGGCAGGCTTGCTCCGCCGCGACCTTGGAGAAACCGGACTGGACAAGCCGGTCCGTCAGCTCCCGGACGCTTCTGTCGCCGGATTCCAGCAGGCGCGCGGATTGCTCCAGCGCGAAGCGCAGCTCATGCGCGGCCAGCTTCCGCCTGTATTCCTCCAGATCCACCGCCTCGCCGATTCTAAGGGGAAACTGCCCGAACAGCGCCGCGGGCACCCTGAGGCTGCTGCCATCCTGCAGACAAACAAGGCGGCAGCCCGGCCGCTTCAGAACTTCCGAAACAACATCATGCATGGGCCGTCCACCAGCAAAGCAGGTCGCGGTTGAGGTCCGCCAGGATGTACTCGCGCGCCTCGGATGCCCCGACGGTCAGGCTGATGATGCCCCGCCCGGCGTCCGGGTCCAGAAACAGCATTTGCACCGCGCCATAAGCCATGCCCTGGTGGCCGTACAGCGTCATGGGGCCGATGCGCGCGTCGCGCAGAATGAACATGCCCAGGCCCTGGCGCAGATGCGGATCCCGCGCGCCCAGGCTGGCAAGCGGCGAGCGCATCATCTCCAGGGTATGCCCGGTGAACAGGCCGGGCGTCAGCAGCGCGCGCCCAAGCGCCGCCAGGCTGTCCACATCGGCGCAGCAGTTGCCATGGGCCAGCAGGTGATGCCGCATGGGGTCCGGTGTCTGCCAGTCCGCAAGCGGCGCTGCCTGCCGGGCCGCGCCGTCAAAATTGGGCCGCCGCCGTGGCGGCAGCACGCGCCGCGCGTCCGCGACCGGGACGGTCAGCAGCTGGGGGTAATAGGCCGCGCGCAGGCCCAGCGGCTCAAACAGATGGCGCGCCATGGCCGCCTGGAAGGAGAGCCCGGTTTGCGCCTCCACCACGCAGCCGGCCAGGCCAACACCAAAATTACTGTACTCACAGCCCTCCATGGGAAGGTGCGCTGTGTGGCTGTCAGCCTGCAGCAGCTCCCCCGCGCCGGCGTTACCGGTCAGGCTCCTGGTGTAGGCGCTGCCGTCCCTGATGCCCGCGGTATGGGACAGCAGCATCCTCAGGGTGACAGGCCGGTCCAGCGCCTTCGGATGCCGCAGGGAATAGGGCAAGCCGGCGTCCGCGTCGGCATCCAGGTCCACCAGGCCCTGCTGGCGCATGGCCAGAATGCCCGCCGAGGTGATCAGCTTGGAGACCGACGCCAGGCGAAAGGCCGTCTCAGCGCCCACAGGCAGGCCCTGCCTGGCCTGTCCGTACACAAAATGATCGCGCAGGCCATCCCGGTCAAACAGCGCCAGCGCGCCCGCCTGCGCCCTGTGGCGCCTGAGGATGTCCCGGCAGGCCGCCAGCGCGCTGTCCGGCAGGCTCTTCTTCAGCGGCGTCAACTCCCGGGGGCCGCCGGGCACCAGCCGCACCAGGCTGCGGTACAGCGCGCGCTTGTTCATCCGTCCTCCTTACGGGGCTTGATGAATACCATGGCCAGGCCGAATACAAACAAGGCCATCAGGATAAAGCCGGGGATCAGCGCCCAGGTCTGACCGGCAGCCGCGGCCAGCAGCATCATCAGCCCCAGGGGCAGCAGCATGCGGACCGTGAGCGGCGCAGCAAAGCGCACCAACAGGTAGCTGCCGGCCCCCGCGACCAGCAGCGCGCTCAGCCCCTGGGAGACCCTGAGGTTGCCCAGCATCAGGCTGTCGGTGCGCAGGCCCTCAATCACCATGCGCCCCAGGCCATACCAGATGAGATACCACAAAAAGAGGGTGCCTTTTCCTTTTCGGGCGCAATGGCCGCGCATGCGCAGCAGGAAGAAAAAACCGGCCAGGTTCCACAGCGACTCATACAAAAAGGTAGCCAGGTGCCACTGGCCATCCGCGAAGACCGCCACCGGGAAAAACTGCCAGGCAGGATTGGTGACCGCCAGGCCATAGGCCTCCCTGTTGAAGAAGTTGCCCCAGCGGCCAATGGCCTGGGCCAGCAGCAAGCCGGGGGCGACCAGGTCTGCCAGCAGCGCAAACGACAGCTTTCTGCGCCGGGACAGGAGAAAGACTCCCAGGGCGCCGCCCAGCACGCCGCCGTAGATGGCCAGCCCACCTTCCCAAAAGCGCAGGATGGCGAAGGGATGGGCCCGGTAGTAATCCCAGGTAAAGGCCACATAGTACAGCCTGGCAAAAACGACCGCGGGCGGCACGGCCCACAGCGCCACGTCCACCGCCAAATCTGCAGGCAGGGAAAGCCGCTTGCTCTCCCTGCTCATGTAAATCACCGCTGCCAGCACGCCCAGGGCGATCAGCAGGCCGTATATTCTCAGGCTCATCGTTCCGGATTTACTGAGCGGCTTCCTTATGGATGGCCTTGAGCGTCTCGATGATGGGCAGCTGCTGCGGGCAGGCCGCCTCACACTGGCCGCACTCGACGCACAGGGAAGCATCGCCGCCGTTCTTGATCAGGCTGCCATAATTCCAGCGAAGGCTGCCGGGCCGATCAAGCATGTAGGAATCGTTGTACATCGCGAAAATGCGCGGGATCAACACCCCCTGAGGGCAGGGCTGGCAATAGTCGCAGGCGGTGCAGCCAATCTTGACGCGCGCCAGATAGCATTTCTTGAGCCGCGCGATAAAATCATGCTCCTCCCCGCTCAGACTGTTGGGCAGCACCTGCTCGAACACGCGCAGGTTCTCCTGAAGCTGCTCCATCGTGGTCATACCCGAAAGAATGGTAGCCACCTGCGGAAAATCACCCACATAGCGGAAGGCCCAGTCGACCGCGCTGCGGTTGCCTGGATAGGCATCGATCAGGCTCTTGACGTCCCGGGGCGGGTTGGCCAGCGCGCCGCCGCGCAGCGGCTCCATCACGACAACCGGGATGTCCTTGTCCCCGGCATAGCGCAGCCCGTCCACCGTGGCCTGGTTCTGATCGTCAAGGTAGTTGAACTGGATTTGCGCCATGTCCCAGTCATAATCATCAACGATGCGCAGGAAGGCCGCCTTGTCATCGTGGAAAGAAAAGCCCGCGAAACGGATGCGCCCGTCCGCCTTGGCCTTCTCAAGGAATTTCTTGTAATTGAGCTTTTGCAGCTTGGTAAAGGCAGCATCGTTGAGCGCGTGCAGCAGGTAAAAATCAAGCCGGGACACATCCAGCTTGCCCAGCTGCTCATCCAGCAGGCGGTCCATATCCTCTTCCTTGTTGACCAGCCACTGGGGCAATTTGGTAGTCAGCATCACGCGCTCGCGATAGCCATCCTTAAGCCCCAGCCCTGTGACGATCTCGCTCTCTCCACTATGGTAACCATAGGCGGTATCTACATAGCTGATGCCATGGTCGATGCCATGGCGCAGCATACGGATGGCTTCCTCGCGATCTATGGGCTGGCTGCCGTCTTCCTTTTTCAGGGTGGGCAGGCGCATCATGCCAAAACCCAGCCTGGAGACGGTCTCACCTGTTTTGCCGAATGGTACAGTCTGCATTCTGATCCTCCGTATATCAGTATTCAAGCCCTTGTTGCAGCAGGGAATGGCTGCTTTATCCTATTGTACACAATGCAGGGCAAGGCGTCCACCAAGCTTCAGACAAATACAGGCGCTTCCTGACAAGTCCTGCCCCTGCGAACCATAAAAATCCTAATCCCGCAACCAGCCGCGGGCGCGCAGGCAGGCATAGACCGGCGCGTGTATCAGCCTGTCCTTTTGGTGGATGAACCGGAAGCTGGAGCGCACCAGCCGGCCATCAGGCCATTTCAGGCTGCCCGAGCCGTCCGCTTCAATCCCCAGTCCTTCAGCGGCTGCCTCCGGAGTGAACTGGGAAACCCGGTTGTGGCAGCGGTTGCCCAGCAGCAGGTCAAACACGCCGCTGTCCGGATCAATCGCCAGGTGGTTGCCGGTATAGCCGGCCAACCCGAAGGCGCGCAGGCCCATCCACTCGGGCACCTCGCTTTTCATCTGCACAGGCGACTTGGAAAAACACAGCAGGCCCAAAAACTGCCTGTAGCTGCCATCTCCAAGCAAATAGCCGGTGCGGTTGACTCCGATGCTGCGCAGGGTGTCCATGCGCAGCAGCCGCCCGGACAACAAGGCCCGGGCAAAACGGCACAGGTCCTGCGCGGTGGAAAACAGACCCGCGTGGCCGCTGGGCGCGTCCCCCGCGGCGCTGAGCAAGCGGGCCTTGGGGTCATGCGGCTGGCCGGGCTGGATGTCAGCCATCACGCGGTATTCGCCATTGAGGACCCTGTGCTCCAGGCCATAGTCCATCACATCCTCCAGGCGGGACGCGGGCACCCGCGCCCAGGTCTCGGTCATGCCCGCGGGCGCGAAGACCTGTGAAGTCAGGTAGTCGATATAGGATACGCCGCTGACGGCCTCCAGCACGTACTTGAGCACCAGCGCGTTCATGTCCGAATACAGCCGTTCTCCGGCAAGCGGCATGGCAAAGGTCTGAAACACCATCTCCCGCGCGGCGTCCGCGTCCTGCTGGGCATCGATCCGCCGGGGCGTTTGCAGGTTGGCCCGGTAGGACAGGCAGTCTTCCAGCGTGCAGTCCTTTAATCCTGTAAAGCGCGCGTCCAGCCGGGCCAGGCTGTCCCCGGGACGGAGGCAGCCGCGCTCCATCAGCTGCAAAACGCTGACCAGCGTAAACAGCTTAGTCAGCGAGGCCAGGTCATAGACGGTGGACAAATCCAGCGGCTGCGGGTCAGGAACAAACTCTCCCTGCTCAAGGCGGGTCTCCCGGCGCAGGCCGCAGGTATGGATGCGGTGGTCGTCGCTTGTGCCATAGCACACCGCCGCGCCGGTCAGCCAGGCCTTTTCATGAACGAGGGTCCCCATGGAAGCCCGCAGGGCGCTGTCGGCCTGAGCGGGGGTCATGCAATAAAATCCAGCCATCCAAAACGTTCGGGCACATGGAAATTGCGCGCGCCGGTCGCCTGCCAAGCCTGCAATTCGATTCCCCGCGGGCTGTGGTCCACGCGGAACACGTTGATCCGCCAGGCATCCCCCGGTCTGGGCGCGGCGGCGAAGGCGGCGTAGGGCAGCTGCCAGACGGCCTCCGTACGGTTGGCAGCGCGGTCATGGCGGGTCAGGGTTTTCATGCCCGGAATATCCCAGTCCATGTTCAGCACACGCTCACCCTGCGGGGTATAGTGAATGTTCCCGGTAAAAATCACATCAAAGGGGCTGACCTCAATCTCCCGGTAGTCGCTCAGCGCGCCGGTCTCCGACAGGAAGAGCTCAAACACATCCTGGGTATACAGCGGCTCATCATCCATGCGGTAGGTGGAATGAAGGCAATCATCCTCGGCAACAAAGCGCACATAGAGCATCCCGGCGCTGTCATCGCGCAGGATGCGAAATTCCGTGTACAGGAAGGGCCGCCGGCCGCTTTCCACCTCAAGCAGCTCGCCCGCGGGCGCCTTGTCCCAGACCGCGTCATCAGCCGCGGGCATCCCTTTAAGCGTCACGGGGTAACAGGTATAGCGCACGTTCTCAGACACGAAAATCCTCCTTTCTTAATCCGGACAGCTTATGAAAGCTCCTTCGCGAAACGCTCGGCAAATGCCCGCGCCTCTGCCAACTCCTCCGCGCCGGGGCGCAGGCGCGCGCGCACGCCCGGCATGGTCCTGGCCCTGAGCTGCTCCAGCCTGCCGGTGATGTTGGCCACGGCCTCGCCGCTCCAGCCATAGGAGCCAAAGGCAGCGCACAGCTTGCCCTTGACATTGTAGGGATGCAGGGCAGCCAGCAATTCGCCGATGGGCTGCAGGGCATCCCCCAGGAAGGTGGGCGAGCCGAACAGCACGCCGTCAGCCAGGGCGACGGCCTCCAGCGCCTGGGTCTTGTTGTGCTCATCCAGTTCGATCTGCCGGACCGCGATGCCGTTTTCCTCAAGCTCCTGCCCGATGGCCCGGGCCAGCGCGCGCGTATAGCCATAGGCGCTGACATAGATCATCGCCACGGACTTGCCGGATTTTTCCGGCGCCGCGGACAGGCGCTCATACATCTCCAGCATCTGCTCCAGATGGCTGTCCAGCACCGCGCCGTGCCCGGGCAGGACCAGGTCCGGCCCGATGTCGCGCACGGCCTTGATGCCGTTGACCACAAAGGGACGGCTGAAAGGGCTCATGATGTCCTGATAATACTTCTCCACCCCTGCCATATAGTCGGGGATGTCCCTGACCTTGCTCATCAAAAGCGGCGCGAAGGAATAGTGCGCGCCCAGAAAATCGCAGGTGAAAAGCCCGTTGGACAGGGAATCATGGGTGAACATCGTGTCCGGCCAGTGAAGGTTGGGCATGGGATAAAATCTCAGGGTGCGGTCGCCCAGGCTGAGCGCGTCACCGGCTTTGACCGCACGGCTGTTGAAGGGCCGGTTGATGATTTGCCCGATAAAGGTGATGGCGCTGTGGGTGCCGATCAGCTGCAGCCTGCCGTTGCGCGAGAGCAGCTCCGGGATGATGCCGGCGTGGTCAGGCTCCGTATGGTTGATAATGAGGTAATCCACCTGCTCAAAGGGAATGATTTGACCGATATTGGCCAGGTACTCCTCCAGAAAGCCTTCTTTGGCCGTTTCCACCAGCGCTGTGCGCTCGCTGCCCCTGATCAGGTAAGCGTTGTAGCTGGTGCCCCGGGGCGTCTTCATGATGATATCGAATACTTCCAGATCCGGGTTTTGAACTCCTACGGAATAAATGCCGCTTTTTATCTCAAACATGCCCGTGCCTCCTTAGCTGCCGTTTTTATAAGTATACCATATACCGGCCCACTGAACACGGGCGGGACAATATGCGCGACAGATGCAAGACCCTACAAATTAGCCCCGGACAAGGCAAGACAAGACAAGACCCCGTGAATTCCCAAAGTAAGTTCCACAGTGTAAGAAGTGAGGAAATTACTGTAAGAAATTGGCGGAAATCAGTGTGAGAAAATGAATAAAAGGAAGGGAAACCGGGTATAGAGGAGGCGTTTTGCTGA
>Ga0255346_1005621_pt1 | contig 12823 bp, 9 predicted proteins | sample wastewater_treat_FD_194410 | JGI IMG/M metagenome (GOLD analysis project Ga0255346, IMG submission 194410) | Wastewater microbial communities from Lulu Island WWTP, Vancouver, Canada - plant22 | ecosystem: Engineered > WWTP > Wastewater > Unclassified | place: Canada: Vancouver, British Columbia... | reverse complement strand
AAATTTTTGCAAACATTCCACCAAAACCTGTTGCTATAATTATGGCTGCCGACCAAAGTCCTGCAAATGTTGAAAAAGCTTTTAAAATTAAATTTTTAAATCGTCCTACTGCTTGTTTATATGGACCCGAAGCTTATGCGAAAAAGGTAGGATTACCAATTTTGTATTTAAAAATTTCAAAACTAAAAAGAGGATATTATTCATTAGAATTTGAAAGATTGATTGAATCGCCAAAAGATTTAGAAGCAGGGGAGGTAACAAAAATTTACTTTAATAGATTAGAAAAAGATATACTTGAAAAGCCTGAATATTGGCTTTGGTCGCACAGGCGTTGGAAACATAATTTAGATAACTATAAAATTGAATAATATGGCAAAAATTAAAACTTTTGTTGTTAATGATTTTCAAACTAATGCTTATTTGCTTTATGACGAAACAAATGAAGCTGTAATAATTGATGGAGCTGCAAATTCTAATTATGAATTTGAAAGATTGAATAATTTTATAACAACAAATAATTTAAAACTCAAATATATTCTTAATACTCATGGACATTTAGACCATATTTGTGGAAATTTTCATTTAAAAAATACATATAATGTCCCAATTTTAATGAATTTTGAAGATAATTACTTGGTTGATAATTCTTTAAACTTTGCTTATGCCTATGGTTTTGTTATGGAAAAACCACCGCAGGCAGATTTAGATTTAAAAGACAAGTCTATCATTACATTTGGTAATACAAATATTGAAGTAATTACTTGTCCTGGACATACTCCAGGTGGTGTGGTTTTTCATGTCGAGAAAGATAATATTTTAATTGTAGGCGATTCTTTATTTCAGCAAAGCATTGGTAGAACTGATTTGCCCGGCGGAAATTACGAGACGCTGATAGAAAATATTAAAAACAAAATTTTTACTCTCAATCCACAAACTATTGTTTTCCCCGGTCATGGACCTGAAACTACTATCGAAGATGAAATTAAGTATAATCCTTTTTTTTGAATTAAGAATTTATAATTGAGAGTTAAGAATTTCTCAATTATAATTATTCAAAAAAATGTAGATATATTGTTGATTTTTCTTGGACGTTTCTTGGATGTTTCTTGGGTAGTATTATCTGTTTCTTGGGTAGTAATATTTGTTTCTTGGGTAGTACTATATATTTCTTGGGTAGATTCTTGGGTAATATTATTTGTTTCTTGGGTAGTACTTATATATTTCTTAGGCTTTTCTTTGGCTTTTTCTTTGGCTTTTTCTAATATAAATCCCTCTTCTAAATATTTTTCAGAAACATTTTCTATTACTCTAAAAGCAGTTATTAATGAAAAATCGAATTTTGCTTTACCATTTCCATTTTCAATTAATTCTTTTTGTACTCTATCTACACCACGACTAAATCTATTTACGTAGCCTAACACTTTCATAGCTTCGGCGATGAACGGATTACGGTAGTCGCTGACATTTGGGAAGTTTTCTGGAGTTACTTTTCCGTATAGTCCACCGGGATTTTGTACTTCAATTCTGTCGTCATATTCGTAGAATTGGACAGGAGCGTTGGTTTCGTAATCGCGGTGCATAATTGCGTTCATTAAAAGTTCGCGAGTAGCCCAGTATGGATATTTTGAAAAAGTTTCTTCACGAAGTACGCTTACTGGAATAGGACGTTTTTGTGCTATGCTGGTTTCGATAAACGTATCAATTTTGGGAAGCTCCCGACAAAGATTTCCTGCGAATTTATGCTCATTAATAATATCTCCAGCACGGTCTTTTCCTTTGAAATGTACATATTGAATATATGAGCCGTGTAGGTAGCGTTCTGGATTTTTTCCAAAAAGTACAATAGCTCCATTAGTTGGACAGTTGTAACGCAAATCATAAAATCCAAGCGAAGCAAGTTGTTCTTCTATACAACGATTGTCTTCGGCGAGTATATCTTCAGCTACTGCTTTAGGTAAATATTCTTTTTCTATAATTTTTACGTCTAAATCGTTGATGTTTGTTCCTAAGCAAGGCATGGCATCGAATGTGTGAATGTTGGATAAACGGCGTTCCATTAGGATTTTTTCTTCCGCTTCTGTTGCTGTGCTTTTTCTTGGACCAACTCTTACCCAAATACGTCCTCTATAACGCACAGGAGGAAATTCTGAGGGTTGAACTTCGACAACCAATAGCTCGCCATCTTCAAAAGAGAATTTTTCTACACTCATAGTCGGCTGAGGTAAAATATTGCCATCGGTGCGAATGTTGGATATCTTTAATAATAACTTATCGTCAACTTTTAAGCCTGATAATTTCCCGTCATTGTGTGCTCCAATAATTAAATAGCCATTCTTTCCACTTGACGAAACATCGTTGGAAAAGGAACAAATAGCTTGACAAAATTTATCCATATCGTTGGTAGATACGATGCGTTCTATATGGGAACTTTCCGAAGCAGAAAGAATTTTTGAAAGACTATTTTTTGTGAGCATAAACTGTATTTTATGAAAAAATAAAGTTTTTCTAAACTTTTAGCAAACAATTTACTATAAATTAAAATGCAAAATGCTATTCATTTGATATATGCTTATTAAGTAAAGTTGAAATGTCTTTTATTTAAACCAAAAAAATATTCAAATTTTCTTAATTATCACTTCATTTTAAAATCTTTATTCATTTTTAATTTTAAAATATTATATTTGCTTTTGTTTAATTCATAAAATGAACAAATGAGTAAAAGAAAAATTGAAAATAAGGGTGTTTTTATTTATTTAGTTATTCTTTTTGTTATAAGCGTAAGTTTGGTTGTATTTATTTTTCCACGAAAAGAACAATTTCAATACTCTTATGAACCGGGCACACCTTGGCTTTATGAAAGTTTAGTGGCAGAAACTGATTTTCCTATTTATAAAACTGAAGATGAAATTGCTTTAGAAAAAGATAGTGTAGTAAAAAATTTTATACCACATTATATTAAAGATAGTTCTGCAATTGAAAAATATAAATATTTAATGCAAACTAAAATAGAAGAAATATTAGATTCGCTAAAAACACGTAGCAATAAAATTTTTATATTGAGTACCACAAGAAAGCAAATCAATACGCTTGAAAACTTTTATAAAGAGTTTGAAACAGTAAATGCAACATATTATAATCGTGGAATAATTGAACTTTCTGAATTTGATTATAACAATAAGTTAGAACAAGTTTATTTTGATAAAAATGGAACTTCAGAATTGACTTCTGTTAATAATTTTTACACAAAATCAGAATTTAGTAAAGCTTTGTTAGATATTTATGATAAATGTATGCTTGAAACACTTGATTCGGTTTGGTGTGTTGAGATTCAAAATTTTATTTCACCTGATTATATCCCAGCAAACATAGTGTATAATCAAGAATTGAATGAGAAAGAAATTAATGAAGAAATAGATAATTTAAGTCCAATTTTAGGTGTAATTCAAGCAGGACAAGTAATTGTTCGTAAAGGAAATATTATAGGCGACTATGAATGTAAAGTGTTAAATTCTATGCAAAACTATATGACAAAAGATTTGCAGCACAATACTTGGAGTGTTAGTTTGGGAATTTTGTTGGTTTTTGTTTTACTATTTTCAGTATTGTTCGTTTATTTTCTGAATTTTTCTTGCGAAATAATGAATTCGTTTAAAACCAGTAGTTTTTTCTCAATTCAGATATTAATAATGATTTTAACGGTTTATTTAGTTTTCCAATTTACTGATTTTAGCATAAACAATATTCCTTTTGTACTTTTTCCGCTACTAATATTTACCTTCTATAAATTTAGAGTTTCATTTTTTGTTTACTTATTTACATTATTTATAGTTGGATTTTTTGCACCATCTCAATTTGAATTTTTAATTATTCAAACTTTAGCTGGTTTAGCAGCCATGTTTAGTTTGAGAAAAAGCCAAAAACGACAACATATTTTTGTAACTGTTCTTATAGTTTTTGGAGTTTATGTTGTGTTAAATTTGGGCTTTTCATTAATGAAAGGAAAAGGACTTGGTCTTGAGTTTATAAATGAGTTAAAACCATTTGCAGTAAGCTCGTTTTTAGTTCTTTTATATTTACCTTTTGTTTATATTTTAGAAAAAGCTTTTGGTTTAGTCTCAGACTATACATTATTAGAATTGAGCGATATTAATCATCCTGCTTTGAGATTGCTCTCAGAACAAGCACCAGGCACTTTTCAACATTCCATGCAAGTTTCTAATTTAGCAGAATCTGTTGTAAATGCTTTGGGAGGAAACTCTATACTTACAAGGGTAGGGGCTTTGTATCATGATATTGGGAAAATAAGTCATGCCGAATATTTTATCGAAAATCAATCAGGAGTTAACATACATAATGAATTGGATTTTGAAGAAAGTGCCACAAAAATAATTTCTCATGTTAAAGAAGGTATGCTAATTGCAAAAAAATATAACTTACCATCTCAAGTAGCAGATTTTATCGAAACTCATCATGGTACGTCTTTAACAAAATATTTTTATGTTTCATGGGTTAATGCAAATCCTGGACTAGAGCCAAATATGTTAAATTTTAAATATCCTGGTCCTAAACCACATAGCATAGAAACTGCTGTTCTGATGATGGCTGATGCAATAGAAGCTGCTTCGAGAACTTTGCAAGATTATACTGTCGAAAATATTCAAAATACAGTTTCTAACATTATTGATTCTCAACTCAATGATGGTCAGTTTAATGAAGTAAGTATTACATTAGAACAAATTACTAAAGCTAAGAAAATATTTGCTGAAAAAATAAAAAATATTTATCATGCTCGCATAGTTTATCCCGAAATTAATTCAAAAAATTAATTAAAAACAATATATTTGCGGACTTTTAGTTATAACTATGTTTTCTAAGCTTTATGAAACTGAAAATAATATTTAACATCATAGCTTTATTTTTAGTTAGTAGTTTTTCATTTTCTCAAACTGCTACGCTAACTGGCATAGTACATGACTCAAAATCAAAGGCTTTGCACTATGCAAACATTAGCGTTGTAGGACATTCAATAGGAACAACTAGCGATAAAAAAGGATACTTTGAATTAATAGTGCCAGCTTCTATCGATATAAATATTGAAGTTTCTTATTTAAGTTTTGAAACAAAAACATTTTTACTAAACTTAAATCCTGGCGAAGTTTTTAATCTTGAAGTAGAATTATATGAAGCTGCAAATATTTTGCCAAGTACAGACATTGTTGCAAGTTCGGATAGGCATGGAACAGCAGTAAGATTAAATCCCGAAATTTCTCTTAAAATTCCTACTATTGGCGGTTTTGAAGATATGTTAAAATCTTTGCCTTCGGTTTCGTCTAACAACGAACTTAGTTCGCAATATAGCGTTAGAGGTGGAAATTTTGATGAAAATTTAGTTTTTGTAAATGATATAGAAATTTTTAGACCTATTCTAGTCAGATCGAGTCAACAAGAAGGAATGAGTTTTATTAATTCTGATATGGTTTCGGGTGTTGTGTTTTCAGCTGGAGGGTTTGAGGCACAATATGGAGACAAAATGTCATCTGTGCTTGATATAAAATATAGAAAACCTTCGCAATTTGGAGGAAGTTTAAGTGCTAGCTTATTAGGAACAAATGTTCATGTCGAAGGTGTAAGCAAAAATCACCTTTTTAGATATAATACAGGTCTCAGATATAAAACAACAAAATATGTTTTAGGAACTTTAGATACAGAAGGAAATTATGATCCTCAATTTTTTGACTTTCAAACATATTGTACTTATGATGTAAGCGATAAACTCGAATTAAGTTTTTTGGGAAATGCAAGCAGTAATGTTTTTAATTTTATTCCAGAAGATAGAGCTACTTCTTGGGGAACTTTAAACGAAGCTTTAAAAATAATGATGTATTTCGAAGGACAAGAAAAAAATAAATTTCAAAATACTACAGGAGCTTTAACAGCAAAATATAAGAAAAATAAAAATTTAGATATGAAGTTTATTTTGTCTTCGTATTACGCATTAGAGCAAGAAGCTTTCGATATTTTAGGTCAATATTATTTGAATGAATTAGACAAACAATTAGGTTCAGATAACTTGGGCGACAGCGTAGCAAACATAGGTATAGGTTCTTATCTAAATCATGCCAGGAATTATTTGAATGCTTATGTTACTTCATTCAAATATTTAGGAAATTATAAAACAGGGAATCACAGTATTTTATGGGGAGCTCAATATAATTACGAAACCTTTGATTATTCTGTTCACGAATGGAATATGATAGATTCGGCGGGATATTCTTTAGGCTCTTATGGATATTCGCAAAAAGAAATAATTCCCGAAAATCGTGATATTGTGCCTTTATTCCTAACCGATATTGATAATATGAAAATTTATAGCAATAGGTTAAATGCATTTATTCAAGATTCTTATTTAATAAAACTTGATGCAGGAGAATTTTCTATGGGTGGAGGATTAAGATTTAATTATTGGAGCTTTAATCACGAATTTTTGATAAGTCCACGTTTGAATATGGGATTTAAACCAAATTGTAAAAGAGATGTTGTTTTTAGATTTTCTACAGGATTGTATCATCAGCCAGCGTTTTTTAAGGAAATACGAAGATTAGACGGAAGTATAAATAGAGACATTAAAGCACAATCTTCGTATCAAATTGTTGCAGGAGGAGATTATATTTTTAAAGCTTGGGGACGACCATTTAAACTTGTTACAGAAGCATATTATAAATATATGTATAATTTAATTCCTTACGATATTGATAATGTGAGGATTAAATATTATGGGGATAATTTATCTCGAGGTTATAGTATGGGATTTGAAGCAAAAATTAATGGAGAATTTGTTCCAGGAACAGAATCTTGGTTTAGCGTTGCAGTAATGCAAACTCAAGAAGATATAGAAGGGGATTTTTATAGGCAAAAATATGCTGATGGAACAGTTGATACTATTTATTTAGATATGATACCTCGTCCAACCGACCAAAGACTTAATTTCGGAATATTTTTCCAAGATTATATTCCCAAGCATGAAACATGGCAAGCTTATATAAATTTATTGTTTGGAACAGGTTTACCAGTTGAAAAAGCTAAAGAACCAGCCAGATTTAAAGCATATCGTAGAATAGACTTAGGTATTTCAAAACAATTGTTAGATGGTGAAAGTCAGTTTGCAACATCAAGGAAATTTTGGTCTAATTTTAAATCTATTTGGTTGAGCCTTGAAGTGTTTAATTTAATAGATATTAAAAATGAAATTTCATACACTTTTGTAACCGACATTCGTGGTTGGCAATATGGAGTTCCAAATTACTTGACAGGACGAAGATTTAATCTTAAATTAATGGTGAAGTTTTAAAAACATTTTCTGAAAGTTAAGTTTATTTTAGTGAAAAATATTTTTATTGAAGTATTGTTTTTTTCTAAAATTATATATATTTGTCATAAAATATGTGAGAATTAATTTAAGCACATGAAAAAACAAAAAAAATATTATACTTTTTTTGATGCTTTTATAATAAATATATTTACATTTTTAGCAGTTTTGCTTTTATGGGCTATCATTGATTCTGTTGATTTGTTTAATCCCTTAGATGAATTTTTTGATAATTTTGATTATACCGACTTATATTATTCAGAATTAAGACATAATGACATGGTTCCAGACACTAATATTTTTATTGTAAATATTGGAACTTTAAGTCGAGCAGAATTAGCTAAACAAATTACAGTCCTTCAAAAATTTCAACCTAAAGTAATAGGAATAGATGCGGTTTTTGCCGAACAAAAAGGAATGGAAGATTATTTGTTAAAACAGGCTTTGAATTTAGATAATAATATTGTATTAGGAGGATTTGGAGAGTTTGACGAAGATGATGGAGACGAAGCTATTGGTATAATAAAATCAAATCCTTTTTTTGGCGAGTTTCCAGTAGGACATTTAGAGTTTATTGCCGACCCAAAAATTGTTAGAGAATTTGACAAGTTTATTAGATTTAATGATACTATAATTAATGCTTTTTCTTTAGAGATAATGAGTAAATATGACCCAAATGTATTTTTAGAATTTGCTCAACGTAAGTCAAAAACTGAAATTATTAATTATAGAGCGGGTTTTCATCCATATATAATTTTTGATTATGAAGAAATTTCTGATACAAATTCAAATTTAGAAATTATAAAAGATAAAATTGTGCTAATGGGCTATGTAAGAATGCATCAGGGAGCACCCACAGATACTATTGATAGCCACTTTACACCAATAAAACGTTCAGAATATGGCTATGCAGATACAAAAGGAATAGAAATTCATGCACATATTTTAAGTATGTTGCTTTCAAAAGATTATGTTCAAAAAGTGCCAGATTGGATAAATTACTTAATAGCTTTAATTATATGCCAATTGTTTTTAATGTGGTTGGTTTATTATTATGTACATGGGGCTAAATTATTTGATATATTATCAAAACCAATACAATTTTTATTAATTGTTTTGGTTTTATGGGCAACTTTTATGATTTTTGCAAAGTTTGGTATAAAAATTGATATGATACCATCAGTATTAACTTTGGTTTTATGTATAGAAGTGCTATATTTATACGAAGAAACGTTAGAACTTTTTAAAATTGATTCATATTTAACACAAAACTTTAAATACACTAGAGATGAAAGAATTGAAAATTTTCGTTACATTGTTCGCCTTGAGTTTATTCGCAATAGGTTTAAACGCACAAGAAAGCGAGTATAAGGTATTCTATTTTTCAGGCAGTCCTAAGATTGTTGAAAAAGGTAAAGAAATAAGTGTCAAACGAGATACTTATTTAAACTCTAAAGCAAGTATTAAACTTCCAGCAAATTCATATTTAGTATTAACTAACAAAAATGAGGTGCCTATGGGTATTAGTAATCCTGGAACTTATAGTATTGCTGATTTAAACAAAATTTATGAAAATGTTGGTAACAGTAATTTAACACAAGAATTTTTTGATTATATTGCTAATAATATGATTCAAGAAAATGAGAAAGCAAGGCGTAGTGGTGGTGTTTATAGAGCTGTTGGCGATATTCTTGTAGCTCCATTTGATGAAGCTGTTTTATTAATTGATAGTCTTACTTTAAGTTGGAAAAATCCAAAACAAAAGAAGTTGTATCTAAAGGTTTATAATCCAGGAAATTGGGAATTAATTTATAATATTCCAACAACAGATTCAACTTATACTTTGTATTATGAACCTCAAAAGTTTATTAAAGGCAGAGAATATGCATGGACTGTTTATCATGGTGAAGACCATCCACAACAAGGAACAATTCTTAGAGTTTTTACATTTGCCGATGACGCATGGAAAGAAAACTTTAATAATAAATTAAAGGTAATTAAAGAAAGTGGTGAAAATGTAGAAATTAATAAGATAAAAACTTTAAGACTATATTTGGATAATAATATTTATCCTTTAAGCGAAAGCGAATAAACTTTTGTTTATACTAGAATATTAAAATCATCTTTATCGTCTAAAGCAGGGAAACTTTTACGATATTCTTGAATAGTATCTGTGTCAAGAGTTGCGGTTATTATTTCTTCTTGTTCGTCGTTTGCTAATGCAATATATTCGCCTTTAGGGTCAATTATGCATGAACCACCTGTGTAGAACAAGTTATTCCCATCTATACCAATTCTGTTGCAGCCCACAACATAACAAAGGTTTTCTATTGCTCTAGCCCTTAGAAGTATGTCAAACATTTTACGTCTTTCTATGGGCCATGATGCAACATTTATCATTAAGTCGTAGCCCTCAGTATTTCTACTCCATACAGGAAAGCGTAAGTCATAACACACTTGAAATAATATTTTGAATCCTCTAAATTCAAAAACAACTCTTTCGCTACCTTTGGTAAACATTTTTCCTTCTCCACCAAGTTTAAACAAATGTCTTTTATTGTATTTTATAATTCTACCATCAGGTTTTACAAAAACGAAAACATTGTAAAACAAATCGTTTTCTTTTAATATTAGCGAAGTAGCTATAGCAGCACCTGAAATTCTTGATATTTCACTAAGTGTTGTTAGGCTTTTCCCATTGTCGTCTTCGGCACAGCCATATACATTGTTTGTAAAGCCAGAATTAAACATTTCTGGTAAGACATATAAGTCAGAGCCAGGATTTTGTAATATTAACTTATTATAATTTTTTAAGTTTTCTTCTGCATTTTCCCAAATAATATCGGTTTGTAAAACCGAAACTTTTAATTTACTCATAACCTGTTTCAAATTTATTTTTTCTTAGTCCAGTAATACCTATATAATGTTTTTTTAATCTTTCCATAATTTCCATGTCAGTGCCTTGCATGTCTAATAAACCTATTACGCCCAATGTTTTGGTTTTTTTATCTATAAAACCTACAATAACTGGAACATCAGCTTCTTTAGCTATCTTTATAAAACCTTTTTTCCAATTTTTCGTTTTTTTTCTTGTTCCTTCTGGTGTAATTACGAGGTAAAATCTGTCTTTGGCTTCTTTTATTCTTTTTGTAAGCATATCTGCTATGCCGTTTCTTTTTCCTCTGTCAACAGGAATTCCGCCCCATTTTTTTAAAAAATATCCTAAAGGTCCCCAAAAAGCTTCTTTTTTTATTAAAATTTGTGGTTTGTAATTATATAAGTTGAAATATAATTTTCCTAAAACAAAATCCCAGAAGCTTGTGTGTGGTGCCATTAAAACTACTGCTTTTTTAATATCAGGAAACTCATTGTATTTCCATCTGTTTAATTTAAAATATATTTTAGCAAATGTCTTCTTCATCTAGCTTTATAATCAACTTATGATTTTGTTTTAAAGATTCTAGAAAATTTTCATACAAAGATAACCTAATTGTACAAATTATGCTACAGTTTTCTTGAAATTCTTGCGATATTATATTAGCTTCATAATCTTTAATAACTTTCATTACAAAGTTCATATCTTCATAATCGAAAATAATTTCAATTTTTTCTTCGATATATTTTTTGATAATTTTTGCATTATCCAAAGCATTTTTTGCTGCTGTTTTATAAGCGTTTATTAAGCCTGGAATACCAAGTTTTGTTCCACCAAAATATCTAACTACAACTATAAGTGTGTTTGTTAAATTCAATGATCGAATTTGTCCCAATACTGGTGGTCCAGAACTATTTGATGGTTCTCCATCGTCAGATGCTCTAAAAGTTTCTTGCTTTGTGCCAATAATAAATGCATAAACATGATGTCGTGCATCATAATATTTTTTTTTTAAATCGTTTAGATGTTGTTTTACTTGTTCTTCTGAACTAACTTGGAAAGCAAAAGCTAAAAATTTACTTGATTTTTCTGTAAAAATTCCTTCACTTGGGCTTGCAATAGTATAAAAATAATCAGTTTCCATTAATTAAAAACGTGAATACAAAGTGTTTTTTACAAACTTTATGGTAAAAAAGTAATTTGTCTTAAATGTGTTCAAAATCAAAAGTTTGACACATCTAAGACATAGTTTTTACATTTTTAATCTTTTTTCAATTTCTTCAACGTCTGCTTTAAACTTTTTATCTGTATCTATCAGATTATTAACAGTTTTGAAAGCATGTAACACTGTAGCGTGGTCTTTATTACCAATAGCTGCACCAATAGCTGCTAAAGAAGATTTTGTCATTGTTTTTGCAAAATACATAGCTATTTGTCTAGCTTGTACTATTTCGCGTTTGCGTGTTTTTGAGCTAAGTGTTTCAACAGGCATTGAAAAATAGTTACAAACAACTTTTTGGATATAGTCAATAGAGACTTCTCTTCTTGTACTCTTAACTAGTTTGTCTATCATATCTTTAGCTAATTCTAAAGTAATTTCTTTTTTGTTAAGAGTTGATTGTGCCAATAAAGAAACTAAAGCACCTTCGAGTTCGCGTATATTGTTTGTAATATGAGAAGCAATGTATTCAAGAATTTCTTCTTTAATATCAATACCGTCTTTATATGTTTTTTTCTTTAAAATTTTAATTCTAGTTTCAAAATCTGGTTCTTGTAAATCTGCAGATAAGCCCCATTTGAATCTTGAGAGTAATCTTTGTTCCATGCCGTTTAGTTCTACTGGTGGCTTGTCAGATGTTAAAACCAATTGTTTTCCATGTTGATGTAGGTGGTTGAAAATATGGAAGAATACTTCTTGAGTTCCTTCTTTTTTAGAGAAATATTGCACATCGTCAACTATCAGAACATCAATCATTTGGTAGAAATGAATAAAATCGTTTCTATTATTATTTCTAGTAGCTTCCATATATTGAGTTAAAAACTTGTTTGCGTCAACATATAGCACTACTTTTTCAGGCATTAATCTTTTTACTTCTATTCCAATAGCTTGTGCAAGATGTGTTTTTCCTAAACCAGAATTTCCATAAATAAATAAAGGGTTAAAAGCTGTTCCACCAGGGTTTTGTGCAACAGCATAACCAGCCGAACGACCTAAACGATTACATTCACCTTCAACAAAATTATCAAAAGTATATTCTAGGTTTAGATTTGGATCTACGTGCATTTTTTTGATGCCAGGAATAATAAAAGGATTTACAATAGCATTAGCTTCTAAATCAAGTGGCACTTGCACTGGGCGATTTGTTATTGGAATTTTATCGCTAGAAGGTTTTTTGAGAACATAGGTTTTGTCAGCACTAGCACCATTTTCGATAACTACATGATATTCTAATTTAGCACCAGTTCCTATTACTTTATTTAAAGTTTTTTTAAGTAAATCAAGGAAATTTTCTTCAATAAATTCATAAAAAAACTCACTTGGAACCTGTATGGCTAAAACCTTATCATTAATTTCTAAAGGT
>Ga0255346_1005612_pt1 | contig 12844 bp, 12 predicted proteins | sample wastewater_treat_FD_194410 | JGI IMG/M metagenome (GOLD analysis project Ga0255346, IMG submission 194410) | Wastewater microbial communities from Lulu Island WWTP, Vancouver, Canada - plant22 | ecosystem: Engineered > WWTP > Wastewater > Unclassified | place: Canada: Vancouver, British Columbia... | reverse complement strand
ATGACCTTGAAGAGCAGCTCAGATTCGTATTTGTTGAAACTCATGTAGCTGAGCTCGTCCAGAATCAGCAGATCCGTCTTATCCAGCAGACGTTCAATGCGACCCAACTGGTATGCGTCACGGGCTTCCGTCAGTTCTGTGGAAAGGCTTCCGGCGTTCTTGAACAGAACCCGATATCCCTGCAGGCAGGCTTTCAGTCCAATGGCAATGGAAATGTGAGTCTTGCCCCTTCCGGGATTGCCAATCATGACGATGTTCTTGTGTTCATCAATGAATTTGCAGGATGCTAATTCCTGAATGAACACCGGAGTGACGCTCTCGTTCAGCTGGGTAAAGTCGAAATCGTCCAAGGTCTTCTGGTAAGGGAACGCCGCGGCTTTGAGACGCCTGCGGTTCTGGTTCTCCTGCCGCGCATTTGCCTCAGTCATGAGCAGATCCAGCAGCAGATCACTGAAATCCGCGTTGGGCTTGGCCTGGCGCAGGATATCCGTGTAATTGGCGAATGTAGGCAGCTTCAGTTGCTTGGACAGCAGCTTTATCTGCTCTTCTCTGTGGTCAATCATGAGACGGCAGCCCCCTTTCCATACAGGGAATCATACGCCTCGAGATCCACAGGAGGAACGGTAACGGCATCCTGAATTGCCGGCTGTTCTTTCGCAGACACGATCCCGGCCATAACAGCAATGTAGCCGACTTCCAGACACCGGGTCAGCATTTCCACGATCTCCTTGGCTGTAAGTTCCTGGCATTCCAGCCAATCAATAAACTGGGCTGGAACGGCGTTCTGCACAGGCCGGGCATAGCGTATTGCACGCCCCTTCTGAGCGAGGATCGGGAGATAATGCTGCAAGTCCAGCGATTCTTCCTTACGCCCAAAGAGCCGGTCATGCCGGGCAACCATGGTACCTTCAATCCAAACCTCTATGTGGTTCGGATAAGCCTTCACCGTGGTTGCCTTGCCGCGATACTTGCAGGGGACGGAATAGTGATTCGTCTCGAATAGAACCGTGGAATACCGGCCAACCGTGGGATACACCTTCTTGGAGATGTCCGGCGTATAGCGGGGCATGGGCTGCAAGGCTGCCTGGTCCTCATTCAGCATTACGCCGACCTTGTCGGGACGGCCCTCAATCTGGTGATTCAGGTACTGAGTGCATTTTGCCAGCAGCTTCGCGTTCAGTTCATCCAGGCTCTTCACCCGGGGCAGCGGGACGCAGACGTTGCGGCGAATGTAGCCCACCAGGTTCTCAACCAGTCCTTTTTCGTTGCCGGAAGCGGGATTGCAGAAGACCGGCTCAAAGCCATAGTGGGCAGCCAGTTGGCTGTAATCATCCTGGGCTGCGGCCTGAGCACCAAAGCCGCTCTTCACCGCAACTCTGGCATTGTCGAAAATGAGACGCCGGGGAACGCCGCCAAAGTACTGAAACGTGTGGATGATGGCATCCAGAAAGCTTTCCAGATTCTGCCGCTTGTACGCTATGACATAGGGCGCACAGCTGTGGCACAGACGGGCGCAGAAGAGGTTGACCTTCTCCTTTTCACCGTCCATGATGATCGTGGCCTCACCCCAGTCGATCTGTATCGCGTCCCCTGGCGCAAATCGCAGTGGGATGAAAACCTGACTGATTCTCCGTGCCGCCCTCATGTCGTGTACAAGGTTGCGCACGGAGGATTCGCTGCCTGTGAAGCCGCGTTCTTCAACAAGCCGCTGGTATATCCGGCGTGCCGTATGTCGCTGCCTCTTGATATTGACGGCATCGTCTTCATCCAGGCAGTCCTTCACGAACTGAACCACTTCGGGCGTCATGACTGTCGCATCACGGTTGTAGGGTTTGTGCTCCCACGGAACGTTGTCTCCTTCCCAGTATTTCTTCACCGTGTTCCGCGAGATCCCCAATCGTTTCGCCGCTGTGCGCTGGCTGGTCACGCCCTCCAACTGCAACCGACGAATCTCCTTGTAAACATCCAAGGTTGTAACCACCTTTCAACGCCCCTTCCAATAGTGCTGTGACTATTGTAGGGCATATAGTCCGGTGGCTCAAATATTCGTTGGCATTTTACCCAAAGTGGCTCAAGTCCATTTTAGCATTCACAGACAATTCATATAGATGTTTCTATAAACCGCCCAAAAGTAAGGATTACAAATCAAGAAGCAATATTAAAAGGAGTTTATTCAAATGTTTTTCAAATAGAAACACAAGGAAAACTCTATACCATACAATACGTAGATGTCCTAACAAAAAACATCAAGATAGCCGAAATTCAAGAAGAAATTCTTATTTGAAGACCTTATAATTATTTTACCTAAGCAATAGATACTCCAGTTTTAAAAGTTGGAAACACCGTCAGGATGATAGCATCCGTTATACCACTGGTCAAACAGTACCTAAGTGAGTGAAAGAAAGAACACGCAAAGGTCAGTTTGCCACAATCAATATACCATTCTTAAAAACACTTCGGAATCGCTGGGCTTCTGATGGGATGCGTTGGTAAGATCTGTGGGCGCACAACATTCGCATCGTTGAGGTCAGCCATTTGAATCCGCTATGCTGCACAGATGCGCCTGTGCGGGGATTTCCTTTCGTCCTGCACAGTCCCCCCTGCCTTATCCTTGCAATTCCCCCCACTCTATGCTATCCTACCTGTAAGACAGCCTTACACCTAAGGCAAAACAAACAGAGAGGAGGGAACGCATGGCGAAGTTTCATATGGCCGATGAGGCCGCGTTTCAAGAGGTAGATCCGGGCGTGTTCCGGCGGGTGCGCACCCACACGGACAACCTGATGATGGTAGAGATCAAATTCAACAAAGATGCTGTGGGCAGCGAGCATGCGCACCCGCACGAGCAGCAAACCTATATTCTGGAGGGGCGCTTCCGTTTCTCCAACGATGGAGAGACGCGCGAAGTGGGCCCCGGCGATACCATTTGCTTTGCGCCCAATGTGAAGCATGGCACGGTGTGCTTGGAAGCGGGACGCCTGATAGACGTATTCAGCCCTGCGCGCAAGGATTTCCTGTGATGAAAGGATTTCCCATGCCCACGGCGCTGGAAGGCGCGCACCTGTATGAGCAGGTGGCCGACCGCTTGGAACAGCAGATTTTGAGCCACCCGGATACGGTGGGCACCAAGTTGCCCTCCGAGCAGGAGCTGGCCCACGGTTTTTCGGTCAGCCGCCCGGTGGTACGCGAGGCGCTCAAGCTGCTCAAGGAGCGCCAGCTGGTCACCGTGCGCAACGGCGAGGGCGTCTTTGTGGAAAAGCCCGGCGCCCAGTCGCTGGCCAAGATGCTCTCCCGCGTGATGACGATGGAGCGCGTTGACCCCCGGCAGGTGTACGAGCTGCGCCTGATCTTGGAGCCTGCGGCCTGCCAGATGGCAGCCGAGCGCGTCACGCAGGAGGATTTGGACGCCCTGCGCGCGCTGCTGGAGGACACGCAGCGGGACAAGGCCGACCATGCCGCGCGGGTGGAAAACGACTTTGCCTTCCATCTGGCCATCGCCAACCTGTCGGGCAACCGGCTGATTGCCTATATACTAACCGCCATCAAGGATTTGTTCTGCGCGCTGATTGAGCCTGCGGTGCTGTCCCCTCAGGGCAGCGCACGGGGCATTCAATTCCACGGGCGCATCATTGAAGCGCTGGCCAGCGGCGACGGCGAAGCCGCGCGCGAAACCATGCGCACACACCTGACCGCCTGCAAGGGCGATTACAAACTGTCACCCAAGAAAACCAAAATATAAGGAGGAACATCATGGACATTCGCTATTCTTGCCACCCGAACGATTTCAAGCGCTACACCACCGAGGAAACCCGCAAGGAATTTCTGATTGAAACGCTGTTTACCCCGGATACGCTGCACTGCGTATACAGCCATGTGGACCGCATGGTGACACTGGGCGCTATGCCTGTCAAGGGCAAGGTGTCCATCGACCAGGGCATTGACGTATGGGCCAACTTCGGCACCGATTACTTCCTGGAGCGTCGCGAAGTGGGCATCTTTAACGTGGGCGGCCCTGGCACCATCACGGTGGACGGCACCGAATATCCTCTGGATTTTAAGGATTGCCTGTACATTACCCGCGGCGCCAAGGACGTGCAGTTTGCCAGCCTTCATGCCGACAACCCGGCCAAGTACTACATGGTATCGGCACCTGCGCACCGCAGCTACGAAACCAAGCTGCTTAAGATCGAAGACGCAGCCAAGAAGCCGATGGGCAGCTTAGAAACCAGCAACAAGCGCGTCATCAACCAGTTCATCCACCCCGACGTGCTGGAAACCTGCCAGCTGTCCATGGGCATGACGGTGCTGGAGCCCGGCAGCGTATGGAACACCATGCCCGCCCACACGCATGAGCGCCGCATGGAAGTGTACTTCTACTTTGAGGTGCCCAAGGACAACGTGGTGTTCCACATGATGGGCCAGCCGCAGGAAACCCGCCATGTCGTGATGCAGAACGAGCAGGCCATCATCGGCCCCAGCTGGTCCATCCACGCCGGCGCCGGCACGGGCAGCTACACCTTCATCTGGGCCATGGGCGGCGAAAACCAGGCCTTTGATGACATGGACGTTATCGCCACGACGGACTTGAAATAAGGAGCGGCACATGTTTGATATGAATGCATTTTCCCTGACCGGCAAGGTAGCGCTGGTCACCGGTGGCAGCTATGGCATCGGGTATGCCATGGCCACCGCCCTGCACAAGGCAGGAGCCACCATCGTGTTTAACGACCTGAACCAGGAACTGGTGGACAAGGGCCTGGCCAGCTACAAGCAGGACGGCATCCCTGCCCGCGGCTATGTATGCGACGTCACCGATGAAAAAGCGGTGCAGGCGCTGGTAGCCCAGATTGAAAAGGACGTAGGCGTCATTGACATTCTGGTCAACAACGCCGGCATCATCAAGCGCATCCCCATGCACGAGATGAGCGCCGAGGACTTCCGCAAGGTCATTGATGTGGACCTGAATGGCCCGTTCATCTGCGCAAAGGCCGTCATCCCCGCGATGATTAAAAAGGGCGCAGGCAAGATCATCAATGTATGCTCCATGATGAGCGAGCTGGGCCGTGAGACGGTGTCGGCGTATGCGGCAGCCAAGGGCGGCCTGAAGATGCTTACGCGCAACATCTGCTCCGAATATGGCGAGCACAACATCCAGTGCAACGGCATTGGCCCGGGCTACATCGAAACGCCGCAGACCGCGCCGCTGCGCGAGAAGCAGGCCGATGGCAGCCGCCATCCGTTTGACCAGTTCATCATCTCCAAAACGCCAGCCGCGCGCTGGGGCACCACGCAGGACCTGATGGGGCCCACGGTGTTTTTGGCCAGCCGCGCCAGCGACTTTGTCAACGGCCACATCCTGTATGTGGACGGCGGTATCTTAGCCTACATCGGCAAGCAGCCGTAACGGGGAGGGGCTCACATGTTGGATCAATTGGCACTGGCCGGGCTGATACCGGTCATTAAAGTCAATGATGCCCAGGACGCCGTGCCGCTGTGCAAGGCGCTGCAGGACGGCGGGCTGCCGGTGGCGGAAATCACGTTCCGCACCGCAGCCGCCGAGGAAGCCATCCGGCTGGTGCACGAGCAGGTGCCCGACGTACTGTTGGGCGCCGGCACCGTGCTCACCCCGGAGCAGGCCGACCGCGCCTGGGCCGCGGGCGCGCGATATATCGTATCGCCAGGGTTTAACCCGCGCGTGGTCAAACACTGCTTGGATAAGGGCTATCCCATTTTGCCCGGCTGTTCGTCGCCCAGCGACATCGAGCAGGCGCTGGAAATGGGCCTGACCGCCGTTAAAATATTCCCCGCCGGTGCGCTGGGCGGCATCGCCACCATCAAGGCGCTGGCCGGCCCCTACCCGCAGATGCACTATGTGCCCACCGGCGGTGTGAACGCCAACAACCTGATGGATTACCTGAGCTTCCCCAAGGTGCTGGCCTGCGGGGGCAGCTGGATGGTGCCGCAGGATGCGGTGGACGCAAAGGACTGGAGCAAAATCCAGGCGCTAGCCGCCCAGGCCGTTGACCTGATGTTAGGCTTCAACATCGTGCACATCGGCATCAACAACCCCGACGCACAGGCAGCTAAAGTGCAGGCCGACCGCCTGTCGCAGCTGTTCCACTGGCCCATCAAGGAGGGCACCAACTACTTTGTGGGCACCGGGATTGAACTGATGAAAGCGCCGGGCCGCGGCACCCATGGGCATGTAGCCATCGGCACCCCCAACGTGGAACGCGCTAAATGGCACCTGGAAAAGCGCGGGTTTGTCTTTGACGACAGCACCGCGCGCAGGGGAGCGGACGGCAAGCTGACGTTTATCTATGTACAGGATGAGATGGCAGGCTTTGCATTCCATCTGATCCAGAAGTAAGGAGGCATACGCTTGAAACAAGTAGTCACCTTTGGCGAGGTCATGCTGCGCCTCAAATCCCCCGGCGTGGAGCGTCTTTTGCAGACGCCCGCCCTGGAAGCCACCTTCGGCGGGGGCGAGGCCAACGTGGCCGTATCGCTGGCCAATTATGGAGTGGACAGCGCGTTTGTGACGCTGCTGCCCGACAATGTGTTGACCGATGCCTGCCTGCGCGAGCTGCGCGGCTTGGGCGTGGACACGCGCCACGTTCAGCGCACGCCCGGACGCATGGGCATCTATTTCTTAGAAACCGGCGCCGTGCAGCGCCCCAGCAAGGTGGTGTATGACCGCGAAGGCAGCGCCATTTCGCAGGCCAAGCCCGGCGATATCCCCTGGGACAAGGTGTTTGAAAACGCCGGGTGGTTCCACATCACCGGCATCACGCCGGCCATCTCCCAAAGCGCCGCCGATGTAGCCATTGAGGCCGTGAAAGCCGCGCAAAAGCACGGCGTTACCGTCAGTTGCGACCTGAACTTCCGCAAAAACCTGTGGAAATATGGCAAAACCGCACAGCAGGTGATGCCGGAGCTGGTCAAGCACACCGACGTCATCGTCGCCAACGAAGAGGATTGCCAGAAGTCGCTGGGGCTGCACGCCGACAGCGTGCACGCCGTGGAAAAGGGCGAGCTGGACACCGCGCAATATCAGCGCACAGCCCAGCTGCTGATGGACACCTACCCCAATGTATCCAAGGTAGCCATCACCATGCGCGAAAGCTACTCCGCCGATCACAACGGCTGGAGCGCCTGCCTGACCACGCGCGACGGCTTCTACGTCAGCCGCCGGTATGACATCACCGACATCGTAGACCGCGTGGGCGGCGGCGACAGCTTCGCCGGCGGCCTGATCTACGGCCTGAACTACCTAGATGGCCCGCAGCAGGCGTTAGAGTTTGCCGTGGCAGCCTCGTGCCTGAAGCACACCATCCACGGCGACTACAACCGCGTGACGGTGGCCGAAGTGCAGGCGCTGGCCAAGGGATCCGGCTCCGGGCGGGTGGAGAGGTAGGAGTAATATCGGTTAGCGACCAAGTACATAAGCAGGCATCATGCCTGGCAGACTGCAAACAAAGTCCCAGCGATAAAAGCTGGGCTTTGTTTTATGTGCGATTGACATGCCACAGCATGGGCATTACGATAGGTCAAGCTACAGGAAAGGGGTGTTTTACATGAGGCAGATTCAATCAACGGAACACATTATCACAGGGAGGATTGCCCCAGTCTGATACAGGCTGTTTTGCCATCAGGCGGGCGCGTCCTCTCACCATAAACGGAGGACATATGTCATACAACTGGATAAGCCCCGAAAACTATACCATGGACACCCTGCTGTACTTTGACCGATGGGTGTTGCGCTATCTGTTAAACAACCAGCCAAACGAAAAGGATCACATAGCCTATCAGTCTTTGGTGGGCCGCGCCCTGTGGCGCTATCCTTATGTGGCGGATTTCTGCCGACACAAAGCGCCGGAGTGCGCTTCCTATGTGGATGCAGCGCTGGCGCTGGTGCCGCACGACCTGGACGATCAGGCAGCCCGTCAGGCGGAAACCGACTTTCTGCAATACCACGAAACCTTTGTCGTCTATGCCTGGCCAGAGGTGATGGAGCAGGTAAACTACATCGCCGATTGGGACCGCAAATGGCTGGATGAGTTGATTGACCTCACCGGCATGGTGGTGCTGGATGTGGGCGCGGGTACCGGCCGCTTAGCCTTTGCCGCCGCCCGGGACGCCTTGCGCGTGTATGCCAGCGAGCCCTGCGACCGCCTGCGCGAGTACATGCGCGACCAGATTGCTTTGAATAGCATCACAAACATGAAGGTGCTGGACGGCACCATCACCTGCCTGCCCTATGAGGACGCAACCTTTGACGCCGTGCTGTCAGGCCATGTGGTGGGCGACAACTATGAGAGTGAGCTGGCCGAGATGCGCCGTGTAACCAAACCCGGCGGCTGGCTGATTATCTGCAACGGCGATGACGAGTTCCAGCGCAAGCGTCCGGATCCCGAACTGACTCGCCGCGGGTTCGAGGCTTTCTGCCACGAAAGCCCCTCCGGCGGTATCATCTACAACTACCGTCTGCGCGTGTAGCACAGAAACGTACCGGGGCCGCTTGTTTGAGCGTCCCCGGTGCTTTGTATTCATAATAGCGTAGTTATAAAATCAGCAACACGGCCAAAAACTTCTGTATGTTCATACTGTTTCTCTTTGCTCCACAGCCTGACGCACCACGCGCCAGGCCTCGATCAGCCTGTCCGCATCCCAGGCCGCATTGGCCGGGCTGGTGGACGGCAGCACGGTAAACGGAATGCCCGCCCGCTCGGCCTGCGGCTGGGCATACCGCGCCGCAGTGCGGCCATTCAAAAACACATGCCCGATGCGGCTGTTTTCTATCAACGGTGTCAAATCCTGCGGCACCGCCTGCCGGATGGCCGCATCGGCCGAGCCGCGAATTTCGCAGGCCTGCAACGCATCCCACAGCGCAATATGATGCGCCAGCAGCCACTGCTTTCGGCCCGCAATATCGTCCGGCACATCCTCGGCCCATACTTTACCCAGCACCTGCCAGAAACGGTTGCGCGGGTTGCCATAATAAAAGGCATTCTGACGGGACAGCACCGAAGGAAAGCTGCCCAGCACCAGCACCCGGCAATGCCTGTCCCACACCGGTTCAAAGGGGTGTACGTGCGCCGCACGCTGTGCCAATGTGTTCCTCCTGTGTTTTTCTATACACCATTATATCAGAATTGCACCAGAACAAGCCAAGGCATACCATGTCAACAACACCTCCCCAAGTATGTGTCTGGGGAGGTGTCAATTATATTTCAGTGATTAGCGTTTGATCTGTACTTCCTTCTCGTAGCGGCGCACATCGTCCAGCCAGGTCAGGCCCACGCCCTTGCCGGTGGTCAGGCACAGATAATCCCACACCGCGTTGCTGGGCAGGCTGCGGAATTCGTCCATCATGGCCAGGCGGCCGGTTTTGTCATCGTTTTCCTCGGCCTGCTTGAGCAGATGGCTGGGCTCTAAGATCGCGGCCAGCATGGTCTTGCCCAGCGCGCGCAGGCCGATGATCCACGCCGCCGTGCGGTTAATTGTGGCGTCAAAGAAATCAAGACCAATCCCGATGTTCTTGCCCAGCAGGTCGGCGCGCTTGATTTCCAGCAGCATGTCGCGCAGCGGGTCATCCTGGATGAGCACATGGTCGCTGTCCCAGCGCACGCCGCGCGTGAGGTGCAGCAGTACATAATCCAAGAATGGATATACCGCCGTGATTTTGTCCGCCGCGCTTTCCTGCGGGTGGTAGTGGCCGGTGTCGATGGTAACGCCCACGCCGTTTTTGATGGCATAGGCCAAGTAGTAATCATGCGAGCCCACCACGAACGCCTCGGAGCCGATGCCGAACACCTTGCCCTCCAGCGTGTCGCACATATGCTTGCGGTCATAGGGCTTTTCTAAGATGATATTCAGCGATTCGGTCAGCCGCGCACGCCAGGCTGCGCGGTCGGCGGGCAGGTCCTTGGTGCCATCGGGCACCCAGGTGTTGTTGACGCACAACTGTCCCAACTCGCGCCCAATATCAGCGGCGATTTTGCGGCCCCCGATGCCGCACTTGATCCAGTAATCGCGCACGGCCTTGTCCGGCGAGGCCAGCGAGCAGCCGTCCTTCATCATGCGGTGGGTAAAGTAGGACACGTTGAAGTCCATGCCGTAGCCGTTTGCCTTGCACCAGTCAATCCAAGTGCGGAAATCCTCGGTCTCCAGGTCGCAGCGCTCCTTGGCATGTTTGGGCTCTGCATACATGCAGTGCAGGTTGACCTTGTGCTTGGCGGGCGAGTATTTGAACGCCATCTCATAGTCCTGGCGCATCTGATCGCCATTGGTGGCGCGTCCGGGATAATTGCCCGTCACCACATTCTCGCTGTGGATGCCCTCGGAACCCTCAAACCCCCGCACATCGTCGGCCTGCCAGTTGTGCAGCGATACCGGAATGGTCTGGAAGAACGCCATGGCCTTTTCGGTGTCCACACCCAGCCCGGCGTACACATCCTTCGCGCGCTCATAGCTTGCCAATATAGCTTTGTCTTTCATGATAAACCCTCCCTTGTCACATTTTGCTTGATCACATTACTGGAATTATACCGTGCCAGCTGCGCAATGGCAAGGAACGAGCAGCGTTCAATGGCTGCAGTGTCTCTCAGGAATGGATATCCTGAAATTAGAGTCTACTGAACAATAACCATTTTCAAATCTCCCTCTGCACCCCAAACTACAACCATGCTCATTATCACCAATTTTCTGCACCAAACTGACGCTCGAAACACCCCCTGGAACAGCGCAAAAAGAAGGGCTCGCAGGCGCTTCCATAGATTCATCGTCAGGATGCTGACATGAATAGCTACTTCGCTGGTTTCCTGCAACCGTTCCATCACTAAGTTCATGCCATAGCGCCGTTTGCCTACGCCAAAGGATGACTCTATGGCACTGCGTTCCCCAGATTCCAATCGCTCTTCCAACAGTTGCTGACGATACAACGCTTTGTCCTTGGGCGGACGACCAAGCTTAGGGCCCGACATTCGGATGCCGCGCTCCTTGCAGTATTGCAGGTTCTCTCGGGTGCGATACGCTCTATCGGTCAGCACGCGCTCTGGATACACCCCGGTATCCGCACGGTAGCTTTCCACAGATTCCTGCAAAGTCGTTCCCTCATGAAAGTTATCCCAGGACAAGTGTTCAATGCGAGAATAGCCATCCACCAGAGATACTGCTATCTTTGCTCCAAACTCCACCGCTGCCTTTGCCTTGCCCCGTACGATGGGGCGCACCCAGGGTTGGTGCAGGCTGACAATCCGGTCATCCACGCGCTTGCTTCCCTGCTCGTACATTTGTTTCTGCTGGGCATACAATACCTCTATCACCTGGAGTTGTTTCTGATCTTTCTCGCTCAAACCGGCTTTGACCTCAGACAGATACCCCAGATTGCGAGCCACATAGGACAGTTGTTTGCGCAGGCTCTTGCGCAATAACTTCTGGGAAGGACGGCGATTCTTCGCATAACGCAGATAGTCGCGCCGAGCGATCCTGCGATAGGTACGGGGCTTCTGACCTTTGGAAAAGGCTCTATCTATCATGCCTTCCAGGCATTCTCGGGCTTCATTCAGCAAACTGATGTCCGTTGGATAGTGGATGTCCTGCGGCACACAAGTCGCATCCAGTATCAAGGTTCCTCGGTTGGTGGGCGGTTCACTTTCGTTTAGTTTTTGTGCGTCTGCGTTTTCGCCTGATTGCCCGGTCAGAGTATCGCTTGGCGGATCGTTGCTGGGTGGATTATCATCCACATCCTCATCCTCCGCATAAGGGTTGCGGCGACCGATAATAAAATCGTTCAAATCTGCCAACAAATCAGCCGGGATGCGCTTGCGAAACAACGTCATCGTACTGGCGTCAAAGGGCGCTTCATGTTGAAATGCAGGCAGACCAAGAAAGAACTGAAGATAGGGATTCATCCGTATCTCCTGCACCGTATCCTCATCTGAGAACCCGTACCGCTCCTTGATGACGAGTGCGCCCAGAGCCATGCGGGCGGGCTTACCCACATTCCCTATATTGCTATCAAAGGTCTGGGCATAGCGGCGCTCCAACTCTGCCCAGGGAATCAGTTTCGCCAGCCTGACCCAGTCATTGTCAGGGTTCAGACCGTGAAACTGGAAGAAACTTTCGTTCTCAAATACGCTGACTTGCTCGCTTTCTGGTCGATACACGCGGACTTCCTCCAAATAAAGTGCAAGGGTTTTGGACGATTTCAGGAGTTTTCCTTGCACTAGTTTATCATATATCAGGCTATATTGCTTGTAAAATATAGAGAGTTGAATTGTTCAGTAGACCCTATGTAGCAAAAGCTACCACGAGGGGCATTCAGTCAGTATTTCGACGGCAGCCGTAATATCATCTTTTGTTAAGTTGCTCGATATACCTCTCTGCATTATGGGGCACATATTTCTGCCGTAATGTATGATGCCGAAAGGAGGTGTTATTGTGAAACGTGTAAAATCGGCGTGTATCTTTCAAACTCTGGTTTTTTCTCAGAAGCCCGAATATGGGTTCAGCAAAGAAGAGGTGCTTAAAAATAATCGCGATGAGTTCGAGCATTACAAGGCTACTCTCGAACGCTCAAAAATCAAACATCAGATTGATGATGTGGCCGAGCAGGAAGACGGTTCTCTCGTTGTCCGCGTTAGAAAGCAATACAACGTAAAAACCGATGTTTCTGAATACTTCAATTAAAAAAAGGTCGCCCGATTGAATTTTTTCGGGCGACTTTTGTTTTGAAATACAGGAGATATTGATCATGACTGCTGTGAATGAAATTAAGCGCAGAATTCAAAGGCTTTTCCATATGAATCCGACACACTGGACATGGGTCTGAAAGAGGAAG
>Ga0255346_1005608_pt1 | contig 12857 bp, 7 predicted proteins | sample wastewater_treat_FD_194410 | JGI IMG/M metagenome (GOLD analysis project Ga0255346, IMG submission 194410) | Wastewater microbial communities from Lulu Island WWTP, Vancouver, Canada - plant22 | ecosystem: Engineered > WWTP > Wastewater > Unclassified | place: Canada: Vancouver, British Columbia... | reverse complement strand
AGAGGGCGAAGATGCCGATGATGCTATAGATAAGAAATCTATCGCTGAAATCGAGTCACTTGAAGAAGAATGCGACTTTTGCGTGTATGACGATATTCGTGCAAAACTGATTGCAAAGGGTATCCCTGCGGAGGAGATTGCATATATCCATGATGCGAAAACCGAACAGCAGAAGTCCGATCTTTTTGATAAAGTCCGTAATGGTGAAATTCGTGTTCTGCTCGGTTCAACCGCAAAGATGGGTACGGGTACTAACGTACAGAAAAGGCTTATTGCTGTCCATGACCTTGATATTCCGTGGCGACCGGCTGACCTTGAACGTGCGCCCGTAAAGGCGGCATAATAAATATACCTTTGGCAAGGTATTAGGATAGTATCTTAAAGTCCTATCATCAACCGATTAACCTGTGAGGGAAACCAAATATCAGGGAAAATAGCACGTCGGTAAAGCCATAAGTCAGCTAATTACCAAGCTGCGACTGAATGGGGAGATGAAATGTTAAGTATGAGGATAAAGCCCATACTGGTTAAATGATAGTCTGAATGGTCTGTGTCGGGACTATGGCGTAAGGTAGTTATAAATCGCCATATCACAACACTTATGTTCCGCTGCTCAGGAGCATAAGCAAGGATAGGTTGTGACGTATATGCAATAAGCATAAAAGGACGGAAGTCATATCCGACAACTTAACAAGCCAAATAGTTATTATGTTGCTAAACGGGGATTACCTAAGTCGAAATGCTCGAATACAAGCTATTAAGCATAGGCTTATGAATATTCGATATGGTAACGGAGCCTTCATAGTAGTCCGAGAGTGTTAACGACACTTACATGGCGAAGGAAGGCAGTTTATAACATTAACATCATAGAAAGGAAAATGTGAGATACATTATGAGAAATCCCGAAAATGTGTTAATCAGTCTAACAAAACACAGCAATCAGAAAGATTACAAATACGAGCGCTTATACCGATTACTCTACAATGAGGAAATGTATTTAATTGCTTATCAAAACATTTATGCTAATGACGGAAATATGACAAAAGGTACTGACAATCAAACAGTTGATGGCATGAGTATTGAAAGAATACAAAAAATTATTCTCTCATTAAAAGACGAAAGCTATCAGCCCAAACCTGCAAGAAGAACTTATATTCCGAAGAAAAATGGAAAACTGCGTCCACTTGGCATTCCGTCTTTTGATGACAAATTACTTCAAGAAGTTATAAGAATGATATTAGAGGCAATATATGAGGGATATTTTGAATATACTTCTCATGGCTTCAGACCTAACAGAAGCTGTCATACAGCACTTAGCAGAATTCAAAAGACATTTACAGGTGTAAAATGGTTTATAGAGGGTGACATTAAAGGATTTTTTGACAACATCAACCATAATACACTTATCAATATTCTAAGTGAACGCATAAAAGACGAAAGATTTTTACGACTAATAAGAAAATTTCTTAATGCAGGATATGTTGAGAACTGGACTTTTTACAATACTTATTCAGGTACACCGCAGGGAGGGATAATCAGTCCAATACTTGCTAATATATACTTGGATAAGTTTGATAAGTATGTTAATGAATATGCTCAGCGTTTCAGAAAAGGTGAACATCGTATGCGTACAAAAGAATACCGCAGAAACGAAGTTGAACTCAGAAATGCAAGAGCAGCATTAAAAGCTGCTAACGATGATTTGGAAAAAGAAAATGCAATTGCACGAATAAGGCAACTTGAAAAAGAACGTGTTAATATTCCTCAAGGCGACCCTATGGATAAAAACTATGCAAGACTATTATATGTAAGATATGCAGATGATTGGCTTTGCGGTGTTATAGGCTCAAAAGAGGACTGTAAAACTATAAAAGAAGATTTTAAAACTTATCTTTATAATAAGTTACATCTGGAACTATCAGAAGAAAAAACATTAATTACAAATGCCCAAAAAAGTGCAAAATTTCTCAGTTATGAAATCAGAGTGCGAAATAGCAACCTTACCAAAAGAGACAAAACAGGTAGACTTGTAAGGAACTACACAGGTAGAGTTGTTTTGGAAGTATCAAATGACACAATAAAGAAACATTTACTCAATATAGGTGCTATGAAACTAACCTATCATAATGGCAAAGAAATATGGAAACCAAAAGCAATGTACAGACTGAAAGACTGTGATGACTTAGAAATACTTGATTATTACAATAGTATGATACGAGGTTTTTATAATTATTACTGCATTGCAAATAATAGCTCAATAATAAATAACTACAAATATATCATGGAATACAGTATGTACAAAACCTACGGCACTAAATACAGAACATCTATAAAGAAAATTATTGGTAAATTCAGAATAGGCAAAGATTTTGCAGTAAAATTTAAAAGTGCCAAAGGGAATGAAATAATAAGAATATTCTATAATAAAGGTTTCAAAAGACAAGAAAAAGCATTTTCCCCCAACGAGGACATTGTTCCAAACTATATGAAATACTTTGGCGGTACAAGTTTAATTGACAGAATAAAAGCAAAAAGGTGTGAAGTGTGTGGAAAGGAAAATGAACCTATAGAAATACACCACATACACAGACTTAAAGACCTACAAGGAAAATCTTTCTGGGAGACACTTATGATTGCAAGAAAACGTAAAACATTAGCATTATGCGAAAAATGCCATAAAAAATTACATTGTGGAATGTTAGATTGAGTTTATAAATGGAGAGCCGTGTGCATTGAGAGGTGCAAGCACGGTTCGGGGGCGAGTATTTGGAAACCTACCATAGCAATATGGAAAGGCGCTGGGTACTTAGCCTACAACGCGCCGGAAGAATTATCCGTCAAGGCAATGAAAACAAGCAGGTGCAGATCTTCCGTTATGTCACCAAAGGCACATTCGACGCTTATTCCTATCAGACTTTGGAGAACAAGCAGAAATTTATCTCTCAGATCATGACAAGTAAGACTCCTGCGAGAAAATGCGAAGATGTGGACCAGCAGGCACTCACTTATTCCGAAATCAAGGCTCTCTGCACAGGCGATGAGCGTATCAAGGAAAAGCTCATGCTTGAAAATGAAGTGAAGGAACTGAGGGTACTCGCTGCGGAACACCGCAACACGGTATTTGAAATGGAGAACAAGATCGCTCGTTTCCCTGAACAGGAACAGAAACTTACTGCGATTCTTGCTGACCTCCATACAGACCGTGAAGCACTCCGCAAGCTCCCGATTGATCCCGAACGCAAACTGCCCGTATTCAAGATCACCATTGGTGAGGCTGAATACACAGACAGAAAGGAAGCAGCTAAGGCTCTTGAAGATTCGGTACTGGCTATCAAGTATACAGATACTCCCGTGAAAGTCGGCTCGTTCCAGGGCTTTGACCTGAGCGTTACAGTAAACAGCAACATGATGGGCGGCGGTATGTCGGCTTGCCTGCAAGGTGCCGCTTCACATACTACGAAGCTTATCGAGAGTTTTGCTCATAACCTGAACCGTCTTGAAGCTGCCCTCTACAACATTGACGGTAGAATTGAGAGAGCGCAGGATAACCTTGCAAAGCTCAGGCTCGATCACGCAGAAGCACAGAAAATCGTTGCAGAGCCGTTTCCTCAGCAGGAGGAGCTTGATACTAAGGAGCAAAGGCTGAAAGTCGTAACTGATGAGCTGAATCAGGCGGCTATTGAAGCTAAGAAGAACGCTCCGAAGCGCGAAAAGACTTGCTACTTTGAGAGAGTGAAGATGAAGCGTGATGCGGCTCGACTTGCCAAAAAGCCGAGAACTCCGAAGGAAAAGGCGAAAGGCAGGAGTAAGAAGCAAGGAATTGAATAACCGACTTTGAACCCAGTGGATTCAAAGTTAAAGAGCCGATTTGTTAAGTTACAGGTCGGCTCAATTATATATATATATATATATCTTACTATCGTATTATTTCTTGGGAACAGTATAAGTTTTCTGAAGTGTTCACAATACTGCAAAATAATACTCTATCGAGAGCTGAATTAAGCGATTCAGGCTGCGGATATACAGTCCATTATGGCGATGTGCTTATTAAGTACGGAGAGACTCTTAACGCTACATCAGAACAGTTACCTTGTATATCCTCGGAGAGCGTACTATCCAAATTCAAGGCTTCATTTTTGCAGGACGGAGATATTATAATCGCTGATACTGCCGAGGACGAAACTGTTGGAAAATGTACGGAAATATGCAAGATTCATGGCAAATCTATTGTATCAGGGCTACATACAATTCCTTGCAGACCTCAATGCAAGTTTGCCTCTGGATACCTCGGATACTACATGAACTCAGGGGCATATCACGATCAATTACTTCCGTTAATGCAAGGAACAAAAGTGACTTCAGTATCTAAATCAGCATTACAAGGGACCTCATTGAAAGCTCCAGATTCTACTGATGAGCAAGAGAGAATTTCGAGATGCTTTAGTGCTTTGGATAATCTTATTACCCTTCATCAGCGTGAGTATTTTCCGTTCCTTTTTGGTAGCGATAGTGCTAAAATCGTTCAAAAAACAATTTCTTGGGAACAGCGTAAGTTAGGCGAGATTTCAGAATCATTTGAATATGGTCTAAACGCTGCCGCCACTGAATATGACGGCAAGCATAAATATATACGAATTACAGACATAGATGATTCGACACATCTATTCTTGCAAGATAATCTCACATCACCCGACATAGACTTTTCAACCGCAGATGATTATTTACTGCAAGAGGGCGATGTTCTATTTGCAAGAACCGGAGCGAGTGTAGGAAAAACCTATATTTATCGCCGTTCTGACGGTGATTTGTATTTTGCAGGCTTCCTTATCCGAGCAAAAATCAAAAGCGATTATGATGCGGATTTTGTGTTTCAGAATACTTTGACAGACAGTTATGATAGCTATATTCGTATCACTTCTCAGCGTTCCGGACAGCCTGGCGTCAATGCTCAGGAGTATGCAAATTTTGCATTATCCGTCCCAAGTCTTGCTGAACAAAAGAAAATCGGATCTTATTTTAGCCATCTTGATAACCTTATCACCCTTCATCAGCATAAGCCAATAAAAAGGACACGACGTTTTGAGCGTCATGCCCTTTAAGGGAAACCAGCGTAAACCGCATTATTTATGTACTTAGTCGAGCAAACTGGAAATCGACTTCATGATGAGGTCAATGTCCTTGTTTTCAAGCTCTCTGATGATGTGCAAATAGGTCTTCTGTGTAGTATTGATGCTTGAGTGTCCGAGTCTCTGTGCAACACTGGCGATTGAAACACCGTCGAACAGGAGAAGCGATGCGTGTGTATGGCGAAGTCCATGAACGGAAATAGTAGGGATTCCGACAGCTTTGCAATGTCTTTCCAACACATCGTTGAGAGTAGAGTTGTAAATCTTCTTTTCTTTTGAAACAAAGATAGGGGCAGTATCATTCAGCTCTCTTACGATTGCATAGAACTGTCCTACCGTCTGCCAGTCAAGGCGAATCTTTCTGACCGAGGACTTGTTCTTGGTAGGCTGAAAACCGCCCTCGCCTTTATAGTCCCAAGTCTTATTAACACTAAGCGTCTGATGAGTGAAATCGAAGTCCATAGGCGTTACTGCAATCGCTTCGGAAAAACGCATACCGGTCTTAGCAATAAGCAGAATAAGCCAATCCATATTCAAACCGCTGTTCAGGTCCAGGCTTGTAAGCAACTTCTGAAGCTCATAACGGCTGAGATACTTCTTCTTTTTATCGTTGGGAGACTTGCCCTTGATGATAACCTTGCGAGCGGGATCACGGGCGATCAAGCCGTCATCAACTGCATCAAGGATAGCTCCTTTGAGCTGATGGTGAAAATCCATAGTGGTCTGGCGCTCGTGTGTCTCAGCATAATCATTGATGAGCTGCTGATATGTGATTCTGTCAAAATCGCAGAGTTTTACATCGGGGATCAGTTTCTTCACCCATTCAGCGGTCAGGTGATACTTCTGCATTGTTACGCCCCTGACCGATCCTTCTTTATATATAACCAGCCACTGACAGTAATACTCATGGAACAGAGTATCCGTTTTTATATCGTTCAAAATCTTATCCTCCTTTGGCGGCTCACGCTGATGAAGGGTGATAAGGTTATCTATCTTGTCGAGGTATGCTCCGATTTTCCTCTGTTCTTCCACGGATGGCATACTCATTATGCACTCGCATAATTTGTCATAATAGAAGTAAAGACGGACGCTGCCTTCTTGTAAACGCTCTATCCAATCCTGAAATGCCTTAGTCTTAAACCAATGTTTCAGGAACTTATTGTCAACATATTCAGCAGTCTGGAAAACCTCGTAAAGTGACGAAACTATGACGTTTTCTGCACCTTCGTAGTATCCCAAAGAGCCGACATTTATTCTTGCGGGATTGTAGGCAAATGAGTTTGGCTTTACTACAATATACATTTTTCGGTCAACATCTTTCATGTAGCCAAAGTCATCATGAGCTTCACTTTGAGCGATAAAACCCTGATTATTTGTAATGGCAAATGGCTCTAAATCAAGGTCATCTTTGTTCCGTTCTCCTGCCGGAAAAGTGAAATCACTGAACTTACGCTGTTCCCAGGAAAAAGCACAAACAAGCATAAAAAAACAGGGAGCTAAGAAAAACTTAGCTCCCAAATAGGCGATTTTTCGTGATTTTATGATGTTTTTGATGTTAGGACTTGTTAAGTAATGCTGTATCATCAATTCTATAATCATCGTCCCGAAGTGGTATTACATCTTCATTCAGCAAGGTCAGCAGTGCCTTTTTGACCGACTGATGATATTTGAACTTGGAAATGCCTTCGTGCTTTGCGGAATAGCTGTCGAAATCAGCGGATTTTTTCAGGTTATTTAGTCCCGGCAAGTCGGTATCTCCGACCTGATAGCGGTCTGCCGCATAAGAGACAGCATCGAGCGATACGCACCATTCCTCGGCAAATCCACGAAGAACGCTGTCTATTGCTTCTTTTCGCATTTCAGCAAGCACATAAGATACTCGTTTACCCTTGAATTCATCGGGATTTTCCTGTACCTTCTCCCACAACCGCTGCATAAGCGCTCCGAGTTTCGGATTGGAGGACAGCAATTCCTCGATATACTTCGTGATCTCTATAACAAGATTCTGATAGTGCTGTTCCTGACGCTCCTCGTCGGTAGCAGATACAACGGACTGAATCAGGCTGACAATGTAATCATAGTCTATCTTTTCCTTGCTGTATGCTTTCAGTTCGTATTCAAAGTCGATAGGCGGTTCAGGTCCAGGCTCCGGACCGGGTTCAGGACCGGGACCGGGTTTTAATTCTTGGATAACATTTAAGTAATGTGCTGCGTAATCGTCATATTCTGCCTGCGTTATTCCGTAGGATTCCGGAGGGTTATCAGCATACCTGATAAATGATTTCAGACTTGTGTAGACCTTATCAAACTCCTGAAATGCCTTAGCAAAGCGCTTTTTACCCTCTTTTGATAGAGCTGGAACAACAGAAGGCGTTTCCGCAGTAACACGCAGATAAGCAAGTGCTTTCGTAAAGTCTGCATATACTGTATCCCAATCAGGAGCCAGTACGGAGGCTTTTCCGCCTGCGGAATAAAGGATAAGTGCTTCGTCAACAGCATCTTTGAAGATATGCGGTGACTGGAAAGTTACTATCTGACCACTGGTCTTGCTCTTATCGAACAGGCGGTTTGTTCTTGAAAATGCCTGAATAATATCGTGTGGGTGCATCGGTTGTCTGTCCATAAATACAGTAGACAGACAAGGAGCATCAAAGCCCGTAAGCAGTCTGTTTACCACGATAACCAAGTCAAGCTGTTCATCACGGCTCTTGAATTTGGACTTCTTTCTTGCAAGACGGTCATTCAGGTTTGTATTATAGCCTTTGATCTCGCCAATTCCGAACGATGTGCCGAACATAGCGTTATAATCCTCAAGCGATTCCTTCATCTTCGGTACATTCAGGTCTGCGCTCTCGTTATCCTCATCGCTTGAAACGGAGTATGTGATCGCAAATTTCGGGAAGTCGGGCAGAACTCGCCTTGTTTCCTCGCTGATCGTGACAGAAGTTTCCCCATTTACAACTCGTTTCAGGAGATCATAATACGCCTGCGCTCTCTTGATAGAGTTTACAGTCAGTATCGCTTCATAGGTCTTGCCTCTGCCATGCTTAAAGCCGAGTTTCTCCTGAGACTTATTGATGATCGTATCGAGAACTTTCAGCATATGTGCTTCTGTCTCATAAACGGACAAGTCCTCGTTGCTGTCATCGTCTTTCAGCTTCTGTGCGCCGAGATGCTCGGTCTGGAAGCCTAAAACAGCTTCATCACGGATAGCTTCTTTTACAGTATAGCGATGTAAGCAGAACGGCAGTTCACGGCGTTCCACCTTAGCCTGATAATCAGGATCACGGCGGAATTCCTCGTTGCTGTACAGCTCGTCGGTAGTTCTCGGAAGATCGCCCTCGGCAGGATAAGCGTTTACAGAAAAACGAGGCGTTCCCGTAAAGCCATACCAAAGGGAGTTTACAAAGAACTGTGCCAGAAGGCGCTGTGTTCTCGGTGTTACGGCTCTGTGGCACTCGTCCACGATGAAGGCAACACGGAGATTTTTGATGCGGTTATATGCAGGAGTGCCTTCTTTGAGACGCTTCTTCACCGCAATGGACAGCTTCTGAATGGTGGTAACGACAACTTGCTGATTATTATTCTTCAGCTTGTCGATCAGATCGCCTACATTGTCGGTTTCATCAACGTCCACCACATCGTTATTCGCATAGGACTGAAAAGCCTGCGTTGTCTGCGTATCGAGGTCTTTACGGTCGATAAGGAAGATGGTCTTTTCAATGCTCGGAATGTCTATCAGCAGATTTCTCGCTGCCTTATAGCTCGTCATGGTCTTGCCTGAGCCTGTTGTGTGCCAGATATAGCCCGATTTTCCTTGCCTTGAAGCCGTTCTGACCGCTTCGATAGCGTGTATCTGATAAGGACGGAGCAGAAGAATACGTCTTGCTTCCTGATCGAGTACTGCATACTTCATTACCATTTGGTGTGCTTCGGGTATTTTCAGCACGTTTTCGGCAAATTTCAGATAGTCGGTAACAGGCTCATTGGCGAAGTCCTCCCAGCCGGAGAGAAATTTCTCGTTGAGTTCTTCTTCGCTTGCGGCAGCAAAGTATTTCGTGTCAACCGCATTGGATACCACGAACATCTGAACAGCCGAGAAAATGCCCGTAAACTTGCCCTCACGGATATACTTGCGTATCTGTCTGAAACCGTCAAGATAGGAGTGCTGACGGTTTTTCAGTTCGATATGGATAAGCGGAATACCGTTTATCAGCAGAGATACATCGAAGCGGCGGTTTTGACTGTGAATATCCTCCTCATCGTCCTTTAAGGCTCTGTACTGATTTATCACTTCATAAACGCTTGAACCGCCCGCAATATCGTCACGTTTCAGGGCTGTGAGCTGCACTGTCTCCGTGTCTCTCTGAACATAAACATGAGCGATACCGTTTTCTCCTGCGATCCACTTAGCGGCATCGTAGAATGTCGCAAAGGAAAGCTGGTTCTTGACCTGTTCAAATTCCTGATCGGTCAGGGGCTTGCCGTCAAGTACGGCTTTATTGCCACGCTCAAGGATAGAGCGCAGATTTGCCCATAACTCCTCCTCGGTATGCAGGTCGGGGCGGTAAGTCCACTGGCTTTTGCCCTCTGTAAGCTGTTCTATCAGCTTATCTTCTATTGTCTTTTCAAGTTCTGCCATAGGTATTCACCGCCTTTATACAAACATCTTTTGGAGCAGAGATTTCTTCATTTTTTGGAGTGTTTCTAACTTACGCTGATGAAGGGTGATAAGAGAATCAAGCTGGGTAAAATAGCTCGCTACCTTCTTTTGTTCTTCTATTGACGGTAAATCTAAAGGCATATCCAAAAATGTTTCAACGTGTATTCTCTTGGCTTTTCTGCTACCGTCAGCAATCATTCCATTCGTAAGATAAAAGCTCGGTTGTATTGCTCTGTAAAACATGAAATAGGGTTCAACAGCAATACAATCAAAAGCAGGCAAATCTGCCGTACTTTCGTAACTTTCAAGCTCTTGAGGTACAACACCAAATGCTGAATTTAAGAAGTCAAGTTTGCTGTATATGAATTGCCCAGCGTGACGAGTAAAGTATTGTGTTGCAGCACTACCTTTATCGTTTTTTGCATATACTCCTTTACCCCATAATTTAACCGTCAACTTCTTAGCAATGTCACCTGAATGACCTGCGTCACGGCTTTCTGAAAGCACATCGCCAACCTTACGCTGTTCCCAAGCATCGGTAAATCCGGCGAATCTGATTTCCGGAACACTCTCACCATTTTGCGGGAACATTTTTTGAAGCATAGATTTCTTGAATTTCTGCAAAGCGTCACACTTACGCTGATGAAGGGTGATAATCTTATCAAGCTCTGAGAAAAATCCTCCGATTTTCTGCTGCTCCGTAGTTTGGGGAACTAAAATATCGAGATTCAAGAAATCATCTTCATGAATTTTCCACTGCCCGTAGACTACTCCCTGTCGAAAGCTGACCATTTGATTTATAAATTCTTTTCTCAAAAGTATACGTCCCATAAATTCAGGATCAACAGTATGCTTTGATTTGAAAATACTGTAAACGGGAGAAATACACGCATTTCCGTAGTTATTCAGACCTATCGAGCCTGTTTCAAGGTTGTTGGAACTGTAAATAAAATCTCCTTTTTCTGTACGCTTGTACTTCTTTTCTTTTTCGTCATGGACTAACGCACTTCTATCATATCTGTCGCCTTTAGGTGCGACACCGATATTTGCGATAAATGCCATAAGAGGATATTCTTCGTCCATTGGAGCTTGTTCATTGCGTTCTTCAAACAAGTCTGACAACTTACGCTGTTCCCAAGCATCAGTAAATCCGGCAAATCTGATCTGTGGTGTATTGCTCATAATATGCCCTCCAATACCTTCATCAGATCGGCAAGTTCGTTCTTCGTATCAGCATCGGCAGCGGTCAGCTCGCCCATCTGTGTGATAAGGTCGGTGGCTGCTGTGTCCATTTCTGCGGAAATGTCGGAAAACTCGCTTGCCAGGTCGCTCAGGCTGATCTGTTCTTCTTGTTCAAAAGTATCGACGTAACGAGGGATATTGAGGTTGTAGTCGTTCGCCTTGATCTCCTCATAAGTCGCAAGGTGCGCTTCTTTCTCCACGTCCTGACGGGCTGTGTAAAGCTCGATGATATGGTCGATGTTCTCAGGACTCATGGAGTTCTGCTTCTTGCCCTTGACAAACTGCTGTGAAGCATCAATAAAGAGAATATCACGTCCGTCACGGTTCTTTTTCAGAGCAATGATCGTTGTCGGGATAGAAGTGTTATAGAACAGGTTTGCAGGCAGACCGATAACGGCATAAATAGCACCGCTGTCAATGAGCTTCTGCCTGATCTTGCCCTCAGCAGCACCACGGAACAGAACGCCGTGGGGCAGAATGATAGCCATAGTACCTGTATTTTTCAGATGATAGAAGCCGTGAAGCAGAAATGCGTAGTCTGCTTTGGACTTCGGTGCAAGCACACCATAGTCGGAGAAACGGCTGTCATTCAGGAATCCCTGTGCCGCAGACCACTTTGCGGAGTATGGAGGATTCATCAGCACCATATCGAAATCCGTTTCTTCGTCAGTGGGCCAGTCCGCATCGAGCGTATCAGCATTACGGAGCGTCTGATTTTCGGGATCAACTCCGTGCAGGAACATATTCATTCGGGCGAGGTTGTATGTGGTCGTGCTGAGTTCCTGACCGAAATAGCGGATATAGTCGGGCTTGTGTGAGAACTTTCTTGCGTTCAGAAGCAGAGAACCCGATCCCATAGCAGCATCATACACCAGAAGTCCCTGCTTGTCCTCCTGTCCCTGAATAGCTACACGGGTTAGGATCTGTGAAACTGCCTGCGGTGTATAGAATTCTCCGGCTTTCTTTCCTGTTTCACTTGCAAACTGACCGATAAGGTATTCGTAAGCATCACCGAGAACATCGCCCTCATGGTTCAGCAGGTCGGCTTCATTGATCTTCTTGACTACCTCTGCAACAGTAGCAGACTGCTTCTGCTCACCGGAGCCAAGTCTTGTGGAGTAGAGGTCAACATCAGCGAACAGATTTGCAAAGATAGGATCGGACTGCTCCACATGATTGAATGCCTTTTTGAGCATTTCACGCTGAAAAGCGTTCTTGCTTGCCGCCTCTGCAAGTTTTGTGTATGTAAGCTCAGGCTCAATAGTATAGTGGTAGCTCTCCTTGATGTCCTCTAAAAGCTCCTCGGCATCTTCGGTGCTGTAAACTTCTTCGTATGCTGCCTGTGCTTCTGCCATAGATTCGGGCTTTTCGTTATTGAGAAGGTCATAAACGTGTGTCAGAAATGTATCTGACAGATACTTGTAGAATACGATTCCGAGAAGATAGTTCTTATATTCATTAGCGTCCATTTTACCGCGCAGAATATCCGCACCAGCCCAAAGAACGCTCAAAAGGTCTTTACTGTTTTCATTTGCAGCCATTATGGTTTCCTCCTATTTTCAGTACACTTACGCTCATGTACAGCGTGAGTGATATACATAAATAATTATACCATAATTCCGTCAAAAATACAAGTGGAATTAGACGAAATTTTGAAATTTTCATCAATCAGCAGTTAACCGTTCAGACCAACCTGTGATATATAAATTGTCCCCCAAAAAGTAGACAGTAAAAATGCACCCACCCTGCAATAAATGAAGCGCAGGTAACTGTTATTGAGAAAATCCCAATTTGCAGACAGTGAATCTGCATCGTGGACACTGAAA
>Ga0255346_1005603_pt1 | contig 12862 bp, 10 predicted proteins | sample wastewater_treat_FD_194410 | JGI IMG/M metagenome (GOLD analysis project Ga0255346, IMG submission 194410) | Wastewater microbial communities from Lulu Island WWTP, Vancouver, Canada - plant22 | ecosystem: Engineered > WWTP > Wastewater > Unclassified | place: Canada: Vancouver, British Columbia... | reverse complement strand
TTCTATTAAGTTTGAAGTTTTAAATTTGTTTTCAATTACTTGAGGTGCAATATATTTTCCGCTCGAAGTTTTAAAAGTTTCTTTTTTCCTATCAGTTATTTTCAGATATTTATTATCTATAAATTCTCCAATATCTCCAGTATGGAACCAGCCATCTTCGTCAATTACTTTTTTTGTTTCTTCTTCATTTTTATAATAGCCAAGCATAATATTTGGTCCTTTGGCAAGAATTTCTTTACTTCCTTCAGCAATTTTAACTTGCACTCCTTCTAAAATGGGTCCAACAGTTCCAAGTCGTGATTTATTCCAGTCGGGCCAATTTACTGCTAATACAGGCGAAGTTTCAGTTAAACCGTAGCCTTCGCAAACTCTAATTCCTGCCGCAGTATATAATCTTGCTAATCTAACCTGCAAAGATGCTCCACCAGAAACAACAGCTACTATGTTTCCGCCAAAGGCAGCTTTCCATTTGTTGAATACTAATTTTCTATAAATAGCTAATTTGAATCTGTACATTAAAGAGTTTTTTCCTTTGTCATCGTATTTCGTTCCTAATCTAACTGCTGCAAAGAATATCCATTTTTTTATTCCTTTCAAATCTTTTCCTACGGAAATAATTCTATCGTAAAATTTTTCTAAAACTCTTGGTACAGAATTAAATAAATGAGGTTTAATATCTTTTAAATCATTAGCTATTGTTCCGAGATTTTCTGCGTAATAAATAGAAATTCCTTTAATTTGGAAGCAATAATTTAACATTCTTTCGTAAATATGGCAAAGTGGTAAAAAACTTAACGCTCTTTGTCCGTGGTCTATTGGTACAATAGGTTTTACAGCTAAAGCATTACTTAAAATATTTTTATGCGAAATCATTACACCTTTTGGATTGCCTGTAGTTCCAGAAGTGTAAATTAGAGTGTGCATATCATTTTCGTCAACTGATTTTTTTCTTTCTTCAAGTTTTTTCATCAGCTCTTCTTCGTTTTCTTGTGCTTCTTGAATCAAGCTAACCCAGTTTTCTATTCCTTCGATATGATGAAAAGTAAAAACAGTTTGAATTTCTGGGATTTTGTCGGCTATAGGTTTTAATTTTTTATAAAGATTTTGGTCAGAAACTATAATTATTTTTGCATCAGAATGTCTTAAAATATATTCTAATTCTTCTCCACCAAGAGTTGTGTAAATAGGAACGTTTACTAATCCAGCAAGCGAAATCCCCATGTCAGCAATATTCCAATGCGGTAAACTTTGAGACATAGTAATTATTTTTTCACCTTTTTTAAAGCCTTTATTTATTAATCCACAAGCAAAAAGATGAGAATATTTATAATAGTCTTGTGCCGAAAAATTTACCCAAGAACCTTTTTCTTTGTATGAAAATGCGTCTTTTAATTCAGCATATTCATTATTGTATAATTCTAAAATGTCAAAAACTCGTTTAATTTCCATTATATAATCAAATTTTTTAAATTGTTAAAATAGTTAAGGATTCCAGTGTTTACTTGTCTTTTGAAATGGACAATTACCACATTTTTTTGGATGTTTTATTATTGAAGAAATCCAATATTTATATCCAATTGTAACTGTAAAAGTATTTTGTTGATGCCCATATAGTAAAGATAGTGTCAAGTCATTTTTATCGTTTAAAAAAAGTGCATATTCTAACTCTCCCATAAAGCCAAGTTTATATTCCCAAGTTCCGTTTGCCCCCCAATGTTTTTCTTGGATATATCCTGGAATTGTTGACCATAAGCCTCTGCCATATAAATTAAAGCCAGCTCCAACACTGAATGAGTTTCTCCAGATTTGCACTAATCTTTGTTTAAGACCAAGATGTAAGGTAATAGCAGGTTTTGCAGCAGCATCGTTTAAAAAGCCAAACATTCCTCTAAAAGCAAAACTGTCTTCTCTTAGATATGATTCGTAGCACAATAAAAATAAAGGCTCTGTAACAAATATCGCATTTTCGTCAATTTTATTGTCAAATAAATGTTTATTAGTTTCGTTAAATGGATGAATCCCAATAGGCGAAAATTTTAGTTGAATAGTAGATTGGCTAAACACGTTTACGACAAGTGTTAGACAAAATAATAAGAAAAATATTTTTAAATTAAAAGTTCTCATAAAAAATTTCGGTCATATTAATAAAATAACCGATAAAAAACCATATTTTTTTCAAATATATAAATATTATTTTAAATTTTAATGAATTATTTTATGTTTTTTTAAGATGTTTTGTGTTGAAAAAATAAAAAATCTTTACTAAGTGTTTGATTATTAGCGAGTTTTGTTTCGGTTCTTGATGCTAATATTTTTATTCGTTCTTTCTTTTTTACTTTTTCTATTTTCGGGTTTGTACCAAAAGAAATAGCTTAATTGTTTGTCTTTTTCTTTTTGAGATTTGGCAATATAAAGTTTTTCGCCTGTGTAAGGATTTATTCCAGTATAATACATAACTGTTGATAATGTCATAGGAGTGGGAGTGAAGGATTGTACTTGTTCTGGTTTATATCCTATGGATTTTAACTCTTTTGCAAGTTCTGCCATGTGTTCTTCTTTACAGCCTGGGTGAGATGAAATAAAATAAGGAATAATCTGTTGATTTAACTCATATTTGTCGTTGACGTTAAAAAATATTTTTCTAAGTTTTTTAAAACCTGAGAATGAAGTTTTTCTCATTAGTTTAAGAACTTCAGGCGAGCAGTGTTCTGGAGCTACTTTAAGCCTTCCAGAAACAAATTTACTTATTAATAATTCTAAATATTTTTGATTGATTTTATTTGTTTTGGGATTCTTTGTTTCGTGAATTGCAATATCATATCTTATGCCACTACCTATGCTGATTTTGGTAATACCTTTAATCTTTAAGGCATCTTGATAAAGATTTAATAATTCTTCGTGAGAGGTGTTAAGGTTTTTACAAACGCTTGGAAATATACATGAAGGTCTTTTACATGTTTTGCAAATGTTCAAATCAAAACCTTGCATTTTATACATATTTGCTGAAGGACCGCCAATGTCTGTTATATGTCCTTTAAAATCAGGCATTTCTGCTATTTTTTGTAATTCGTTTAAAATTGATTTTTTTGAACGACTCGCAATACTTTTTCCTTGATGAGCGGCAATAGTGCAAAAACTACAAGCTCCAAAGCAACCACGATGAATATTTACCGAATTTTTAATCATTTCGTAAGCAGGTATTGCCTGTTTTTTCGAATATCTTTGATGTGGTAAGCGAGTGTAAGGCAAATCGTAAATTTCGTCCATTTCTTTTTCGCTTAATGCTGGAAAAGCAGGATTTACAATTATTTTTTTGTTTTCTGTAATTTGTGTAATTCTTTTGTTGCTATTGTAATTGGTCTCATTTTCAATTTTCACAAAATTTGCTGCATATTTTAGTTTGTCTTTTACAACTTCTTGAAAAGAAAATAGCTCAATGTCAGAATCTTGTATGTCGTCAATTTCGCCTATGTAAGCACATTGTTTTATGTTGTAGCAAGATTTTATATTATTTGTTTCTTTAAGTTGTTTTGCAATTTCTCTAATTGATTGTTCGCCCATTCCATAGACCAATAGGTCGGCTTTTGAGCTAATTAAAATTGAGTTTAAAATTTTATCTTGCCAAAAATCGTAGTGAGCAAATCTTCTCATTGAGGCTTCAATACCACCGAGAATAACTGGTGTTTCGGGATAAAGCTGTTTTAAAATATTTGAATAAACATTGCTTGCATAATCTGGTCTTTGTCCGGCTTTTCCTCCAGCAGTGTAGGCATCGTCAGATCTTTTTCTTTTTGCTGCGGTATAGTGGTTAATCATTGAATCCATATTTCCGGCACTAACTCCAAAAAATAAGTTTGGTTTTCCAAGTTTTTTAAAATCTCTTAAATCGTCTTGCCAGTTTGGTTGTGGAATTACAGCTACTTTAAAACCTTCTTTTTCTAAAACTCGTGCAATTACTGCTGTGCCAAAAGATGGGTGGTCAACAAAAGCATCTCCGCTAACAAGAATAATGTCAGCAGCTTGCCAGCCAAGCGTTTGCATTTCTTTTTTTGAAGTAGGAAAGCTAAGTGTTGTGTTGTTTACCACTGTGGAAAAGGATCAGAAAACAATGAATTGCCGAAAGGTCTGTTTACTAATGGATTATCGAAATAAAATGGGTCGTATTGTCTTAAAAAAGGATTTCTATGAATGCTAATTTCTGCAGAAAAATAAGAGTTTTCGCCTATTTTATAATCAAAGCCAAAAGAAGTAAATGCATTGTTAGCATTGTTTGAGATTGCAACTGGATTTGTGTCAAAAATACTGCTTGCATGAATTCTGAGCCTATCATTTACTAAATATGAGCCTTTCATAAAAAAGTAAAGTTTATTTTGATTCATAGCTTTAGAAGTTCTATTTTCTGCGTTCCAATCTAAATATGAAGGAAAATTTGAGTGTACAAAAGCTGTTCCTGCCGATAAAGTAAACCTGTCAGTAAAATTGTAATCTATTTTTGGCGAAACATAATTATAGAAAAGATTTTGTCCGTAAAAACTTGAAAAACCTGTTCCTGCTGAAAAACTTGTACGAAATTTATTAGTGTTTGTTTTTGTTTTAAAAGGTATTTTCTTTTCTTGCTCTGTATTATTGGTGTTGGAAAAATGATTTTCATCACCAAAATAAAACTTATCTTCTTGCGCAACAACAAGTTGAGAAGCTAATGCAAAAATTAATATCAAAAAATATTTCTTCATAAAATAATTTTTGTAAAGATATTAAATTTCTGAATAATTACAAAAGAGAGGATTTATTTTTTAAAAATAGTTTTCTTGTATAAATTAGAAAACTAAAATCTAACTAAAAGAGAAAAACTACTAAATACAATGGTATATAATATTGCAGAAAAAACAAAATCTTTTTTTGCTTTATTTATTGTGGCAAAAATAATATATAATAAAGTATTCCCAATAGCAACAATTGACATTATGTCTTTGCCGGGGTAATCTTTAAAAATATAATATAAAGCTAATAAAAAAAACATTTTATAATAAATTTCGAGAATAATGGATATGCTTTGTAGTGTATTTGTTTTAATTTTAGCATTTGTAACAATTACATAAATCAGTAGTCCAATTGAAATTGGTAAAGCAAGCATGGTAATTATCCCCATAAATTGAATGTCTATTTTATCAAGAACACATAAAAGTATGAAACTTGATACTATTAGTCCTTCTTTTGTTAGTGTTTGCATAGTTTAGTTGTTTTAAAGTTTTTTTATTTATTGTATTTTGCCATATCTTTTAAAAATAAACTTCAATTTTTGTATTTGGAATTATTAGCTTATTGTTGCCGGGTATAAAATCTTGCATTTTATAGGATTGTAAATCTTCAACTTTATATTCTTGTTTAGACATTTGAAATTTTTTACCAATAGGTTCATCATCACACCAATCTGGCGATGACTGATGTGAAACGATTTTTGTGTTAAAGTCAATAATATAAGTATCCCATTTTTCGCATGGGATAGCGTAGTCAACAGTTGCTTTTGTTAAATAAAAATCGTTGTCTTTAAACTCAAAACAGTGGTTGAAATAAAATTTATTTTCAGCTTCTACAGAGTGTATAATGTAAATTTTATTTTCATCAATTAAAATCTCTTCAAAAGGATCAATATTTTGGTGTAAATAATCTGCACTTAAAACAGGTCCTGTAATTTCTTTCCAAATTATAGTTTTGTTATTTTCTTTTTTACAAATATAAATTTTTCTATCAAAACCATTTGTGTCTTTATCTTCGTTGGTAAGGTATAGGTAAATAATTTCATCAATATTATCTTTATCCAAATCGCCTTTTGTACTTGAAATTAATTTATAAGTATCTGGTACAGAAAATTCTTTTGCAGAGTCGGTAGTTTCTTCACTAAGGTTTTCACTGCTTTTATTTTTGCATGAAAATGAAAATATTAGCAAAATTAATAATAGGTATAAAATGTTTTTTCTCATAATTATTCGCCAATAATTTTAACCATTACTTTTTTACGTCTCATACCATCAAATTCGCCATAAAAAATTTGTTCCCAAGGTCCAAAGTCGAGTTTACCTTCTGTAATTGCGACAACAACTTCTCTACCCATAATTGTTCTTTTTAGATGTGCATCGCCATTGTCTTCATAAGTGTTGTGTTTGTATCTGTCGTAAGGTTTTTCGGGAGCTAACTCTTCCAACCATTTTTCAAAATCTTGATGTAAACCAGATTCGTCATCATTTATAAATACACTTGCGGTAATGTGCATTGCATTTACTAAGCACAAGCCTTCTTTAATTTTGCTTTCGTAAAGACAGTTGGCAACATCTTGAGTGATATTTATAAATTCACGGCGTTGAGATGTCTCAAAGTACAATATTTTTCGGTATGATTTCATAAAATTTAGTTTGTAAATTCGTTACAAAGTTAAGAAAAAATAGCTTTTAAACTATTGTATCAGATATTAAATTTTTTAAGTGTAAAAAATAATTTTATTAGAATATTTTAGAATTGTATCTTTGTCAAAAATTTAAAGATTTGTACTATACAGGTTTATTAAATAATGGAATAAGAATAATTCATCGTTATGTGGATTCTTATGTTTCACATTGTGGCATAATAATTAATTGTGGCACTCGAGACGAAGATTTTAATCAGCATGGCTTGGCTCATTTTGTGGAACATATGCTTTTTAAAGGAACGAAAAAACGAAAAGCATTTCATGTTCTTAGCCGTATGGACGATGTAGGCGGTGATATAGATGCATGGACAACCAAAGAAGAAACAGTAATTGCTGCAAGTTTTTTAACCGAGCATTATGAACGTTCAATAGAATTATTAAATGATGTTGTTTTTAATTCTGCATTTCCACAAAAAGAGTTGGAAAAGGAAAGAGAAGTAATAATAGATGAAATTAATTCTTATAAAGATTCGCCTTCTGACAGTATTTTTGACCAATTTGATGAATTGCTATTTCCAGATAACTCTTTGGGACGCAATACTTTAGGAGCAAAATCAAAACTGCTAAAATATAATTCCGATGATTTATTGAATTTTGTAAAAGAAAAATACAATACTGAGCAAATGGTATTTTGTTCTATTGGAAAAATTAAATTTGAAAAATTAGTAAAGTATTGTGAAAAATATTTTGGTCAAAATCCTGAAAATCAGCGACTTTATCAGAGAGAAAAATTTGAAACAAAAACAGTTTTTAATAAATCAGTAAAAAAGAACACATACCAAGCTCATTGTGTTTTAGGAACTTATGCTTATTCTTTTAAAGATAATAAGCGTTTGCTATTGTCTATGTTGTCAAACTTACTTGCTGGTCCTGGAATGAATGCAAGATTGGTAATGATGTTGCGAGAGAAAAAAGGAATTTCTTATAATATTGAGTCAAGTTATGTTTCATATGAAGATACAGGCTGTTTTAATATATATTTTGGGTCTGATAAAGATAAACTTGATTTGGCTTTAGAAATTATAAAAAAAGAATTGATAAAGTTGAAAGAAAATAAGTTGGGAAGTTTACAATTATCAAAGTTGAAAAAGCAGTTTGTTGGGCAACTTGCAATAAGTAGCGAAATTCATTCCAATACTTTGTTGTCTATGGGGAAAACCTATCTTATTTATAATCAAGTAGAAACGCTAACAGATGTTTTAAAAGAAATTGATACAGTAACGTCAGAACAATTGCTTGAAGTTGCAAACGAAATTTTTGATTTGGATAAATTTTCAACTCTAATTTATTATTAAAAGGAAAATATGGAAAAAATTGCTTTGGATTATGTTGAAAATTATTGCGAACCCGAAGATGAATTGTTAAAAGAACTTTCGCGTGAAACTGCACTAACACAATTACATCATAGAATGCTCTCGGGAAATTACCAAGGACATTTGTTGGCTATGTTTGTTAAACTTTTTAATGCTGAATCAGTATTAGAAATTGGTACTTATGCAGGTTATTCAACTATTTGTATAGCAAGAGCATTGCCCGAAAATGGAAAAATAACAACAATTGAAGTGAATGATGAAATTCAATGGCTTTCGGAAAAATATTTTGAAAAGTCGGGAATGAAAAATAAAATTAATGCATTATTAGGCGATGCAAAAGAGATAATTCCAAATTTAAACCACGAATTTGATTTAGTATTTATTGACGGCGACAAGCGAGAATATATAGAATATTATAATTTAGTTTTTCCAAAATTGCGAAAAGGCGGTTTGATTTTAGCTGATAATGTTTTGTGGAATAATAAAATTTTCGGCAAAATTGAATCAAATGACTATATGACAAAAGGAATTTTAAAATTTAATGAATATATTGCTCAAGATAAACGAGTTGAAAAATTGATTTTGCCTGTTCGTGATGGACTGATGATGATAATTAAGAATTAAGAATTGATAATTGAATAATTGATAATTCAGCTTCGCTGCATTTTCTGTCGTCTCTCGGCATAGCTCAAGCAAGCTTGGCTCTGCACTCGTTCCTTAGAAAATTGAATAATTAAGAATTAAATGAAAATTCAGACAATAGGGGTTTGAGAATTTTAACTTATAAAATTGTATTATTTTTAAAAAAGCATTATCTTTACAGAAACTTAAAATTGTTTATTATAATCAGTTTTAATAATTTATTTTAAATTTGTTTTATTATGAAAAGAGTTTTTACAAAATTAACATTAGCACTATTTGTGATAGTAGTTTATACAAATGTAACATTAGCACAAATTTGTCCAGGGGTTACTAACCTTACAGCAACAGTAAGTCCATACAATACAGTAACTCTAAACTGGACAAGTCCGCCACAAAGTGAGTGGCCAGCCGAAGATATTGATTATCGATTTTATAATGGCGGAGATTGGATAGGTAACGGTTATAATGATGCAGAATTAAGTTCATGGACAACGCCTGTGCTTGCGGTAGGAACTCACAATCTTGGAGTGCTGGTATATTATTACAATTCTTCTGATTTGGTTTGTATTGCAGATACTGTTTTTGTAGAAGCAACAATTACTGAACTTTATACTTGTCCAGTTGTTACCAATCTTTATGCAACGATAAACTCAGATAATACAGTAGTCCTTAATTGGACTAATCCACCACAAAGTGAGTGGCCAACCGAAAATATTGGTCATAGATTTTATGATGTTGAAGATTTTTTAGGTGTTGATTATACTGGAGAAATAAGTTCATGGATAACACCTGTGCTTATGTCAGGAACTCACAATATTGGAGTACAAATATGCTATTACAATACAGGTGTTTGTATTCACTTATCCGATATAGTCTTTGTAGAAGTTGAAATTCTTGAAAACTACTATTGCCCATCAGTTGAGAATTTAACTGCGACAGTAAATGAAAATAACTCAGTAACGCTTAATTGGACTATACCAGATTCAAGCACTTGGCCCAGCACCTGCGAAGGAGATCTTTCTTTTATTTTTGGTGTAGGAGAAATGCAATATGGAAGTAGCGACATAGATGATTTAACTTCTTGGACAAGCGGTGTTTTCCCAGATGGCACATATACATTTGTTGTTTCCATTGAGTATCGTAATAATATAGGTCATTATGTGTGTTCTGCCCAAGCATATACGACAGTAACAATTGGAGAAATTGCTTGTCCACCTGTCGAAAACTTAACTGCAACAGTGAACCCAGACAATACAGTTACTCTTAATTGGACTAATCCAGACTCAAGCACTTGGCCCAGCGACTGTCAAGGAAATTTAAATTTTGATTTTTATATTGAAGATTATGTTGGATATGATGATACAGACAATCTAACTACATGGACAAGTAGTGTGCTTTCAAACGGAACCCATACATTAAGAGTGATTGTATCTTATCATGATAACAATGGGATTTTTATTTGTGAAGCCGAAGCTAATGTTATAGTAACAATTAGTGGTAGCTTCGATTGTCCATCAGTTGCTAATCTAACTGCAACAGTTAATCCTGATAATACTGTAACTCTTAACTGGACTAATCAAGAGCCACCAAGTAATTGTGTGGATACTTATTATGAGTTTTATCTTGGAGCAACTTATCTGTGGGACATCGATATTGATGGTTTAACTTCTTGGACAACCGATGTGCTTACAAATGGAACTCATACTATGAGTGTTGTTGTATATTACTATGATACCAATTTGGATCTTATTTGTTCTGCTATTACAAGCACTACAGTAACAATTAGTGGCAGCTTTGATTGTCCTCCAGTAACCGACCTTAATGCAACTATAAACGAAGATAATACTGTAACACTTACTTGGACTAACCCACAACTAACAGAATTTCCAACTGGTTGCACTGGAAATCTTGATTTTGAGTTTTATGACGGAATTTATTTTATAGGATATGACGAAACAGACGATTTGAATTCTTGGACTACGCCTGTTCTTTCACCTGGCACACGCACTTTAGCTGTTGTTGTGGAATATTATGATGATAGTTTTAATTATATTTGTTCTGCAGAAGCAAATATTACTGTAATAACAACTGATATTGAAGACATAAAGTCATCTCTTTTCTCAGCAGAAATATATCCAAATCCAGCAAATGATATACTAAACATTGTTAGCGATAGCGAAATTATAAGCTACGAAGTTTATGATGCAATCGGTAGATTGATGCTAAACAATTCAAATGTATCTAACACCGAAAGCCTTGTAAACGTATCTTCGCTAAAACACGGGATATATATGCTTAGACTAAATACTGAAAAGGGAAGCGGAACTTTTAAGTTGATAATTGAATAATTGATAATTGATAATTGAAGAATGAAGAATGAATAATTAAGAATGAGTTGAAAGTTTATAAAGTTAAAAGTTTTAAGGTAAAGCCAAACCCCGAGCCACTTTTAACTTTTATCTTTTAACTGAATTTTTTAACTAATTTCTTTTGTTGAAAACTTTATTTTAAAAATTGTTAAATTTTGTACATTTTGGCTCAGTATTTGCTAGTTGTATTTTTGTTATTAAAAAAAATTAGTATTAACTTAAATTTGAATTTTTATGAGGAAAATTTTTACAAAATTAGCATTAGCACTGTTGGTGCTAGTAGCTTATGCTAATGTTACATTAGCTCAAACTTGCCCAGCTATAACCAACCTTACAGCAACAGTAAACGCAGATAATACTGTAATACTTAATTGGGATAATCCAGACCCAAGCACTTGGCCCAGCACAGATATAGATTATTGGTTTTATATTGACGAAGAACAAATAGGTTTTGACTGGACTGACGGATTAACATCATGGACAATACCAATGCTTGAACAAGGAACTTACAATCTTGGAGTGCAAGTAGGTTATTACGAGAGTTATGATTGGATTTGCAAAACGGATATTGTTTTTGTTGAAGTAAATATTGCTAATAGTGTTACTTGTCCGTCAGTTGAAAATTTAAGTGCAATAGTAAACTCAGATAATACTGTAACACTTACTTGGGACAATCCAGTACCACCAAGCACTTGTTCTGGAAATCTTTATTTTGAATTTTATCTTGGTACAGTTTATTTAGGAGATGATGGTACTGATGATTTAACTACATGGACAACAGATGTACTGCCAAATGGAACTCAGAACCTAAGTGTAATTGTATATTATTTTAACAGTAATGATGATTATATCTGTGGTGCTGAAGCAAGCACTACAGTAACAATTTCTGGTAGTTTTGAATGTTCACCAGTTGAGAATTTAACTGCAACAATAAATTCAGATAATTCTGTAACACTTAACTGGACAAATCCAGAGCTACCAAGTACTTGTTCTGGAAATCGTGATTTTGCATTTTATCTTGGTACAGTTTGTTTAGGAAGTAGCGGTACTGATGATTTAACAACTTTAACAACAGATATACTGCCAAATGGAACTCATACCCTAAGTGTAATTGTATATTATTGTGATGATATTTGTGATGCTGAAGCAAGCACTACAGTAACAATTACTGGTAGTTTTGATTGCCACCCTGTTGAAAACTTGACAGCAACAGTAAATCCAGATAATACAGTAAGTTTGAGTTGGATAAACCCACTATCAACAGATTATCCAGCAGGTTGTAATGGAGATATTTATTTTGTATTTTATGATGGAACTGATTATATAGGAGATGATGATACAGATGATTTAACTTCTTGGACAACACCTATACTCACTGATGGTAATCATACTTTAACTGTTGTTATCTATTATTACGATGATAGTTATAATATTATTTGTTTCGCCGAAGCAAGTGTAATTGTTACAACTGATATTGAAGAAATAAGATCTGCTCTTTTCTCAGCAGAAATATATCCAAATCCAGCAAATGATATACTAAACATTGTTAGCGATAGCGAAATTATAAGCTACGAACTTTATGATGCAATCGGTAGATTGATGCTAAATGATTCAAATGTATCTAACACCGAAAGCCTTGTAAACGTATCTTCGCTAAAACATGGAATATATATGCTTAGACTTAACACTGTGAATGGAAGCGGTATGTTTAAAATAATTAAGAATTAAATTTTAATTATATAAAATTATAGGGCGGACTTTTGTTCGCCTTTTTTTTTATGTTGGCATTAAATTTGCTCCCAAATATTGGTAATATTAAAAAATAAAAATATTATTTTTGTAATCTATTTTTTTTGGAAATTATTAGTACACCAAAACAATATTTGTAAAGTTTCACCACGTTGTTAATGAATTTATCCCCCTGCTTTTGCTCATTCCGCTAAGCTCCATGAGCAAAAGCAGGGGGATTTGGTTTTAAAATGATAACTTGCTTAATTTTGTAATCACTTAAAAAAACAAAAATATGAAGCAACAGTATCACTCAAACGCAACTACTAATGTACACGTTCGTTTAG
>Ga0255346_1005590_pt1 | contig 12885 bp, 12 predicted proteins | sample wastewater_treat_FD_194410 | JGI IMG/M metagenome (GOLD analysis project Ga0255346, IMG submission 194410) | Wastewater microbial communities from Lulu Island WWTP, Vancouver, Canada - plant22 | ecosystem: Engineered > WWTP > Wastewater > Unclassified | place: Canada: Vancouver, British Columbia... | reverse complement strand
GCAGCAAAAAAGCGTTAACGGAACTTTCACACTCCCATACAGCACAAAAGACAATCCATATGATGTAAAGTCCACCGGACCGTACAGGATAATTGAAACAGGAAAAACAATTGAAGTTTCAGAAGATCAGGTTAACTGATCTATACTCTTTTATAGTCATCTTCGGTTCTTTCGATATCATCTTCCTGAAGGTACTCACCGATCTGAACCTCGATAACTTCCAAGGGAATCTTTCCGGAATTGCCAAGGCGATGCATGACACCAGCAGGAACAAAGGTACTTTCACCAGGCCTGATAAAGTGATGTTTCCCGTCAAGCTCCACGTCGGCAGTCCCGTGAACTACCACCCAGTGCTCGCTCCGGTGATGATGCCGCTGTAATGATAACCGCTTTCCAGGCTCCACGGTCAGCCTTTTTATCTGAAAACCCGGACCAGTCTCAAGGCCCAGGTACGAACCCCATGGCCGGTAGACCAGCCGGTGAATTTCAGTTATAGGGTTGCCCTGTTTTTTCAAATCCTTTACAAGGTTTCCAACCTTTTCAGCCATGTCCCTCCTGCAGACCAGGAGAGCATCACTTGTATCAACTACAATCGTATCCCTGATCCCGATGAGAGCGGTAAACCTGTCTTCTGACGTCACAAAGTTACCATACGAATCAATGGCAGCGCAGTTACCTGAATTGTTACATGAGTCCTTGCCTGAGATCTCGTACCATGCATTGTAATTACCAAGATCAGACCAGCTGGATGTGAGGGGAACGACAGCCACCTTATCTGAATGTTCCATTATACCATAATCTATTGAGACAGACGGGAGGTCCTCCCAGGCTGCACCGGTTTTAAATAATCGGGAAATATCAGGCTGATACTTCTGAAGTTCGTTCATAAATACAGGAACAGAAAAAAGAAACATACCACTGTTCCAGAAATACCCTTCACTGACATACCGTACTGCAGTCTCTTCATCAGGTTTCTCCTTAAATTCCTGCACTTTAAATCCAGTCTTAAGCGGGCTTCCAGGGGCGATATATCCATATCCTGTATGCGGACCATCCGGGATTATCCCAAAAGTCACCAGAAACTGGTCAGACAATGAAGCGGCGGCCAAAAGCTCAGCACCTGCAGATGGCCCAAGAAGGTGATCACTTGGAAAGACCATGATGACCGCATCAGGACTTCTCCTTGCGATCTCGGTAACTCCCCATGTGATTGCCGGAAGGGTGTTTTTTCCTGAAGGTTCAAGCAGGATCTGTTCATCTGTAACAAGATATCCAAGTTCAGTAACCTGGTTTTTTACAAGAAAATGATGCAGCTCATTGGTTACGATAAATACATCTGAAGGGTTGCAATTTTCGACGGCCCTCAGGTAAGTTTTTTGAAAGAGAGAATGACTGTTTACCTGAAGAAACTGTTTTGGGTAATGGGTTCTTGAGAGTGGCCAGAGCCTTGTGCCTACTCCGCCTGCTAAAATGATAGTATAAATCCGGTTCACGTTAGTACATTTGCATGAATGAACATGAAACCTGTCATTCTTTTCATTATTGAAAGATCTGTTCTATGAATTTTCATCCAAAATTTATGAGAAAAAACGATGGGCCCGCTGAGATTCGAACTCAGGATCTCCGCCATGTCAAGGCGACGTCATAACCAGCTAGACCACGAGCCCCGGTTGTGCCTTACAATGTTCTATCCAGTCCTATTTATTTATTCCGATGTCTCACAAAAAATGAGTTATATCCTGGCAAACTTTGCCGAGTAAATACCAGGCATACCACGGATAGCTTCCATTACATCTTCAGGAACATCTGCATCAACATTCAGGACCATTATTGCCTCCTCTCCTGGCTGGAACCGGCCGACCTGCATACCTGCAATGTTAATCTGGTGCTCTCCAAGGATGGTGGATGCACGACCGATTACCCCTGGACGATCAAGGTGGCGCGATATTATCACTGCCCCTTCAGGAACCATATCCATGGTATACCCGGCAATTGAGACTATTCTTGCACCTCCTTTGTACAGGACAGAACCAGATATCACAAGCTCGGAGCTGTCGGTTGTTATCTTCATGGTCAGGAGATTCCTGTATCCTGCTGATTCGCCGGTGGTCGTCTCAGAGACTGTAATCCCCCTGTCCTTAGCGATATAGGCAGCATTTACCATGTTAACCGGGAACCGGAGGATAGGATCAAGAAGGCCCTTGATGGCCATGTGAGTGATTAACTTGGCTGACTGCCCTAATGCCGCAAGGTCACCCCCATAAATCATCTCCAGTTTCTGGACGCGCCCTTCGATTATCTGTATCATTAGTCGGCCCATCCGTTCTCCAAGTATCGCATATGGTTCAATAGTCTCATGTTGTTCGGATGGGATGATCGGAGCATTGACTACATATTTTGCATCCCGGCCGCTGAGAACCTCAAGACATTGTTTTGCGATTGAGATAGACACATTCTTCTGGGCTTCCACGGTGCTTGCACCAAGGTGTGGGGTCACAATAATGTTTGGGATACCGATGAGTGGAGAATCTTTTGGCGGTTCTTCTTCAAACACATCTATGGCTGCACCTGCCACTTTTCCTGACTTAACCCCGTCCGCAAGAGCTGCCTCATCAATTATTCCTCCCCTCGCACAGTTGATGATTCTGACCCCGTCTTTCATCGTGGCAAGGGTCTTTTCATTGATGATGTGCCGGGTTTCCTTGATCAGGGGGGTGTGAACTGTGATAATGTCAGCTTTTGTGAAGAGCTCATCAAGGGCCATTGACTCAATCCCCATCTCTGCAGCTTTTTCCGGTGAGATGAACGGATCATATCCGATTATATGCATGTTAAATGAAGAGGCACGTTTGGCAACCTCCCGTCCTATACGTCCAAGCCCGACTATACCAAGGGTCTTTTCATTCAGCTCCACACCCATGAACTTTGATCTCTTCCACTCTCCGGACTGCATGGATGCATTGGCCTGGGGAATATTCCTGCATAGTGCCTGCATCATGGCCATGGTATGTTCGGTTGCTGCCAGGGTATTGCCTTCCGGTGCATTGGCAACAATCACTCCACGCCGGGTTGCAGCGTTCATATCGATATTGTCAACACCTGCACCAGCACGCCCGATAAACCGGAGTTTCTTACCTGCCTCGATGACACGTTCGGTCACCTGGGTCCCTGACCTGACAAGAAGCGCATCATAATTCTCGATGGTAGCAACAAGTTCATCTTCAGAAAGCCCGGTGTTTACATCCACCATGGCATGTTCACGAAGGATTTCTATGCCTTCCTCCGCGAGTTCGTCACTTACAAGGATAGTATACGTCACAGTACTCTCTAAGAAATCACAGTAAGATTACTTGATAGTTCGCAGGAAAAATTATTCAAACAGGGATGTCTGCACATCCCTGTCAACCATGGAAAAACACCGGTTGTCAGACCGTTCATCCCTGATCTCAATAGGGTAACATCCTGTCAGGCAGCCAAGGCAGAGATCATGTTCTGAAAGTCCAATAGCATTCACCATGGACTCTATGGAGACATAATGAAGGCTTGTGGCATTGATACTTTTTCTGACCTCCTCGGCATCCTTGTCACTACCGATGAGTTCTGCCCTTGTTGGCATATCAACACCAAGATAGCAGGGAGCCTTTATGATGGGTGAGCCAATTCTCATGTGTATCTCCCGTGCACCAGCTCCCTGAACCGTTTCAATAATCCGTCTTGAGGTTGTCCCACGCACGATCGAGTCATCTACCAGGACTATAGACTTGTCCCTTATATGATCCGGTATCGGGTTGAGCTTTATCCTGACCGCATTCTCACGCTTCTTCTGGGTAGGCATGATAAACGTCCTGCCCATATACCGGTTTTTAATCAGGCATTCCATGAAAGGGATAGATGATATCTCTGAAAATCCCACCGCATATGCAGTCCCTGAATCTGGCACGGTGCATACGGCATCTGCCTGCACTGGACTTTCCTCAAATATCTTTGCACCAATCTTTCTGCGGACATCATAAACAAGGGCCCCGTCGATATAGGAGTCTGCCCTTGCAAAATAAATATACTCAAAGACGCAGTGCCCTTTTTGTGGTGCAACTGCGATCTGCTTAAACCGGATCTCGTCCCCGGTTATATGGATCATTTCACCAGGATTAACATCCCTTTCATACCTGCCATTCAGGGCATCAACAGCAACACTTTCAGATGCTACTATATAACCCTCATCTGTCCTGCCAAAACAGAGCGGCCTTATCCCATGCGGGTCACGAAACGCATAGAGATCTCCGTCAAAGAGCATGACAACAGAGTAGGATCCTTTCAGGAGAGCCATGCATTTCTTGACCGCATCCTCAATACTGCCTCCTTTTCTTATTGACTCTGTAATTATCTTGGAGATTATCTCAGTGTCTGATGTGGACCAGAAGATTTGCCCACGATCCTCAAACTGGGCCCTAAGCTCCCGATAATTAACAAGGTTACCATTATGCGCTATTGCAATTACATGGCCACGAAACTTGAACAAAAAAGGCTGAATATTCTCAGGCAGGTTCTCCCCTGTTGTGGGATACCTGACATGCCCGACTCCGACATTGCCCTCAAGGGATTTCAGAGTCTGTTCGCTGAAAACCTCATATACCAGGCCATAATCCTTGTGTTTGCAAAGATCGGAGCCGTTAAAAGTGGCGATACCAGCACTTTCCTGTCCCCGGTGCTGAAGTGCATATAATGCATAATAAAGTGAAAAAGAGACGTCGGCAGTACTCCTGATGCCAACGATCCCGCACATGATTAGTGAGTTGCAATTTTTGGCCGCTTAGTTATCCAGCCATATGAGCGCATGCGGGTAGAGCGGCCAAATCCACATGATGAGCAGATTTTATGCCTCTTGTGAAAGGACATTCGCCCGCATCTTCTACAGGTCAGATGAGTCTGAGTCTGTCTTTTTCCTCTGGATGGTGTTCCTTTTGACATTTTTTAACTCCTTACTGGGGGCCCGGGGCGATGTAAATTACATTATCGCCACGAATAATCAGGGTACCAATGCTTTGAGGCTGTCCATCAACTATCTCTTCTGCTTTGTCAAGCACAAGATTCATGTGGACGTCATACCCTTGGAGAACTCCCTTAATTTCCCGGCCCCCTTTTATGGAAATCAATACTGGTTGGCGGTTCAGGACCTGATCTAAAATATCCATAGGTCTTTTTGTCATATCAATACCCTGCACTACTCGAAATGAGTGAATAAATTGCACCGGGATTGCTCATAAACATACCTGTTCCAATACCATTCAATGATTGGCCGTTTCGTTTATGGGAGTTCAGGTAGCTGTACTATACAACATATGGGTAAACTTATCTCAAAAAGACGACATTCCATAAGAAAATCCCAGGTAAGCGGAATACTGGAGCGGCTCATGGAGGAGATTGGAGAGGGAGCAGAACATTTCCGGGGAAAGATGATCGAGGTTATCGAGACTAACCAGGATGTTCAGCTTTACCTGGTCGACAAAGAACCCCTTATCCTTGAAAAAGACGGGGTCCTGTTCCCAAGCCTCAGGGGCGCGGTTAACTGCCCGTTTCCCCAGAAGAGGATAGTCGTTGACATGGGGGCAGTGCCCTATGTTGTCAATGGTGCCGATATTATGCGGCCCGGTGTTGTTGATGTAACGCCTGATGTTGTTGCAGGAAAACCGGTCCAGATCGTTGATGAGCGTCATGGAAAGCCATTGGCCCTTGGGATTGCACTGTTTGATGCAGCAGATCTTCTCGCGCAGGAGAAAGGCAAAGTTGCCAGAACATGGCATCACGTCGGTGATGATATATGGAATCTTGAGTTCTGAAGAAAGAAAGAACGCTTGTCAGGCCTGAAAAAACAGTATCTTTATTACAACAGACAGAAAAGGTTCTTATATGGGACTTCGCGACCTTCTCTTCGGAAGCAAGGATACCTCTTCCCCGGACGAATATAAAGATCTAACTCTGAAAGATTATGAACTGAGTGAAAACCCAGCCCTTCTTATCAAGGTCGCCACGGTTACAGGTCTGCGGGAAAGTCAGATCGTCAAGGATCAGGTATATGACGGGAATATTGTTATTGTTGACATTACCCGTCTGAAAATGGATAAGATTAATTACGAGCGCGTCATGAAAGATTTTTACCAGGTGGCCAGGGACGTTGATGGCGACATTGTAGGCCTTGGTGACCAGCAATACGTGATCATCACGCCAAAAAACGTCAAGATCTCACGTGACCGTATCGGTGGCGGTGCCTGAGCTTGGAACAGGATCTAAAAGGGACCTGTCCTGCCTGTGGAGAAGAGGTTAACTGGACTTATAAAACTGAAAACATTCCTTATTTTTCTGATATCCTGATTATAACCTGTTCCTGCCCTGAGTGTGGATACAGGTTCTCTGATGTCCAGAATATCTCCACAAGTGAACCTGTCAGGTACGTCTATTGTGCGTGCTCTGAGGACGACCTTGCGGCAAGGGTGGTCAGAAGCAGTGCAGCAAAAATCACCATCCCTGAACTTGGTGTTGAGATTGAACCAGGCCCTGCATGCGAGGGGTTTGTATCAAATGTCGAGGGAGTCCTTCTCAGGGTTGACAAAATCCTTGATGGAATTATGATCGATGGTGACGATGAGCAGCGGAGAAAGGCAATAACCCTTAAAGAAAAGATCTCCAATATCCAGGGCGGAAAAGAGAGTGTGACACTCATCATTGAAGATCCACACGGCAACTCACTCATTCATTCTGAAAAAGCAAAAAAAGAGAGTTATTTACCAGAATCAGAATAACTTCTCTCCTCTCAGGCTGATTCCAGGTGTGGACATGACATGTCCGACTACTTTTGCATCAGGGAAATATTTCTGAACTATCTTCACCCCTTCTTCAGGCAAAATGGCCACATAGCCCATCCCCATGTTAAAGGTCCGGTACATCTCCGGCTCTGATATCTGACCGGCTTTTGCTATCCATGCAAATATCTCCTGTGGAGGGAGGGGAGAGTCAAGTGCAAACCCAAATTCCCCAAGCCTGTTCAGATTTAACAACCCTCCACCAGTGATATGGCACATCCCGTGAACATTCGTCTCCGCGCAGACGCGAAGTATATCGGCATAAATACGGGTAGGTCTCAGGAGCTCTTCGCCAAGAGTGGTTCCTGATGGCAGAAGTTCGTCATATGACGCATGTTCCTCGACCATACGGCGGGCAAGAGTAAGGCCGTTGCTGTGAATGCCTGAAGAGGGGATACCTGCAATGCAGTCACCAGGGATGATGGCAGAGCCGGTTATGACTTTCTCTTTCTCCTGGATTCCAAGGCATGCACCGGCAAGGTCAAGCCCGGTTACAAGGCCTTTAAGTGTCGCAGTCTCACCTCCAAGGATGGAGAGGTTGGCAAGCCTTGCTCCTTCATTAAGGCCTTTTCCTATCTGTTTCATCTGCTCATGCGAGAGCTCTGATGTTGCAATATAATCAACAAAAGCAACCGGTTCAAGGTTCATGACATAAAGATCATTGACATTCATCGCGATGCAGTCTATTCCGACTGTTGACCAGTCCTTTAATACATCTGCAACAAGCATCTTTGTCCCGACACCGTCCACTGCCAAAGCAAGAACATGCCTGCCAAACGGTATGAACCCTGCAAAATGCCCGATCTCTGACGCCATTGCAAACTTGTCTGTTCTCCTGAACGTCAGCTCAGACACCAGGCTTTTCACGGCTGCTGCTTCAAGATCAATATCAACTCCGGCATCCCGGTATGCATCCTGTTCCATGCTCATCCCTCTTCGTTCATGAGATTAAACTCATCATGCAAAACCTTTACCGCACGCGGTCCATCCTGCTGACGGACAATAAACGAGATGTTCACCTCAGATGAACCCTGTGTTATCATCATCACGTTAATACCGGCCTTTCCAAGTGCAGAGAAAGTTCTGCCCGCAGTCCCTGCCATACCTGCCATCCCTGATCCGACTACGGCAACAGCGCTGACATCCTCATTTGCCGTGATGTCCCTGAACACGCACCGCTCCTTAAGCGGGGACAATGCCTCCATTGCCAGTGCCACCTGGTTTGCCTCTATAACCAGCGTAATATTTGCCTCAGATGAACCCTGGGATATCATCATGACATTGATCTGGTGTTCGGCAAGCAGTGAGAAGATATGCCTTGCAACACCAGGCCTTCCTACCATCTGTGCACCGGTGATGGTTACAGCCGCTACCTTGTCAATATAAGTTATGGCTTTCACCACCCTGGAATCCTTCTTTTCCCCGCCGTCTATGACAGTACCAGGGTAGCCAGGATTATTTGCATTTTTTACAAGAACAGGAATTCCCTTCTGCATTGCAGGTTCTATCGACCTTGAGTGCATGACCTTTGCACCAAAGTAAGAGAGCTCCATGACCTCGATATAAGATATCCTGGGTATAACCCGTGCTTCCGGGACCATGCGTGGATCGGTCGTCATAATCCCGTCAACATCCGTCCATATCCATATCTCATCCGCATCAAGGGCTGCTCCAACGATGGTTGCAGAATAATCAGACCCTGATCTGCCTAAGGTGGTAACAACGCCCTTCTCGGTACATCCCATAAACCCTGTGATGACAGGGACAGAATGTTCAATGACCGGTTCAAGTCGTGATCTGATACGCGCCTCACCTGCCGGCAGGGCAATCGCATCACCATGGTTTTCAGTTGTTAAGATCCCGGCCTCGCAACCGTCAAGAACCATGGACGGAATCCCGCGCTGACGAAATGCGGCACTGATAAGAGGTGCGTTAAGCCGCTCACCAAATGATGTGATATAGTCACGGGACCTTACGGTCAGTTCTCTTAAATGGTATACCGCATACAGAAAATCACGAAGGTTTTCTATGCGCCTTATGATTATCTCGCTGGTTTCAGGATAAAAATCTGGTGCCACCTCTTTTAAGGTTGTAAGATGCCCTTCGGTCAGGAACGTGACGAGATCTGCCACTTCATCAGCATCCCGTGAAGTGACCATCGACTCTGCGCATGCGATCAGCCGGTCAGTAACCCCGCGTCTTGCAGAGACGACGACTGCCAGGCGATCCTGCCTGGAATACCGTTCATATACAATATCCACAGCCCTTCTGACCGACTCTGCGTTCTGGACAGAAGTGCCTCCAAACTTCATGATGAGCTTCATGCAGGTGCAACTCTCCGTAAATATAGATCGTTTTTTCTCAAAAGGGATGCTGCAGGTGGAACAGCTGACAGGACAGATCTACCAAAACATCAAAGACATTCTGATAGTGACCTGTATATAATGCAGATTCAGGAGATCATCCGATCCCATGTTCTGGTTATAGGGAGTGGAGGTGCAGGGGTAAGGGCTGCCATTGAGGCATCCGGTTACGGGACCTGCGTTCTTGTCTCCCGGACCATTGTCGGGAAAGGCGGATGCACAATCATGGCTGAAGGGGGGTATAATGCGGTGATGAACGAGGCAGACACCATCGCCGATCACTTTGCCGACACCATGAAAGGCGGGGCGTACCTTAATGACCAGGACCTGGTTCATGTCCTGACAAAAGAAGCCCCTTACCGTATGCAGGATCTCATCTCCTGGGGCGCGGTGTTTGACGTCACTGATTCCTGCACGATCTGTCAGCGGCCATTTGGTGGCCAGTGCTTTCCACGGACATGTTATGCAGGTGATCGCACCGGGCACGAAATCATGGTTACCCTGGTGGAACGACTCTCTCATACAAAGGTCCGTATCTGTCATGAAATAGCCGCATTTGATCTTATCGTATCCGAAGGCAGGGTGGCCGGTGCACTTGGTCTTGACCAGAAAGGCAGGCTATATTGTTTCCTTGCAGATGCCACTGTTCTTGCCACCGGGGGCGGAACACGTGTATATGATATCTCTACAAATTCCATGAGCGGAACAGGCGACGGATATGCGATGGGATGGCGTGCAGGGGCAGAACTTATCGATATGGAGCAGATCCAGTTTCATCCGACAGGTGCAGTATACCCATGGGATGCACGTGGAAGGCTTGTTACCGAGGCGGTAAGGGGAGAAGGCGGTATTCTCAAAAACTCCCTTGGTGAGAGGTTCATGTCAAGGTACGACCCTGAACGGATGGAACTCTCAACCAGGGACGTGGTGGCACGGGCCTGTGCAACAGAGATAATGCAGGGGCGTGGAACCCCTCATGGCGGGGTATGGCTTGACGTTACACATCTTCCTGCCAGGAGAATCGAAGAGAGACTGCCGGTCATGCTTGAACAGTTCCTGAAGTACGGAGTTGATATCCGCACTGAACCTATGGAAGTTGCCCCAACCGCACATCATATCATGGGCGGGCTTCGCATTGATACGTACTGCCAGACCACCCTGCCATGCCTTTTTGCCTGCGGTGAAGTCGCAGGAGGAGTGCATGGTGCAAATCGTCTTGGTGGAAATGCCCTTGCAGAAACACAGGTCTTTGGCATGAGGGCCGGAGAATCTGCCGGGAGAACCATGGAACGGGAGATAAATATCCCTGATGACCAGGTCTCTGATGCAGCCGGGATGCTTGAAGGTTTTCTTGACGGGGATGTCCTGCCTGACCAGGTGAAAAGAGAGGTTCAGCGGGCCATGTGGAACGGGGCAGGAATCTTCAGGGACAAGGCCGCCCTTGAGGAGACTAAAGCCACACTTGATGCTTTGTACAGGAAAAAGCTGAGAGCCGTTGATCCTTCAGGATTTATTGACTGCTGCACTACAAGAAACATGATAGATGCTGCACGATTTATTGTAACCGCTGCACTTCTCAGGGAAGAGTCAAGAGGAGCTCATGTCAGGACTGATGTCACCCAGGACTGGGATAACCAGACTTCACCATTCGGGCATACCATCCTCACCCGTATTGGTGCAACGATCGAACGGAGGAGAAACTGATGCAGCTGTCTGTTAAGGTCTCACGGTTTGACCCGGACACTGATTCAGAGCCACGTCTTGAACCCTGGACGGTTGAAGTAGAAGAAGGAGCGCGTGTCCTCAATGTTCTTGACGCAATACACTCACTTGATCCGACTCTCTCATACCGGTCCAGTTGTCGTGCAGGTCAGTGCGGAAGCTGTGCTGTAAAGGTGAATGGTGAACCGGCTCTTGCCTGCACAGAAGAAGCAGCTGATGGCATGGTCATAGAACCACTGGATCTTCCGGTCATAAAAGACCTGATGACAGATCTTGTATCAGGCATATCGTCCATTCCAAGGATAAATACCTGTGATTGCGGGATAATTCCAAAGCAGGAAGATATCGAACGGATAAAGCCACTTCGCGACTGTATTGAATGTCTCTCCTGCGTGTCTGTCTGCCCGGCCATGAAAGTCACAGATTTTCTGGGCCCTACTTCCATGAGATCGCAGATGCGGATCGCACTCGATCCACGTGAACCAGGAAACAGGGTTCGAGAGGCCATCTCCCAGGGCCTTTTCACATGTACAAGCTGCAACCGGTGCTGGCGTGTCTGCCCTAAAAATATCGAGACTCCAGGGAAAGCCATAGAAAAGCTACGGGAGATTGCAAATAGGGAGGGGCTTACACTACCTCGTCACCAGGAGGTTTCCAACCTTGTCAAAACCACGGGCAGAAGTGTTGAATCTGGAAAATATGCCTTTCTTGACCTTGTAGATGAGGTCATTGAACCTTACGGGGAGGTAAAAGGGGAAGTGGGGTTCTTCTCCGGATGCATGTTCAATGCACGACTTCCTGAACGGGCACTGGACATGCTTGAGGTGATGCGCAATGCCGGCATCAGGGTAATTATTCCAAAAGAGCAGGTCTGCTGCGGGTCCCCGCTTATCAGAACCGGACAGACATCATTCCTTGATGAACTGAAAGAGAAGAATATCAGGGCTTTCCAGGACCGGGGAATAAAAATCGTCATGACCATGTGCGCAGGATGCGGTGCAACCCTGAAAAATGATTATGATACACCATTTAAAGTCATGGATGTGTCTGAAGTCCTTACCTGTTTTGGTCTTCCACCGCTGACAAAGGTGCCGGTGACTGCAACCTACCATGATCCCTGTCATCTGAAAAATGGCCAGCAGATAACAAAAGAGCCACGTGAGATCCTGGAAAAGGCAGTGGAACGGTTTGTTGAGATGCCTGCACAGTGCTGTGGCTCTGGCGGAGGTGTAAGGTCAGGAATGCCTGATGTTGCAGCGGCACTTGGAGAGCTACGAAGGGAGGCCATCAATAAGACAGGTGCAGACATCGTCGTGACCATCTGCCCGTTCTGCGAATATCATATCCAGGAACACAGTGACCGGCCGGTAAAAAATCTCATGACTGTCCTTGTTCAAGCTCTTGGAAAAGAACCTGCCAGCCTGCAATGAACCGGGAACCATCTTTTGTCCACCAGTTTTTACGGACATTCTCCCTTCCAGACCAGGATGGCCAGACCACCCTGGAACCGGCAGAGACAACCAGCTGTGATACTCTTCATATAGGAAATGAAGAGTATCCAAGGTATACCAATGAGTTCTGGACAGCAAAGCAGAGACAGGCATCAAGACTACAGGAGATCTCGTACCGTGCCTGTTTTAAACCCCAGCTTCCCAGGTTTTTCATCAGCCTGCTTACCAGGCCTGGAGAGGTAGTCTATGATCCCTTCACCGGAAGGGGCACGACAACTGTTGAAGCAGCATTACTTGGCCGCCAGGTGATCTCCAATGACATCAATCCCCTTTCCAGGATATTAACAGAGCCAAGGCTCAACCTGCCTGAATATGAAGATATCAGGGCCCGTCTGTATTCGATCCCTGACAGTGCGGATATATCATGTGAGATTGATCTCTCGATGTTTTACCATCCGGATACTCTTCGGGCGCTATGCAGCATCCGCAGCT
>Ga0255346_1005584_pt1 | contig 12892 bp, 11 predicted proteins | sample wastewater_treat_FD_194410 | JGI IMG/M metagenome (GOLD analysis project Ga0255346, IMG submission 194410) | Wastewater microbial communities from Lulu Island WWTP, Vancouver, Canada - plant22 | ecosystem: Engineered > WWTP > Wastewater > Unclassified | place: Canada: Vancouver, British Columbia... | reverse complement strand
AACGTTATGAACGGGGGTACACCCTTAAAATGGGTACTTTCTCCCTGGGTAGGTCGGCCGATATATATTCATATACGTACAGGGAAGCCTAAAGAGTTCAGCAATAGCAAGGGTTTACTACACTTCGAGGGTGTCAGGGTTTCCCTTAAGGAAGGCCATCAGGGGGCCCGGGGGAATAGGTATATACCAGGGAGAGCAGTATAACTGGCAGATATAAATTGTCTTATACTTTACATGCCTGCCAGGAGGGATAAAACATCCCAATACCTAGTAATAGCAAGGGTTTATAGGATATTACTTGAAGGGGAAGTGTTATACATTGACGCACGTTTCCCTTACTGTTCAGGTGTAATTTCAGGATAACTTTATACTTTCCCCCGGGGGGTGGCATCCCCCCATTGATACCTTGCTTCAGGGTGGAATACACACGTACGCCTCACATATAAAAAAATGAGATTTATACCTCGATTGTGTTACCTGGTATCTGCTGTGGTCTACTAACTCCCGGGATCTCCCCTGGAAGAAGGATCTCTCCAGGTGGAGATTGAAGAAGGGTTGTTACTCGTTTTCTTTCAGTACATCCGCTTTATCCTGTATCCCAGAACATTCTGTTCCATAGGTTATCCCTCCCTTCTAGCTGGGTTTTGATCTTGAGGGAGGATCGGGGCGACCCTCAAAGGGAGCCCCGTCCTCCGTAGGTATTACATTCAGTTATATAGTTATAAAGTAATAGCTTGTAATATTCGCGTAACCGCAACGGTTTTTTGACCACTTTGTCCCCCTCTGTCCGGAGTTAGTCCCCCTCTGTCCGGAGTTAGTCCCCCTCTGTCCGTAATATCCCGTGGTAATCTTCCATCACTTTCTTCCACTTTTTCGTGTCTTCTTCGGACAGATTCCTTTCCCCTTTCTCTACCAGGGAAATGAAGGACTGGGATTTTATGATCGCTCGTCCTGCATCCTTTTGAGAAAAACCTATCTTTTCCCTCTGCTTTTTAAAGTTTGCCCCTGTAAGGTGTTCCTTCTTCCCTTCGGCAAGAAGAGGGGGGTTTCCTTCTTGCTGTTGGGGGAAGATCGGCTTTAATGTTTCGGATGCTCTCGGGGGAGTTATTACCACGGTGCTCTCGAGGAGATCCTGGAAGTAGTTCCTGCTCCTTCTGCCCCCATCTTCCCCCATTGCCCTTGAGTATTCCTTGCTTCTTTTGATTTTCCAGCCGTGAGACTCCATCGCCTTAAGGTTGTTTTCAATCTTGTTTACGGCATCGTGCCTCTCTTTGCGGTTTGCTGGTTCCCCCAAGGACTGAATCTCTTCTGGTGAAAGCACGATTTCCAGGAGGGCCCTGATGCTGAACTTGTTGTATCCTCCTGGGCCTATGTGACATGAAGTCCAGAAGACCCAGCAGGCCCCCCACCTTTCCTTCTGCTGATCAAAGTCCAGGATCTCTCCGGGGATGTGTCTGTATAAGAGATGCTTGTTGCGACCCTTCTCCATTTGGCTCCAGGGGCCTGGCATTACTTGAGCAACAAAATCCATCGTGACAGTCATGTCCTTTATGTCTGTTCCCATTAGTATTTGAGATGTCTCTAGCAAGCTTATAATCCATAGGGGTTCCGGTCTTTCTGTCCTCCATGTTCTTCCGTCTCGCACCGTGCCCTCAAATTGGATATGTAATGCCCGGAGGGAGTGTAGATATTCCTTAAGTTCCTGTATCTGTTCTTCCCTGGAAAGACGGGTACGCTTCCCTGTCTTGGGGTCTCTTTTCTTCTTTTCGTTCAGGCTTAGAAACTTGATAAGCTGGTCTGCGGTGGCATAAGCGGAGATATCCCTTGAACCGTCTCTTGTTGTGCGATAGCAATAATTTGCAAACTGGGCATGGAGAAGAGCTGTGTCCAGCCCCAGGGTTTTGAGAATAGCCTTAGCCTCATCTCCCCTTACTGTCTCCACTCCGTCCATGTCTTTGCGAGCGATCAAGTATGTCAAGTGTTTGTTTTCTTCAGAGATGGCAGGATAGTATTGTTCCCCCATGGAGGATTCTCTCCAGGAGGATTTTTCCAACATTGTTTGGAAGGCATAGGCGACAACAGGAGAGGATGAGAATGCGTAGCTCCTTGATAAGCCCTCCTGGATGGTGGGGAAAGAGGGGAAATAACGGAAGTCTATACTGAGGCTCCCACTTTGGGCCCCCTGATCGATTTGTCCCTGGTTGTTGAATTGATTAACGTATGCCTCTAAGAAGTCGACCCAATAATCCTTTATCTCCCCTTCGGGTGCTTGTTCAAAATAAGGGTCGAATATGGAATAAGCCTTTCTTATCGCATTTCCTACAGTTTCCCTCTGGCCCGGGCTTAAGGTTCTGGTTGCTTTGGGGTGGTAAAAGTTGCTCCCCAGCGTCAAGAGGGTGGCGAAAAGGTAAAAGGGATAACTCTCCGGTTGAGCTGACCGGGGAGGGTTTTTAAGGTCGGCCTCTCGTGCGTCTAATTCCTTCAGGAATATCTCCGTGCATACCCTGACACCCTCATCCGTGGCGTGTATCTCCCCGTCCGTCCCTCTTACCATGAAGCGGTTGCGGTTCTCTGCCTCGGCCATGATCCCCTCTTCCCAGAAGAAGATCTCAACCATCAGGGGGTCATATTCATCTTTCCTCTCTAGAAACACAAGGGCCTGGGATTTATCCCAGGAGGCCTCCCAGTCAGGAGCCCCGTCCTCCCGGGAGCCCAGGATCTCTTTGACCCTTTCGTGATAGAGGGGCAGAACATTCCTGGCACTAGGGGAGATCTCCCCGGTCTCCAGTATTGCCTCTATGCGTTCCCCCATGCAGACGTATCTTGCTTTTCCTGTTTTTGCGGTTCTTTTGGGGTCAGGCTTTATGGTCATTTGTTTCCCCCTTCCAGAGGCCCTTCCACCAGGACAGCACCCCTTGGAGGACATCGTCTCGTCTCCCCCGGGCCTCTAGTTCGGATATCCTCTTCTCCAGCCTTTCTATCATCTCTGCCTGTCTCCTCTGCTTCTCAATGAGGGCCAGGGTCTCCTCCCTCTGGATAGCTATGACAGAGAGCGTCTGGGCTATCTGCTGAAGGGGTAGCACCATCTCCCCTCCTGTCCTCTGGGGAAGGGGCCTTGCCTCCATGTCTATGACATCATCCCTGAATACCCGGAGCTCCGTGAAGATCTGCTCCGTGGTTAATTTCTGACGGTATCTCCCGGCGATCTCCTGGAGGATCTCATGAGTCTCCGGGTGGTAAAGGATAACATTGTCCACCTTCCTGGTCTTCAGGAATCCCTTGAATGTGTCCACATACCTCCTGACGGTTGACTCCGGAATACCTGCCATCTTTGCCACCTGGGGGAGACTCTTCCATCCATCGTTTTCTGTCATACCCACCACACCCCCTCCACTAGGTGGTGGTGGCTCCACCACCACACCACCACCACCTGTAAAAACTTTAGTAGCAAGGTCTTACGGTGGTGGTTCCGTGGTGGGTGGTGGGAGAAAAACTGACTTTTTGTCATATCCTCCACCACCACACCACCACTATGACTTAGACTTAAATGGAATTGCTGTGTTCTTTTCCCAAAAATCGGCCTCTTTTTTGTCATCGATCCTCCAAAGGCCCCTGGCATACTCTAGTTTTACGGCATCTCCCCAGACGGGGCCGTTCCTGTTCTTCATTATGCTTATGGAAAAGTCGGGGATGTTTCCTTCATACCCTTCTTTGTCCTCGAGGGCCCCGGCCTCCTTGTTGTATATCCCCAGGATCAGGTTAGCGTCCTGCTCCAGATCCCCGGCCTCTCTCAGGTATTCGGGACGGATAAGCATGGGGAGGGTTAGCTTTTTTGAAGCATTAGCCCCTTGTGTCTTTTCGGTTGCCCTCATGTTGAGCTGGGCTCCTGCGATTATCGGGAGTCCGGTCTCTACGGCAAGATCCCTCACCGTTGCCGATATTCCCTGAACCTTCTGGTAGGCCATTGAGCCTCCTGCCATATCCTCTGGGACGGGAATTATCTGCATGTAGTCTATGAAAACTGCCCCCATCTCCTCTCCGTATTTGTCACGTAGTCCCCGGACTGCCTGGGAGAGCTCCCTCACGTTCCCGGGTCGGTAGGAGATGATCAGCTTGCCCTCTTGGAGGAGATCTTGAAGGAGTTCCCATTGCTGTTTGACCCTGGGCAGGGATTCCTTCTCGTCCTCGTAAGAAGGCGTGAACTCCCCTGTAATAAATTTCTGGTAGGAGGGGATTATCCAGGTCTCATCATCCCCCAGCTTTCTATTGCTCATGGATATAAGCAATTTTGTGATGATCTGGTGATAGTCCTCCTCATAGGTGACAAAGACGTGCCTCTTCCCCGGTTCCATCTCTATCTGTCTCCTCAGGAAATTGAGGAGGGTAGCCGTCTTGCCGTGAGATTGCCTCCCTGCCACCAGGGTGACGGCTCCCCGGTGGAACCTTGCCCTGGCATCAAGGTCTTTATACCCTGCCTTAAGCCCATCCTTGGCCCGGGTGAGGCGACCCTTGAAGTCTTCCATATCGAAGGGTGGGAAGAGATTTTCGGCAACGGAGGCCCTCTCCCTTGTGTCTGCCCTTCGTATCTGTTCCCTCATTGTCTCAATGGCCCTGGAGGGGTGCTCCTCGAGGTCGGGCTGGACATCTCTCATGCATCTCTGTATCTCACGGGAGAGCTCATGCTTCTGGAATCTCTCCCTGTAGTCCCTTAAATACCCTTCAAGGACTGAGGGGGCCATTCCCAGGGCCACCCCCAAATAGTCGGTAGCGTCCTGAACATCCAGGGGGTTCCGCAGGGATTTGATCAATTCCTCAGCTTCACGGAGGGCCCCGTCCCTTCCTTCATCCGTCTGGAGATCGTGGCGTTCTCCTATATGCTCCATGACCCACTTAATGCCACGTCCTCCGACCCTGGCCTCTTCCAGGGCACTCTGGAAGGCTTCTTCTCCTTTTCGGGTGATTGATTCATCGGGATCTTTTCCCCCGGGAATGTTTACTACGAAGACGGAGATCTCCGTGTTGGCAAGTTTGCGGATTATGGATTCAGTTCCATCTTTCCCTGCTTTGTCATTGTCGAGGGCCAGGAGGATCTTCTTTATCCCGTGCTTTCTGAAGGCCTCCTCCTGTCCTTCAAGGAGCCTGGAGTTTGTGAGGGCCACCACGTTGGGAATCCCCCTGGCCATTGCTATGAGTGCATCCAGGAACCCCTCCACCACCGTGGTGGTGTCCCCCCTCACGGCATAAAGCCCAAAGGGGGCCCTTTTCTGGAGCCCTTCGTAATCCCCCAGGGGTTTGTATTTATCGGATTCCTTCTCCCCCTCCTCTAGGGGCCTAATAAGCCTCCCCATGAAGGTGGAGATCGTTCCGTCCATCCCCCTGTAGGGGAAGACGAGCCTGTAATCATCCCGGATAGAACGTCCGTCTTCCGTGGTCATCCACTTGAGGGCTCCGGGCCTTCCTTCAAGGTTAAGCACCTTCCCCTGGAAGCTGATGGTCTCGCCGGCCCCCGGGAAACATCCCATCTCCATGCTCCGGATATCACCATCGGAATATCCCCGGCCCCTTAGATACTCCAGAACGTCCTTGCCATCATCACTCCAGAGGGTCTCCTGGAAGAATTCGTTGAACCTCTCCAGGGAATCCTTTTCCTTCCTTACCCTCTCCCAGTTTTCTCTTGCTTCTTCGGAAAGATGGGGGATAGCAACGCCAGCGATCTCGGCAAGCTCGGAGATCTTCTCAATGAAGGCGACACCGTCCCGTTCCATCAGGTAATCAAGAAGGGTCTTGCTGTATCCGCAGTTTTCCACCCTGTTGCACCTTATCCTGGGCTCCGGGTGGGTAGGGCCTGCAACGTAAAGGAAGGCCCTCCTCTCACGGCAATCAGGACAAATGGCAGTAAAACTCCTGGAGCTCCCTGGCTTTCTAGGTTCAAGTTCCGGGACAAGATCCCCTATCCTGTCTCCCAGCCTGTCAAAGATCTCCCTCTTGATATCGTGCCATGAGGAGGGCATTAGATCTTGTCACCCCTCATGTACTCCTGGAGATCCGATTCCCTGACTCGCCAGAGACGGCCCACCTTTATCGCCCTTATCCGTCCTGTCCTGATGTATCCCCTGACCGTCTGGGCAGAAATAGAGAGACGCTCTGCCACCTCGTCAGGAGTCATCAGTTGCTCTTTGGCCTCCATCGGACACACCCCCTTATCATTACTATTTCCAGTCGATACTATTAGCGATAGAGTCTAATGAACTCTGTATGCCCATAAAGGTGGTGAATGGGTCGCTAACACGAACATCCGCTTTAATGTTCATAAGTCCATGCCCTATCTGGAGTAAAGAGTAGGCAATCACTATAAGTACCCCCACTTTCACGATCTCAATGATCCTGTCAAAACGCAACAAGGCCACCCCCTTTAATTTGCGTAAAGCTCGTTCTGGAGCAGGTATCTGACAGTCGAGGCATACCATCGCCCCCCCTGCTTCGTGGGAGCTCCAGATTCATTAAGCCACCCTGCTATTCTCCTCAGGCTCCATCCCTCCTCCTTCCTGTCTTTGATAGAACCCACAAGGGAGAGCTCGTCCTCATTCCTCTCCAGGTTGTCCCCGGTTCTCTCGTATCCCATAGGGGTGGGGCCATAGGCCTCCAGGGATCTCTTCTTGTGATTCAAGGCCAGGGATGTTCTCTCAGCTATGAGGTTCCTCTCCAGTTCCGCAAATGAGGCCATAGTGCTCAGGAAGAACCTTCCCATTGCTGTGCTCGTGTTTATGGCCTGTCCCCCCATATCCACCAGGTGGAGAGCTATCCCCTTATGATCCCAGTCCTTTGTCCTGGTCAATGCATCCACGGCATCCCTGAAGAGTCTATCAAGCTTCAGAGCCACAACATGAGAGGCCCTTCCACGAGCCAGGGCATCCACCACCCGGGCCCCTCCCGGCCTGGAGGCCAGGGGCTTGGAAGCGGAAACTCCCTCTTCACGGACAAGCTCCACCATCTCCAGACCCTGGAGGGAACAGTAGGAACGGAGTTTTTCCTCTTGAGCTTCCAGGGAGACTCCACCACGAACCTGCTCCTCGGTGCTTACCCTCACATAGCAGATCGCCTTCATGTCGTTCAGTCCCCCTTTGTCGTTTAGTATCGTTTTATGTATATCATTATATGGATATATGCCTTAAGTGTCAATAAGTGAGGAAATATTCGTACAAAAACGGTCGGTATTGTACAGACGGGCCAGGGTGGAAGGGGCTCAATAGCCCCCGAAAGGGAAGGGCGGTCTGTCTTCGTGCCTGAGGCTTTCGAGGATGGCCCCAGAGCGTTCTCCCTTTATGGAAGGTAGGGATTGGTCGTGTTCAAATCAGACAGGGGTCTCCTGTGCGATTTACAGAGTCCTTTCTAGACTCCCTGTTATATAAAGTGCCTTCATGTGTCGAAAAATACAAATGCGGATTTTGAGAAGTTTTCCCAGGTGCCACCTAGTAATTTTTTTTAACGCTTCCCATAGTGGCAAGGGTTTTCCGTTTTTGAATCCCAATCCTAGGTAGTTTTTTCAAGGTAAAACGCAGGGGCACACCGCAGTATTTTCGACCCCCCTGCCAGATCCCCCAGGAAGGACCCAAAGGGCTTGCCTGTCGTTAGGGTCCTTCCCAGACATTTTGACGGGGGTCAATAAATGCCCCGTCATGCCCCCCCGTATATTGCAGAAAAACTCACTTCAACTTCAAAGTTTTTGCATCAAAAAGCCCTATAAAGCATTGCTATTACTGGATACTTAAAATTTAAAGATTAAAGTTAAAGTGATTTTTTCCGGAAGATACGGGAGTGTCCATCGCAGTATTTTCGACCCCCCCTGTTCTATTCTGCGAATTCTTGCGTGTTGCCTGCCACCGCTAGTCAGATCAAAGCGTTCCTGGAGATTGAAGGCCCCTACACCCTGGCCTTTTTATGGACTCCAATAACTCACCCCAAAACACGCTCATATTTGCCCTGTAAGGGGCATCGTTTACGGGAAGGGTGTATGACTCCCCTTTTTTATTTTGGATAGCGTACGTGGCGTTTACGGTGCTGTTTTCCCACGTCATGGGGGAGGGACACCCCCCAAAGAGGGGTACGCTTTTTATCCTGGATAAACGGCTTGATATTTCCAGGGGATCTCCCTGTGTGAATGTATTTTGATATAGGCTTGCTATCTCTCGATAAAGTACCCCCCCCCCTGTTCTATTCTGCGAATTCTTGCGTGTTGCCTGCCACCGCTAGTCAGATCAAAGCGTTCCTGGAGATTGAAGGCCCCTACACCCTGGCCTTTTTATGGACTCCAATAACTCACCCCAAAACACGCTCATATTTGCCCTGTAAGGGGCATCGTTTACGGGAAGGGTGTATGACTCCCCTTTTTTATTTTGGATAGCGTACGTGGCGTTTACGGTGCTGTTTTCCCACGTCATGGGGGAGGGACACCCCCCAAAGAGGGGTACGCTTTTTATCCTGGATAAACGGCTTGATATTTCCAGGGGATCTCCCTGTGTGAATGTATTTTGATATAGGCTTGCTATCTCTCGATAAAGTACCCCCTTGAAGGGTGTACCCGTGTCTGTCTGTAGTACTTCAAGTGTCCCTGGAATGTCTGGAAAAGCCTTGCTGTTGCTTTGTTCTTTAGGTATCACCTTCCAGGAAGGTTTTGGTACTATGCCCTTGAATTGATACATGACTGATACGTGTTTTTATATAAGCCTGTTGGTGTTATTAACGCTACCAGGCCAGGGGGAATGATAAAGGCCAGGCTTTGGAAGCCCTGGCCCTTGATGTTGACTTGCTCCGTCAAGGAAGGTTTTGGTTTAACTAGAACATATTGAGCCTGGACATGCAGATTGCCTTTACCTGGTGTTGGTTGAACAGACAAATGCTTTTGTCCTTGCTCCCATTTGGGGGATCTTCCATGAAGTTGTCGATTACTTTTTCCAGTTCTTCAAGCGAACCGATCTCCATACCCCTTTCGAGCGAGTCCGTTACTGAATCGAACATTTTGACGGCTTCTTCAAGCCATCGCTCTGACGAAAGAACAACGCTTGTGGTTTCCAGGAATCTTTGACATAAGCGTTTGAATTCCTGGAATTCCTCTTGAGTTATTACAATACCCCTTCCCCAGAAGTCCTTGTACTGGTCTAGCAGTTCTTTGTTCCGGAAAGCCATTTCCAGGTTGAAACTGTTTTTTTGAAAGGTCACTTTTGGGTTGGATTTTTCTGGAGTAAATTGGCTTAAAGATTTTATGTCCTTCTCCAGATCCTGGTTCTGGTTCTTATACTTCTCCTTGTGTTTACCACCGTGTTTAACACCGTGTTTAACACCGTGTTTAACACCGTGTTTATTGTGAGCGTGATTTTCCTGTAAAAGCCCATTCTCGTGAAGTTGCTGTAAAAGGTGTTTGTACCAGTCTGACGGCTTCCCTGCAGGACGCTTTGACTTTCCTCCAGGGTTGCTGATCTCTTCTGCATAGGGCTTTTTTGAGACTGCTTCAATCTCACAGTGGTGTTGAATAATGTCTTCAAGCATCGAGCCAAATTCTGGGAAAAGGGAATTGTACGGCACTGACTCCAGGACATACCCCGCCTTCACTGCCATGTCCATGTTCTGCAGGGGCATGTGCCGAAAGTTTTCCTTGACCAGGACAACCTCCGAATCGGGATCAAAGGCGATAAGATCCTTTTTCTGGAGTTCCTTGAACGCTTGCTCCAGATCGGGACATTCAATGCCCAGGCGTTTGGAAAGCCGTGACCAGATGAGTTCAACCTGGTAAAAGCCGATCATGTTCCGATCCCTTCCGCAGAGCAGTTCCATCAAGACAAGCAGGGCATTGGGAGAAGGCTTCGCCTTGTCTTGAAGATATGCCCATTCCTTCGTGTCGATCGTGGCGTAAGGCCTGCGTTTGGGCTTGTCCTGCTCTTCTGACATGGCTATCTCCTGGCCTTTAGGACTTGCAGGCTTTCCCTTTGGAGTTCGGCAAGCCAGGCCGTGTAACGCTTCATGATGTCGTTTGCGTTGTCGATCAGGCCAGAAGATTGAAGGGCCCTTGAGTAAGTGCCAGGCCTTTTTATCAACCCCTGTTCAACCTGGAGAATCGTCATTCTAGATACCCCTGTTGCCCTAGCAAGATCTCCCACGTTTGCCCCTAGGCCTTCCCTAACTGCTATAAACGGGTTGACGCTCATTGTCTTTCTCCTTTCGTCAACGTCACCCCCTGCCATAAAAAAGCCGGCAAGGGCCCTGGAGTTCAGCAAGCCCGTGCCGGCATTATTGTTGCGTTTGGCGTTGCGTTGCCATTGGCACTTTGCCAAAAAACACACGCACGCCTGGCCTTTCCCCTTGGCACTCACGTTGCACCTGTCCCTTGACAACGTAGTCCTAAAGGGCAACAATATTGACGGCATGGCAATGGGCTTGCAAGGCCTTCAACGTCCTGGTGCTCCAACACCAGGACTTTTTTTATGTCAAAGGCCTGTATCCGCCTGGATCTCTTTCTGGTATTTCCCGTTCACCCTGGCCCTGGCATCACCCCCTAGAATATATACGCTGTAGTCTTTCTTTTTGCCTTTTTCTTCTCCCCTTCATAATTAGCGTATCACAAACTTGGTCATTCGCAATATGCGTATACCCTTGTGGTTGCTGGGTTTGTGGTACTCCCTGGTACTCCCAGAAACTCCCCGGAACTCCCTGGTACTCTCCTTGATGTGTCCCTTTCCAGAAAAGATGATTCCCAGGTCCCATGCTAGTTGTCGTTCTTGCGGAACACCTTCTGCCACCAGTGCTTTTCCTGTTCTGTCTTGACCCCCTGGAGTTCCCTTTTCAAGCGTTCCATTTCGGCCTTGAGATATGCGACCTCCATGTCCCTGTTGGTTGCTCTCTCCAGGGCTTCCGTGTTGCTCTCTTTGAAGCCTTCCAGGATCTCCATGAATGCCTGCTGTTGATCGGATATGTGCTTGGCAATGAGTGCCAACGGTGCAATGGCATTGCTAATGACACTTTCCTGGTTGCGTTGCACTGTTACACTGCACTGTTGCACTTCCTGTTCTTCTGCCTGGTTTACAGGATATGACTGGCTTAACCTCTGTTGCACTTCCGTTGCACTTGCCCCTGTTTTGTAGGCATTGCCAATGAAGTGCAACACTTCTGCCGTTGCGTTTGTATAGCGTTTGTTGCGACCAGTGCCAACGGAATACATGAAGTCAGAGTGCTTGTCCCTGTAAAATCTGCCCGTGCTGTAGGGTATCCCTGCCTGGTCGCAGATCTCCTTGAAGGTGTAAAGGGTGTCGGTCATGCCCTACCCCTGGATAATCTTTTCAAGGGTTTCCCTGCGTATTCTCCAGGCCCTTCCCACCTTGAAGCCTGGAAGCCTGCCTGTTCTTATCATGTCCCTTATGGTCTGATCGGACACCTTGAGAATATTGCTTGCTTCCTGCGTTGTGAGAAGTTCCATAGTCAAGGACGCTTCCCCCTGGCCCTTTGCCATAGGCTTCACCCCCAGGATCAAACTAACACCATTTGCCAAAGTTGGCAATGATACCATTGGTTAACCCCAGGGCTTTATGTAACACAATCCTATTTTGTTACATAGTGTTTTTTTATGTAAGGCCTTGCTATTACTGGTTTTATGGTCGATGGTCAAGCACTATGTCTTTTTCTTCTTGACCTTGTATGTAACTTATGATATTGTTTTGGCATAAAATGTTACATGAAGGGGGAAGGGGAAAATGGAGTTTGTACAGCCCATTAGGGACAAGGGGAAGATCAAACAGGTAAAGGACATTCTCAAGGGTCGCAATGTTCGGGATTATGCCCTGTTCACCCTGGGGATCAATTCGGGCCTTCGGATCTCTGACCTTCTCAACCTCCGTATCGCTGATGTCCTGGACGAAAAGGGAAAACTCAATGATCGCATCTGGTTGCGTGAACAGAAGAACGGCAAGGCGAAGGGCTTCCCCATCGGCCCTTCCGCTTCAAAGGCTTTAAGGGAATACCTTGACGGCAAGCGTGTTGCCAGGGACGAATACCTGTTCCCTTCCAGAAGGGGAGTCAACAAGCCCCTGTCCAGGATACAGGCCTACAGGGTGCTGAATGACGCTTGCAGGACAGTGGGAATCAAGGAACGGATAGGCACTCACACAATGCGAAAGACCTTTGGTTATCACGCCTACAAAGAAGGCATGGACATATCGGTCATTCAAAAACTGCTGAATCACTCAAGCCCTGGGATCACCCTGGCCTATATCGGGATTACCCAGGATGACCTTGATAACGTCTACATGACCTTGAACCTGTAGGGGGTCGATTATCGGCCCCTGTTATATAAAGTGCCTTCATGTGTCTGAAAATACAAATGCGGATTTTGAGAAGTTTTCCCAGGTGCCACCTAGTAATTTTTTTTAACGCTTCCCATAGTGGCAAGGGTTTTCCGTTTTTGAATCCCAATCCTAGGTAGTTTTTTCAAGGTAAAACGCAGGGGCACACCGCAGTATTTTCGACCCCCCTGCCAGATCCCCCAGGAAGGACCCAAAGGGCTTGCCTGTCGTTAGGGTCCTTCCCAGACATTTTGACGGGGGTCAATAAATGCCCCGTCATGCCCCCCCGTATATTGCAGAAAAACTCACTTCAACTTCAAAGTTTTTGCATCAAAAAGCCCTATAAAGCATTGCTATTACTGGATACTTAAAATTTAAAGATTAAAGTTAAAGTGATTTTTTCCGGAAGATACGGGAGTGTCCATCGCAGTATTTTCGACCCCCCCTGTTCTATTCTGCGAATTCTTGCGTGTTGCCTGCCACCGCTAGTCAGATCAAAGCGTTCCTGGAGATTGAAGGCCCCTACACCCTGGCCTTTTTATGGACTCCAATAACTCACCCCAAAA
>Ga0255346_1005578_pt1 | contig 12898 bp, 8 predicted proteins | sample wastewater_treat_FD_194410 | JGI IMG/M metagenome (GOLD analysis project Ga0255346, IMG submission 194410) | Wastewater microbial communities from Lulu Island WWTP, Vancouver, Canada - plant22 | ecosystem: Engineered > WWTP > Wastewater > Unclassified | place: Canada: Vancouver, British Columbia... | reverse complement strand
AACTCCATCATAAAGATAAAGACCATCGGAAATCGTAACCATTAAAGCATGTTTATCGTCAAAAGGCAGAATTTTGATTACCGGACTTTTCATGATATTGTTGGGAACTGGAACAAAAGTATTTTGTTGCCGGTCGAAGTAGCAAAAATCTTTCTGAAAAGTATGTGTGTATAAAGTATTTTGATAGAGGTTAAAGAACAAGAAGGATAAATCGGTTCTGAATCCTTTTACTTCTCCGTTTTTAAATGTAAAATATGAAGTAAAGGATTGAAAAAAAATGGTGCCCTGATCGTCAAAGATATTCCAAACTTCATCGTTCTGCATTTTGTAATTTTTTAGCAAGGCAGACAGGGAAGTATAATTTAATTGTCCAAAACGGTCTCTCTCAAAATAGCCAAATTCTTCAAAAGCGCCAATGTAAATTCTGTTTTTTTTGTCGATCATAACAGAACGCACCAGACCATTTCCGGGAATTTTGTGCAATTTCCACAGAGACCCGTCAAATTCGAGCAGTCCTTCGTTGTTCCCAAAATACAGGATGCCGTCCAAACCTTGTGCTACCGCCCAATTTTGATTGGCAGCGCGATAATCGTTTTTTGAAAATTGAGTTACGAGCGGAATAAATTCCTGAGCATTTGCTGCGCAAGCACAGAAAATAATGAAAAGCAGATGGATTTTTTTCATAAAGGTGTACATGTCAATTTTTCAAGGTATTAACCGGAGTTCTGGTCAAAAAGTTCATAAGATTATAAAATGATTTTTTCGACAAAATCAATCGGTAAATTCTTGCAGGAACATCAGAAATTAAGAATTTCAAAAATAAGAAAATATTTGTTGACTCAGGAGTTAATAAGGATATTTTTTAGAAATAACCGGCTTAATAAAAAAATAAACTGAATTTGGCAATCTCATTCTTAAATTCAGATTTTAATTTTTAAAAATACTTTTTATCAATGTAACTATTTAATTACCAATTATATAGAAACTTTTTTAATCATTTTAAAATAAGTCAAAGCTATTTCAAAATACAAACGCCCAAAGTTTTTTAACCCTGAGCGTTTGCTAAAAATGTAATGATAAACTCAAACTACTTTGTAAATATCAATGTTTTCCATGTCGAAAGTTTTGATGAAAGTAGCATGTTTTCTGGTTTCAACTTCACCATAATTGATATAGACTTCAGCCGATTTGCGGAACATATCGTTTCGGGTAGCGTCGAGAATCAGCAAATAACCCATGATAATGTGCCCTGCCATTTCTACCAGACGTCGAGCCTGAAAATCGATATATTCCTGATTTTTAGTTTCGATAACACGGCTCACCGAATTTTCATACAGGTTGGTCATAATCATCAGCCTTTTTCTGAAAGAATGAAATTCGGGATTGATGGGTAATTTTTCATATTCACGTATTTGCTGAAGATAAGTTCCGGTAGTAACGTGGCGGATGGCAGCTACAACCTGTAATTGGGAAGTTCCTTCATATATGGTCAGAATACGTGCATCGCGATAAAGTCGTTCGCAGGCATAGTCTTTCATAAATCCCGAACCGCCATGAATCTGCACACAGTCGAAAGCATTCTGGTTAGCATATTCGCTGGCAAACATTTTCAAAAGTGGAGTAAAAGCATCGGCCAGACGCTGAAATTCCTTGTATTCGGCTTTTTCTTCAGGTTCGAGACGGCGCTCTTTTTCAATGGCTTCGTACGCTTTGTACATATCGACAAAACGGGTAGTTTCGTACAACAAGGCACGTGAAGCATCGAGCTTAGCCTTTATAAGTGAAATCATCTCAAAAACTGCGGGAAATTCAATAATGGCTTTTCCAAACTGCTGACGTTCTTTGGCATATTTCAAAGCTTCATTATATGCTGAAGCCGAAAGTCCCACCGATTGGGCTCCTACGCCAAGTCGGGCACTGTTCATGAGCGACATAACGTATTTTATCAATCCCAAGCGTCTGGAACCTATGAGTTTTGCAGGCGTATTGCTAAAAACCAGTTCGCAGGTTGGAGAGCCCTTGATGCCCAGTTTGTTTTCGATACGGCGAACTTTTACAGTATCATCGTGTTTGTTGTCCACAAGGAAAAGCGACAATCCACGACCATCGGTAGTCCCTTCTTCGGAACGGGCCAGCACCAGTTTAATGTGAGCATCGCCATTGGTAATAAAACGCTTAACTCCATTAAGATACCAAATTCCGTCCTTTTCGTTAAAAGTAGCTTTCAGTTGCACAGCCTGCAAATCGGAACCAGCATCAGGTTCGGTCAAATCCATTGAACAGGTTTGTCCCTGACATACTCTCGGAAGAAATTCCCGTTTTAAGTCTTCGTCTGCAAATTCGTTGATAGTTTCAGCGCAGTCCTGCAAACCCCAAATATTGGCAAAACCGGCATCGGCACGCGAAACCATTTCAGCAGCCATTACGTACGGCACCATCGAAAAATTTAATCCTCCATACTGACGTGGCAATCCAATTCCGTAAAGGCTGGCTTGCGTCAGAACTTCATGGTTTTGTTGTGTCCCGGGAGCATAAACAACACGGTTGTTGACAACCTGAGGCCCTGTATGATCTACTTCTTCGGCATTGGGAGCTATCACTTCTCCACAAATTTCGCCGATAATTTCCAAAATTTTTTCATAATTATCAATGGCATCTTCAAAATCGCGTGAAGCATAATCATATTTGTCCTTGTCGGCAAAATTTCTTTCCTTAAGTGTAACAATTTTCTGCATCAGGGGATGCGAAAGTTGGAATTTTAGTGCGGGATTATCGTTATAAAAGTTCATAATTTTACGGTTATTAAATTAAGAAAACAATTGAAGCGCGAATAATAACAGGAAACGTTTAAATAAATTTTATTGATTCGATTTTCTGAAATTTTTTCATTCGCTGAGTTTGTTTCTTATTTTGTGTTTTTCTTATAATATTTTATCATTTTCGGAAGCACATCTTCCACTCTTCCGGTGATTATGTAATCGGCAATTTTATTGATAGGTGCATTGGGATCACTGTTGATGGCAATAATCATGGCACTTTCCTGCATTCCGGCAATGTGCTGAATCTGTCCCGAAATGCCACAGGCAATATAGAGTTTCGGACGTACGGTCGTTCCGGTTTGTCCTATTTGACGTTCGTGTTCAGCAAAACCTGCATCAACAGCAGCACGAGAAGCCCCAACTTCTCCTCCCAAAACTTCTGCCAGCTCGTAAAGCAATTTGAAGTTTTCGGCACTTCCTACTCCATATCCTCCGGAAACAATAATTGGAGCCGACTTAATATCAATTTTAGTTTTTTCGATATGTCGTTCGATCACCTCAATTACAAAGTCTTGGTCCGAAACGTATTTTGAAACTTCCAATCGACGAATTTCGCCAGTATGTTTTGGATCAAAAATCTCCTTTTTCATTACGCCTTCGCGTACGGTTGCCATCTGTGGCCTGCAATCGGGGTTCACAATAGTAGCCACTATATTGCCACCAAAAGCCGGACGAATCTGATAAAGTAAATTCTTATACACTTTACCGGCTTTTTTGTCTTCATAGTCGCCAATTTCGAGAGAAGTACAGTCGGCGGTCAATCCGCTGAAAAGAGCAGAAGATACTCTTGGACCCAAATCGCGCCCAAGTGAAGTAGCACCAAGAAGTGCAATTTGTGGTTTTTCTTCCTTAAAAAGATGAATTAGCACCGATGCATGAGGTTGTGTGGTGTAAGGAACAAATCTTTTATCGTCAGCCAAATGCAATACCTCTACTCCATAAGGAAATACCTGTTTAGGTATATTTTCAAGCTGATAACCAATTGCTACAGCTTCCAGCTTGCAATTGAGCTGTTTTGCCAACGAACGTCCCTTTGTAAGCAATTCGAGGCTTACGTCTTTCACTATTCCATCTTCTATTTCAAGATATACAAATAAGTTGTTCATATATATTTAATTCTTTTTTCCTGACAGGAAATTTTCTATTTTTTTTGCCAATAAATTAGATTAGAAAAATTTTTTAGAGATACTCAAAATTAACCGATAGTATGGTTAGCAATGAGTTCTTTCATTAAACTTTCAATTTCAAAGTCGCTGCCTGTGAGTCGTTTACTTTCTTTTGCCGTGAAAACGATATTGTCGATTTTCTTAACTTTAGTAGGTGAACCGCTCAATCCAAGCCACTTTGGATCGTGTTCAATGTCATTGGCACCCCATTCGGTAATGTTCAAATAGGGATGTGCATCGTACAGATCGGTATAATCAGAACCCGATTCCTGTTTTTCGGATGGGGTTGCAGCATGTTTGTATTTAAGTGTTAACTTGGCGTTTCTTGGGCGGCATGGAGCTGCTGTTCCGTTAACGGTAACCAATATGGGCAGTGGCCCTTTGACAATTTCCACACCTCTTTCCAGTCGGCGTTTAACGGTGATATTTTTCTTGGTAATTTCAATAATGTCTTCGGCGTATGTGATTTGTGGTAAGCCCAGTTTTTCGGCAACCTGAGGCCCCACTTGCGCCGTATCTCCATCTATGGCTTGACGGCCGCAAAGGATCAGATCGATTTTTCCCAACTTGCGAATGGCGCAGGATAAAGCATAGGAAGTTGCCAACGTATCAGAGCCGGCAAATTCTCTTCCACTTAAAAGAAATCCGTCGTCAGCCCCGCGATAGAGACTTTCACGAATGATTTCAGCAGCACGAACCGGACCCATTGTCAGCAAATGAACAACTGTGCCGGGAACCTTTTCTTTGATGCGAAGTGCCTGCTCAAGAGCATTCAAATCTTCCGGATTGAAAATAGCCGGCAGCGCAGCACGGTTCACTGTTCCATCGGCTTTCATGGCATCTTTTCCCACATTTCGGGTATCAGGCACCTGTTTGGCTAAAACTACGATATTGAAACTCATTTTATCATTAAATTATTGTAATTAATATTAAGTCTTTCTTCTTCAACTGCGAAAAGTTTTTTGTTACAGCAAAGCTGAAGAATTTTGTATCCGATTTTTTTTGATTTGCAAAATTAGTCGTTTTTATTGAAGTTGCAATTTGTTGTCTCTAATATAAAATTTGAGGCCTTTATTCAATAAAAAGCGCGAGACATTTCACAAGGCCTCGCGTTTTTTAATAGGTATTAGTTTTAAAGGTATAAAAAAGATTGTGTTGTTTAGTTAACGCTTGCAAAATACGCATTAAAAAATAAAACCTGCAAGTCAAAATTTATGTTTTACAACCTATTTTTGGAGCAATTCGACTTTTAACAATTTTCAGATAATTACATTTTCTGATTTTAATCTATTAATTTAAAGACACTTAAATTGATTGTGGCTTGAAATGTTAAAAATATTACTGTTCTATCGAATCATAAACAAGTAATAAGTTTTCTAAAAGTCGAACTTCTTTTTTATACCTCTTGAACCAATAATTTTAAAAAACGTCGAAGCGCATCTTCGATGAAAATAAGAAATATCTCAAAATTTATAAAATCGATGTGGAATCCATCTCAAAATTTGCTAATAAATTTTTTAATAGCTGAAATTGAATGGTGACAAAGTCTGATCAAGAAATTTTTCGTAAAGCCTCAATTGATTCCCTCAAAGAAGCAATTTTGCTTTCAGCATCGGCTTTTTTCTTGCGCTCATTCTCAACAACTTGAGGTTGAGCATTGGCAACAAACTTTTCGTTGTTCAGTTTTTTCATCACCGAAGCCAGAAAGCCTTCGAGATAAGCCAATTCTTCTTCCAACTTCTTTATTTCGGAAGCTATATCTACTTTGTTGCCTGTCGGGATAATGTATTCGGTCGTTCCAACCATGTAAGAAACAGAGCCGGGTGCTTTTTCCGCTGTTTTTTCTATCGATTTGATATTCCCGAGCTTTTTTACGACCGAATAAAAATTTGTATTGTCTTTTCCGTTAACTAGTAACTTTAAAACTTCTTTGTTGGGGATATTTTTTTGTAAACGTACACTGCGAATTCCGGCCACAATTTCCTTAACGGTTTCAAATTCCTTTATTATATTCTCATCAAAGTTTTCAGGTTGAGGATGGGGCTGCATCATAATACTTTCGCCATCCTTTCTTTTGGACAGCTGTTGCCACAACTCTTCCGTGATAAAAGGCATGAAGGGATGCAATATTTTTAATAAAACATCAAAAAATTCCAACGTAGCATTGTAAGTTTTGAGGTCAACAGGTTGCCCGTATCCCGGTTTTACAATTTCCAAATACCATGAAGCAAATTCGTCCCAGAAAAGCTTGTAAACCGTCATTAATGCTTCCGACAAACGATATTTGCCGAACAAATCTTCCATTTCATACAACGATTTGTTGAGTTGATGCCGGAACCATTCCACTGCAAGCCGTGAGGCTTCAGGTTGTTCAATTTCGGCGGTTTGCCAGCCTTTTACCAGTCTGAATGCATTCCAAATTTTGTTGTTGAAATTTCTTCCTTGTTCGCACAAACTTTCGTCAAAAAGTAAATCGTTTCCGGCCGGGGAAGTCAACAACATTCCCATACGGACGGCATCAGCTCCGTATTGTTCTATCAAAAGCAGCGGATCGGGTGAATTTCCCAGCGATTTGGACATTTTCCTTCCCAATTTGTCTCTTACAATACCGGTCAGATAAACGTTTTTAAAAGGTTTTTCGCCTCTGTATTCATATCCGGCTATGATCATGCGGGCAACCCAGAAAAATAAAATTTCCGGAGCCGTAACCAAATCATCAGTAGGATAATAATAGTTAATTTCTTCATTGTCGGGTTCGAGAATACCATTGAAAACCGATATTGGCCACAACCACGAAGAAAACCATGTATCCAGACAGTCTTCGTCCTGTCTTAAATCTTCAATCGGAAATGGTTCGTTCGCTATTTTGAGTGCTTTTTGATAAGCTTCTTCTTTTGTTTCAGCAACTACCCAACCACCATTCGAAAAGTAATAGGCAGGGATGCGATGCCCCCACCAAAGTTGTCGGGAAATACACCAGTCTTTTACGTTTTCCATCCAATGGCGATAAGTATTTTTGTATTTTGGAGGATACAATTTTATTTTATCAGTCATTACGGCTTCCAGTGCAGGTTTGGCAAGTTCTTCCATTTTCAGGAACCATTGCATGGATAATTTTGGTTCTATGGGAACATCCGTACGTTCAGAAAAACCAACTTTATTGATGTAGTTTTCCGTTTTTTCGAGTAAATGGGCTACTTCAAGGTCTTTTACAATTTTTTTGCGGACTTCAAAACGATCCATGCCGGCGTAGCTACCACCATTTTCATTGAGTGTGCCATCATCATTGAAAATATCAATGGAAGGCAAGTGATGTTTTTCGCCCAGCATGTAGTCGTTTACGTCGTGAGCGGGTGTAATTTTGAGACATCCAGTTCCAAATTCCATGTCAACATATTCGTCTTCAATAATTGGAATTTCCCGGTTTACCAATGGAACAATACATTTTCTACCTTTCAGATGTTGGTAGCGGGGATCGGCAGGATGGATGCAAACTGCCGTATCTCCCATGATGGTTTCAGGGCGTGTGGTTGCAACAATCAGATATTCATCACTGTTGTCGTTTTCGGTAGTCGGACAAAGTTTATATTTCAAGTAATAAAGTTTTCCTTCCTGTTCTTTAAAAATTACTTCTTCGTCCGACAAAGCCGTTTTTGCTTTCGGGTCCCAATTTATCATTCTAATGCCGCGATAAATCTTTCCCTTTTCGTATAAATCCACAAAAACTTTGATTACACTTTGTGAACGGATTTCGTCCATTGTAAAAGCTGTACGATCCCAATCGCATGAAGCTCCCAGTTTTTTTAGCTGTTCCAGAATAATGCCGCCATGTTTCCGCGTCCATTCCCAAGCATGATTCAAAAACTCTTCACGTGAAAGGTCGGTTTTTTTAATTCCTTCGGCTGCAAGCTTTTCCACAACTTTAGCTTCGGTGGCTATGGATGCATGATCAGTTCCCGGCACCCAACAGGCATTTTTTCCCTGCATGCGAGCCCGACGTACCAAAATATCCTGAATGGTATTGTTGAGCATGTGTCCCATGTGAAGTACTCCTGTTACATTGGGAGGCGGGATTACAATTGTGTAAGGTTGACGTTGATCGGGTGTTGAATGAAAAAAACCATTTTTCAACCAATATTGATACCATTTTGATTCAATTCCTTCGGGATTGTATTTGCTCGGTAGTTCCATTTTTTATACTTTTACAATTTCAAAGTGATGATGCTCGATAAGTTGTGAAAATTTAATTATTTGTCTATCAAATTGATAGTGAAAGTCTTTGTCTTATTTTTTGAAATGCAAAGATAATCAAAATTTGCACCAACTGACGAATTTTTAGACCGAAAAAATTTGAATCAAGAAGCTGAACCTTTAAGGCGAACAAAGGCCTGTTCTAATTTATTTGTCATGAGCAATTTTAATGTCAGTTGTATTTTGAAATGATAACGGTAGATATAGAACTTGGTAGAAAGACGTAAAAAGTACGGTAAAATTTTTATCGAACAGTTATTGTGTACAGTTTTTTAACCTTTCAACAGGAACGATTTGATATATTCGGTATTTTTTCAGAAAATCCATTCCTTTCTCATTTAAAAGGATAATAAAATAGGGATATGCTTTTTTCTCAATAACAAAAAAAACATAATGGTATGAAAAAAATCAATTTGCTTTTTATCGTGTTGTCTTTGGTTGCAGTTGTAAATGCTCAAAATAAGCCTGCAACGCCGCAATTGGGAAAAGACAGCTTAAAAGAAGTCATCAAAGCTATGACTTTGGAAGACAAAATTTATATGGTCATGGGTTTGGGAGAAGATACATGGAAAAATCCCGCTACAGGGCCTAAAACCGTATTGCTTGCCGGTGCTGCCGGTCGTACATGGGACATTCCTCGATTGGGCATTACACCTGCTATTCTCACTGATGGCCCTGCCGGTTTACGAATTGAACCAAAGCAAGAAGGCTTTTCTCATCCTTTTTATTGTACGGCATTCCCAACGGCAACAGTGCTGGCTTCTACTTGGAATACTCCACTGGTAGAAGAAGTAGGAAAAGCTATGGGTAACGAGGTTTTGGAGTATGGTTCGGATGTATTATTGGCTCCGGCATTGAACATTCAGCGAAATCCGCTTTGTGGGCGAAATTTTGAGTATTATTCCGAAGATCCGCTCATTGCCGGTAAAATGGCCGCTGCAATGGTTGTTGGATTGCAATCCAATGGCGTCGGCACTTCCGTTAAGCATTTTGCTGCCAACAATATAGAAACCAAACGCACCACAATTAATGCAATTGTCAGTCAGCGTGCACTGCGAGAAATTTATCTGAGAGGTTTTGAAATTGCTGTTAAAGAAGGAAATCCTTGGACGGTAATGTCTTCCTACAACCGCTTGAATGGATTTTATACTTCTCAAAATCCCGATTTGCTGACTACCATTTTACGTAAAGAATGGGGATTCAAAGGAATGGTAATGTCCGATTGGTGGGGTGGCGATGACGCGGTAGCTCAAATGAAAGCAGGAAACGACTTGTTGGAACCTGGAGCTACACAGCGAGAAGTACTCAGGGAAGCACTGAAAAACAAAACTTTAAGCGAAAAAACGCTTGACAGAAATTTGATGCGAATTCTGGATTTCATTCAGAAAACTCCTCATTTCAAAGGTTATCAACCGTCGTATCATCCCGATTTGGAAGCTCATGCCGTTATTGCTCGCAAGGCAGCAGTTGAAGGTATGGTTTTATTGAAAAACGAAAATTCCACTTTGCCATTCAAAAAAGTAAAAAAAATAGCTTTGTTTGGAAAAACTTCCTATCAATTTATGACTGGCGGAACCGGAAGTGGCGAAGTGAATTATGATCATGCTGCAGCTTTGGATGAGGCTTTTGGTACTGCAAAATTTCAATTGTCGAAAACTTTGACCGATCGGTACAGACAATTTATCGATTCGGTAAGACAACATGAGAAGAAAGAAAATCAAAAATTTGCTGTTGATTTTGCACCGGAATTAAATTTAACCAAAGACTTTATTCAATCGCAGGTAAAAAATTCCGATATTGCGGTTATTACTATTGGACGTCAGGGCGGTGAAGGTTGGGATCGTCCCGAATCGACTTTTTCATTGAGCGAAGTTGAGAAAAATCTGATAAAAAATGTCTGTACCTCTTTCCATGCTGCCAAAAAGAAAGTTGTTGTGGTGCTCAATATTGGAGGCGTTATCGAAACTGCCGATTGGAGAGATTGGCCTGATGCTGTTTTGCTTGCATGGCAACCCGGGCAACAAGGTGCTCATGCGGTGGTTGATTTGTTGAAAGGTACAGAAAATCCTTCCGGCAAACTGGCTGTCAGCTTTCCGATGAAATATGCTGAAGTTCCTTCGGCTGCAACTTTTCCCGGCGAACCCAAAGATAACCCCGTCAATGCTTTTTATACAGAAGGTATATATGTCGGTTATCGGTATTATGAAACTTTCAAAGTGCCGACAGCTTATCCTTTTGGTTATGGACTTTCCTATACCAGTTTCAAATATTCCGATTTGAAGTTGAGCAATACTTTGTTTGATAACGAAATAAGCGTTTCGGTAAAAATTACCAATATCGGAAAAACAGCCGGCAAAGAAGTTGTTCAACTTTACCGGGAAGCTCCCAAACAAGCCATCGACAAACCTGTAAAGGAACTGAAAGCTTTTGCCAAAACTCAATTGCTAAAACCCAACGAGAGTGAAGTGATAACTTTTAAGCTGGATGCCCGTTCTTTGGCTTCTTTCTGGAGTGGTGTCAGTGCTTGGATTGCTGACGAAGGCAAATACAAAATACATGTAGGAGCCTCATCGGAAGATATTCGCGCTACCGGTGATTTTTCTTTGCCAAAAAAAATAATGGTGGAAAAAACACATGATGTTCTTTATCCTAATTTATTACTGCATGAAATATCTCCGGAAAAATGAGATGAGAAAATTTATTTTTGTTTCAATATCGTTATAATTTGAAATTTAAAACTATTTTTGTCTAAGATTTTTTTTAGATGTTTTTTCAAATATCTTTTTTAATTCTTACTCTGTGATACAGTTAGAAGCACTTTATAAAATATCTTATGGGTTATATATTGTAACTTCTGGAGATAGAAACCAGGGAAATGGTTTTGTTTCAAATACGGTATTTCAAGTTACTTCTCAGCCTCAGCGTTTTGCCGTTTGCTGTAACAAGGATAATTATTCCGCTTCGTTTATTCAGCAGTTCAAGGCTTTTGCCATTTCCATACTGGCACAGGATGCTTCCGCCGAACTTATTGGCAAGTTTGGATATAAAAGCGGAAGGGAGATGAATAAAATGACGGACGTAAAAGTTATTTTTAAGGAAACCAATGTCCCTATTGTACTCGATGGCAGCCTTGCTTTTTTTGAATGTAAGCTGGTTGATGTTTTTGATGTGGGAACACATTGGATTTTTATTGGCGAACTGGTTAGTGCCGAAATTGTCGACGATACCGGTCAACCTTTGACTTATGCGTATTATCGGGAGGTAAAAAAAGGATTTTCACCCAAAAATGCTCCAACGTATATAGATCAATCAAAAATAGAAACTAAAACTGAAAATGCTATGTCGAAAAAATTCAAATGTCCAATTTGCGGCTACATTTACGATGAGGCCGAAGAAAAAGTAAAATTTTCCGATCTCCCCGATGATTGGGTTTGCCCGGTTTGTGGTTCAGAAAAATCGGAGTTTATAGAGATTTCTTAAATAAATCATTCAGTAACTCATTAAAAAACAAAATTATGGATAAATCGTTAAAAGGGACAAGAACAGAACAAAACTTGCTGAAAGCCTTTGCCGGCGAATCGCAAGCACGTAACCGGTACGAATTTTTTGCCAGCGTTGCCAAGAAGGAAGGTTACGAACAAATTGCTGCCATCTTTATGGAAACTGCCAGTCAGGAAAAGGAACACGCCAAAAGATTCTTCAAATTTCTGGAAGGGGGCATGGTAGAAATCACCGCTTCCTATCCTGCAGGAATCATCGGAACAACCAAACAAAATCTGAAAGCTGCAGCTGAAGGAGAGTATGAAGAATGGTCAAGTTTATATCCAACATTTGCTGAGGTTGCCAAAGAAGAAGGATTTCCTGAAATTTCCGTAGCATTCAAAATGGTGGCTAAAGTAGAAGTGGAACACGAACGTCGTTATCTGAAACTTTTACAGAATATTTCCGAAGACAAGGTTTTCAAAAAAGACGGCAAAGTGCTGTGGCAATGCAGAAATTGTGGCTACATTTACGAATCGGAAGAAGCGCTGGAAGTTTGTCCGGTTTGCTTGCACCCCAAAGCCTTCATGCAACTGAAAGAAGACAATTATTGAAAAACTTTCTCGAAAAAATTGAACTCTAATTGAGCAGGTAGGGGGATTACTCCCCCGCCCTACTCGATTTAATCGTTTTCATCTTCATCAGGTTCATAATCATAGTAACCCGATTCGGAAAGTTTGCGTTCATCATACGCTACATGTTTCTCTTTTTCGGCTTCTTGTTGTTCCATTGACGTTGCTTTTCCGAAAGTATTCTTTGCATATCTTGAAATTTCATAATTCTGTCAATTTACCCCAAACATCATTATCGGTTGTTTCCGTTTTTTCACTGCGAAACGATGTGTTACTCGTAAACATTATTTCTAATTTCGAAATGTCAGATATGTTGCGCCCGTTTTTACTCGTTATCTCAAATACTACTTGTATTTCATTCTTTTTCATACGGCTTTGATTTCGTATGGCAAAATCCAAAGCAACATTAACATCCTTGCTTGAAGATATAAATCGATTTTGTTGAACCATATCTTCGCCAAATATTCGTTCAAATTCTTTTTGCTTTATAATCCATTCCACGATTTACCATTCCGTTGTAAACAGGCAGTTTTTCAAGCCACTTTCTATT
>Ga0255346_1005572_pt1 | contig 12911 bp, 11 predicted proteins | sample wastewater_treat_FD_194410 | JGI IMG/M metagenome (GOLD analysis project Ga0255346, IMG submission 194410) | Wastewater microbial communities from Lulu Island WWTP, Vancouver, Canada - plant22 | ecosystem: Engineered > WWTP > Wastewater > Unclassified | place: Canada: Vancouver, British Columbia... | reverse complement strand
ATAATCTTATTTGCTGTAAGCATTACGGAGAGTTGTCCGAGTGGCTTAAGGAGCACGCCTGGAAAGCGTGTGTACGGGAAACTGTATCGAGGGTTCGAATCCCTTGCTCTCCGCCAAAAAATATTAGGGACAGTTCTTTTTGTTCCCAGAGAACATTAAGGACCGTTTTTTTATTGCAAAATTAATTGCAGAAGCAAAATATAGAACTTGGGTACTTGTGTTATTTAGAGAATAACACTATAATTATTAACAGCAGAGGAGTGATATATTGTTGAAGGCAGTAGTAAAAGAAAGTATTAGTGTAGGTATTATATTTATATTATTAAACATTATATGGCCTGATCTTTCCTTTGGGCTAGAGGATAGCTATAGGGTTGCTGGAGATAGTCAATTTCCACCTTATGAGTATATTGATGTTGATGGTGTTTACAAAGGCTTTAATGTTGATATGCTTAAGGCTATTAGTCTAGTAACTGAATTAGAATTTAATTTTTTTCCAATGAAATGGGAGGATGCCTATTATTCTATTGAAAGAGGACAAGCGGATATAATCCAAGGTATGAAGGAATCTGAAGAAAGAAAGAGCAAGTTCCTATTCTCTGACTCCCTATTATTGAACTCCCAATCTATATTTGTTCTGGATAATAATGCTGATATAAATAATGAGAGGGATTTAAAGGGTAGAACCATATCTCTACTCAAGGAAGACATTTCTTATAATGAGATAAAAAGAAAATACAATGTAGAAATAATTGAATATGAATCTCTTGATGGGGCATTGGAGGCTTTGTTAAAAAGTGAGGTCGATGCACTTATTGGTAATACTTTGACTGTTAATTATTTAAGTAAGGAAAGGAATTCTATTGACCTCATCAAGATAATTGGTAATACTTTAAATGAACAGAGATATTGCATAGCTGTTGATAAAAATAATGAACTCCTCATAGAAAAACTCAATGCAGGTATTGCTGAAATCCAAAAAAGTGGCATGTATGATTCCCTCTATAGGAAGTGGTTTGGAGCCCCTATAAAAAATTCCAAGACCCAATACGAAACACTGTGGAAGTTTACTATAGTAATCACTTTAGGCCTGTTAACCTTGGTTTTGGTAATACAGAGTTTTAATAGAAAGCTGAAGAATATTGTGGATATAAAAACAGAGGAGCAAAAGGTCCTAATAAATGAACTTAGACGCTATGACAAACTACAATTTATGGATAAGATTATTTCATCAATTGCTCATGAGATACGAAACCCTCTGACCTCAATCAAATTGTATACTACGCAGATGAAAGATAAATTAAAGGATGAGGAATTTATTTTGGCTGCAGCCGAAGATATTCCCGATGAGATTGAAAGAATAGATGGGCTTATCAAGGAATTTATGGAATATACATCTCCAAGAAAAGCAGTTATTGAAAATTCCAATTTGTATGAAGAGTTGATGAAAACAATAAAGCTTGTAAAATTCCATTTAGGAAATATAGATCTGCTTATTGATGTCGATAAATCATACTATATTAAATTTGATACAGGTCATTTTAAACAAATTGTCTTGAATATTCTGCTTAACAGTATAGATGCAGTAAAAGAAGTAAGCCACCCGACTATTAGAATAAAGGCGACAATAAATAATGACAAAATCACTCTATCATTCAATGATAATGGTCATGGTATGAATGAAAATGATATACAGTATATATTTGAACCATTCTATACAACTAAGGAATATGGAAATGGTATAGGCATGTTTGTGGTTAAGCAGCTGGTGGATGAAAACGAGGGTATGATTTCTGCTTGTAGTCTTGGTGAAGAAATGGGTATGTCTATTATATTAGAAGTTAAAAGGGGTGAGTCTAATGAAGAATAAACTCTTAGTAATCGATGATGAGGTTAAAATCCTAAGGTCGCTGAAGTTTCTTTTAGAAGATAGTTTTGATGTATATACCAGTGATAATTCTTCAGATGCTTTAGACATATTTAAAAAAGAAAATATATTTTTGGTTCTTCTTGATTTAAGATTAAATGGGGATAATGGTTTTGAATTAATGGAGAAACTATTAAAGATACAGCCCCAGGCAATAATAATTATGATGACCGCTTATTCCAATATAGAGAATTCTATCAAGGCTATTAAGTCAGGTGCTTACTATTTTATTACCAAACCTATTAATAACGATCAACTTCTTTTACTATTACATACAGCTGATGAAAAGTTAAGGATGTATCAAAAAATCGATAGCCTTGAGGGACATCTGAAAAAGAATATTATTGGTGAGTCCCCGGCTATTAAAGAAATAAATGATATTATCCTGAGAATAAAGGATACCAATGCTACAGTCCTTATAACCGGAGAAAGCGGCACTGGCAAGGAACTAATAGCTCAAAAAATTCATAGCACCAGTAATCGAAGGGACAAACCTTATATATCGATAAATTGTGCAGCCATGCCACATGATCTGTTGGAGTCCGAACTTTTTGGTTACAAGAAAGGTTCATTTACAGGTGCTTACAAGGATGAAATTGGAATTATCAGAAAGGCTGACGGAGGAACACTCCTATTGGATGAAATTGCAGAAATGGATTTAGAGCTTCAATCAAAGCTTTTAAGATTTCTGCAGGAAAAGGAAACCAGGCAGATTGGTGATGCTATATCACACCCTGTTGATGTCAGGATAATCTGTATCACCAACAAGGATCTGAATAAAGAAGTAGAAGCTGGTAAGTTCAGAGAAGACCTGTATTATAGAATTAATGTAATAAACATTGTAGCTCCACCTCTAAGAGAGCGTATCGAAGATTTAAAATTGTTGGTCCTGTATTTTATAGAAAAATATAATATTTCTTTCAATAAAAATATTTCCGGAATTACTGATGAAGTCTATGAAATGCTTACCAACTACAGCTATAAGGGTAATGTAAGGGAATTAGAGAATATAATTCAAAGAGCCGTCCTATTAAGTGCTTCGGACTATATAGATCCTAGTGTGCTTCATATTAGTCAGACTGATATAATCAACACATCCGATATTTCCGCCATGGATTATATTAAAGTTTATGAAGGAGAAAATATAAAACAAATTGAAAAGAAAGTTATTGACTTTGCTTTAAGAAAAAACAATTATAACAGGAAGCAGACTGCCGTAAGCTTGGGCATATCGGAACGAAGCCTGAGATATAAGATCAAAGAGTATGATTTATAAGAGATTTAGAAACCCTGCAAATTTTGCATACTGCAATTTTTGCAGGGTATTTTTTTGTATTTATTAATGGCTTTTAAAAATACTAAACACTAAAAACCTCTAAAATGCACAATGTTTACTTTTAAAAAGTTGGCATGAATTATGCACTAAATGAAAACATAATTGGAATAAAAAGTCATTTTTACTCTATAAAAGGAGAATCTTATGAACAATTTTAGCTTAAAGAAAGCAGTAAATCTGGCTCCTACCGGGATAGCTACATTTGCGAAAACTAATATATGTATGAATTTAGAAGAGCTATATGCTGATATAGCAATAATAGGAGCTCCATGTGACTTGGCAATACAGGGCAAATCCGGCGCAAGGCTTGGCCCAAGGGGCATACGATTAGGGTCAACCAGATTTAGTTTTAAGTCTGGTGGTTCATACGATCCTGAGAGAGATATGTACTATTTAGATGCGGATAAATGGAAAATAGTTGACTGCGGTGATATAGATTACATACCTGGCGATTTGAATAGCACTTTTGAAAATATCGAAGCAGCAGTAAGAATAATAACAAAAAGAAAAGCATTCCCTGTTGTTCTAGGTGGAGATCACTCAATTACATATCCAGTTGTTAAAGGTTTGGATACTATTGGGGATATTGATGTAATACAAATAGATTCTCATTTGGACTGGACAGATAATATTGGTGGACAGTATTATTCTAATGGTTCTCCAATGAGAAATATTTCTAAACTTCCTTACGTGAAAAAAATACTTCATCTTGGAATAAGAGGAATAGGCAGCAGTGGCAGGTCTGATTTTATAGATGCAAGAAATAATGGGGATATAATATATTCTGCTAAACAAGTGAGAAATATTGGGATAGAAAATATAGTTTCTGATTTCAAATCAGAAAGAAATGTTTTTGTAACATTTGATATAGATGGAATGGATTATTCTATAGCTGCAGGTACAGGGTCTCCAATGTTTGGAGGTTTCTATTATGATGAAATGAATAACATGTTAGAATGTATAGCCAAGCAATGCAATGTAATAGGATTGGATTTTGTAGAAGTATCCCCTCCGTATGATGACGCTGGCTCTACTACATGCTATTTAGCAGCAAGACTTATTGCGGATTTTTTAGGATTTATTACTAAGGAAAAAGAAAGTTTGTAATAGAAGGAATTTGTTTAGTTAAAACGGGAATTGAATTATCCTTAAAAGTGTGATAATCCAAGTTGTTTTGTTTTATTAAAAGTTGTTTAAGGAGGGTGGTGGTGTTTGCAACAAGCTAAATCATAAGTATGAAAGGAAGGTAATGGGATTTTTAAGCAATAATAAAAAATAAATTAAAGGAGAGGATTATATGAAATTTGAAATCATTGAAAGCGTTTTTACTATTACTGCAGATATGACTATGACAACTGCTATGGCAGCAGTATTACTTGTTCTTGGTTATTTTATCAAAAGAAAGGTATATTTCTTAGAAAAATATTGTATACCGGCAGCTGTTGTTGGTGGATTTATATTTATGCTTATTACTTGGGTTGGCCATATGACTGGTACATTTGCTTTTAAATTCGATACAACCTTACAGTCATTCTTCATGCTGGCCTTTTTTACTACTGTTGGTCTTGGTGCAAGTGTGGAATTACTTAAAAAGGGTGGGAAATTATTAATTATATATTGGTTGGTATCAGCTTTTGTATCTATAGTTCAAAATACCATTGGTGTAGGCTTATCAAGTATTGTTGGTCTGGAAAAAGCATATGCACTTTTATGTAGTGCAATTACCATGATAGGCGGACATGGTGCAGGAGCTGCATATGGTCTTACTTTCGAGGAAATGGGATACCCTTCAGGTCAACTTGTAGGAGCTGCAGCTGCAACTTTTGGACTTATTTCATCTGTTATGGTAGGTGGTCCTGTTGCACGCCGTTTAATTGAAAAATATAGCCTGAGACCGGATCCCAGTGAGAATCTGGATACCAGTATTACAGAAATAAATGTTGGAACCGGTGAATCTTTAAGTGATCTTGATATTATGAAGAATGTTACTGCGATTCTTGTAGCTATGGCTATCGGTACTATTGTATCAGAATGGATAGGCAAACTGATAGATATGTCTTTCCCTACCTATGTAGGAGCAATGTTTGTTGCAATGATTCTTCGAAACATTAATGAAAAAACTGCCTGGTATAAGTTTGACTTCTCTCTTGTTGACAGTATAGGCAATGTAACTTTGGGACTCTACTTATCCATAGCCATGATGACATTGAAAATGTGGGAATTGATGGATCTTGCAGGACCAATGCTGGTAATCTTGGGTGCACAGGTTGTGTTCCTGGTACTATTCTCATATTTCGTTGTTTTCCGTGTACTTGGAAGCAACTACGATGCTGCCGTAATGTGTGCCGGACTTTTAGGCCATGGTTTGGGAGCTACTCCTACAGCTATTGTGAACCTGACTGCCGTTAATGACAGATATGGTATGAGCCGTAAGGCAATGATGATAGTTCCGATAGTTGGAGCATTTTTGGTAGATATTATTTATCAACCGCAAACAATATGGTTCATAAAGACTTTCGTTGAGAATTTAATGTAAAAAAATAAGGAGGTAAAAATGAGAAAGTTAATGGAATGTGTTCCAAACTTTAGTGAAGGCAGTGACCAGGCTATTATTGAACAAATCATTGATGAAGCCAGAAAAATTGAAGGCATTATCATTTTAGACTATGCCCCCGACAAGGATCACAACAGGACTGTGCTGACAATGATTGGCTCTCCTGAGCAAATCAAAATGGCTGCTATTAATACTGCAAAGAAAGCTGCCGAGTTAATAGATATGTCAAAGCATCAAGGAGCCCATCCCAGGATGGGAGCTACGGATGTTATACCATTTACACCGGTGTCTAATGTCAGCATTGGAGAATGCAAAGAAGTAGCCCTTGAAGTAGCAGCTGAAATCGGGAGCTGGGGAATTCCGGTATATCTATATGAAGATTCAGCAACAAGACCCGAGAGACGAAACCTGGCAGATATCAGAAAAGGCCAATATGAGGGATTTTTTGAAAAAATTAAGGGTGAAGAATGGAAACCGGATTTTGGTCCACAAGAAATGAATGTAAAAAGTGGTGCAACAGCTGTTGGAGCGAGAGTTCCACTAGTGGCATTCAATGTCAACTTAGATACACCGGATGTTGAGATTGCAGACAAGATTGCAAAGAAAGTAAGATATATTGGCGGCGGACTGAGATATGTCAAGGCTATCGGTTTGAAATTAGAAGAGAGAAATCAGACTCAGGTATCCATGAACCTTGTAAACTATGAAAAATCAGCAGTATATCAGGCATTTGAAATGGTAAAAATGGAAGCAAAAAGATATGGTGTAAATGTTGTTGGCAGTGAAGTAATAGGAACTGTCCCCATGAAGGCTCTATTGGATGTGGCAGAGTACTATTTACAAATAGAAGGCTTCAGTCTTGATCAAATATTGGAAAAAAGATTACTTGATGTACAGTAAAAGGGATTAATAAGGGAAAATGCTATGGATTATAAAGATGTAATGGATTTAATTCTGGATACGGATGATGTAACAGTCGGCGGCGGAAGTGCGTCAGCCTTATCAGGAGCTTTAGCCTGCGGATTGATAGGTATGGTATGTAAGTTATCCACCAAGAAGGATTATGGAATTCCTCCGGATATACTGCTGGAATATGCCAGGGAACTGGAAGAGCTCAGGGAAAAACTATTAAAAGGTGTTGTAGATGATGCAAATGCCTATGGAGTTATCAGGGACGCATACAAATTACCTAAAGAAACAGAGGAAGAGAAAGCAATCAGAAAGCAAGCCATTGCAAACGCAGGAATAGTAGGAGCAAGCGCTCCTCTTGAAAATGCCAAACTTTGCAGACGAGTCTATGATATTGGAATTGAGTTAGCCGGGAAAACAAACCCTAACTGTTATACAGACCTGGCAATAGGCTGTGAACTTGCAAAGATAGGGACAAACGGATGCGTGATGAATATTGGTATAAATCTTTCTCTGGTAAAGGATGAGGCTAAACTCCAGGAGTTTAATGATGCTATTAAAGAACTGAGGATCGACTGAGGCAAGGTGATGCCAACATGAAATGGAAGATCATTGATAAGGAAGACTTCATAGTTACAAAATGGACAGGTGGTGAAACTGCACAACTCTTCATCTACCCGGAGGATGCGGTCTTCTCAGAAAAAAAATTCCTGTGGAGAGTTTCATCAGCTACATTTACCTCTACGGAATCAAGATTCTCGGATTTTACCGGCTATCAAAGATATATACTTCTCTTAAAAGGCAAGCTGTCTCTGTATCATGAAGGATTGTACAACAGGGAATTAGATAAGTATGAAGTAGAATATTTTGATGGAAGCTGGACCACATTTTCCAAAAACAGTCTTGACTGCAGGGATTATAACTTCATCGTAAGAAATGGAAATCTTGCAAAGATGCAAATTCTAAAGGGAAGATGCGAGTATTTTCTTAAGGGATCAGAAATAGCAACTATATTCTCTGTGGATGATTTTGTTATATCTTTAAAAGACTGTGATGAGAAGATAGATGTCAGTGGGTTTTCATTACTGGTTTTAGAAACGGAAGTTGAAGAAAAGATTAGTGTGATATCTGCTGATTCACCACTTATACTAACTGAGTTTTTTATAACTAAGTAATGGCAAAAAGTTGCAGGTTATAGGACCTGCAACTTTTTTTGTGCTTTCGACAGTATATCTTTTAAATGCAGAAAAGGATTCTTTGTTAAATACTGTTGAGATTGTATATGAACCTTTAACAGTATTTTATTTAATACTCTTGTGTTGTTTATGGATTACGGGTTTTGACATTTAATAGATTTAATGCTATTATTAATAATAACGTTTGCATAACGGAGGTAGTATTATGAAAGTAATAAGCTGCCAGGAAATGAAAGAGATTGATAGCTATGCCATTAAGAAAATCGGCATTCCCGGTATAGTTTTAATGGAAAATGCTGCTCTTAAGGTTATCAATAACATAGATTTAAATTTGAATCGTTATGCGGTTGTTTGCGGAAAAGGAAATAACGGGGGAGACGGCCTTGCTCTTGCCCGTCATCTTATTTTAAGAAATAAAAGAGTAAAAATTTATATCGCAGGCAATTTTGGAACAGGTACGGATGATTTCAATATAAATTTGAGCATTTTAAAGAACCTCAAGGCTGATATAACCTATATCAAAGGCGAAAAGGAACTAACCGAGTTGAAAGAGGATTTACAAAACAGCGACCTGGTACTGGATGCACTTTTCGGGATTGGATTGAAAAGGAATATTGAAGGTATTTATTTTGATATAATAAAAATCATGAACGACAGCTCAAAGCAAATCATAGCCATCGATATTCCTTCAGGTATAAACGGAGATACGGGAGAAGTGATGGGTATAGCCGTAAAAGCTGTGAAAACCATTACTTTCCATGCCGTGAAAAAGGGTTTGATGAATTGTGAAGACTACGCAGGAGAAATTATTCTTGAGGATATAGGCATACCTCACAGCGATTAAAATAGATCATTTTTAAAGGAACTTTTATGGCTACAATAGAAGAAGTACAAATCATCCTGGATGAAATAGCTGAAGAGATGCCCCCGGAACTTTATAAAGACCTTAACGGTGGTATTATTTTGCTGCCCCAGGTTAAGCTGCATAAAAAGAGTGTGGGCAATGACTTGTATGTGGTTGGCGAATACCATTATGAAAGGATTTCCGGACGGTATATTGTTGTATATTACGGCTCGGTCGAGAAGCTATACGGCAAGCTCTCAAGAAGGATGCTTAAAAATAAGCTCAGGTCGGTCCTTAAACACGAATTTCTCCATCATCTTGAATCCCTGGCCGGCCAAAGGCAGTTGGAAATAGAAGATGAGCAAAAATTGAAGAAATATTTGAAGAATAAAGGTCAAAAAAACAGTTTTTAATATTTATATAAAAATATTTTTATTATTGCAATTACGACTAAATTTTTTTATTATATTTTCATACTCAACTTAATTTTCAAAAAAGGAGAAATTACTGTGCTGAGGATAAAGGATAACACTTTGTATATTGATGGATGCAACACTGTGGAATTGGCAAAAGAGTACGGAACCCCCCTCTATGTAATGAGTGAAACGGCTATAGTTGATAAGTGCAGAGAAATAAGAGAGACATTTTTGAACAAGTATGAAAGAACAAGAGCTGCTTATGCTTCAAAGGCATTTTTGACCCTTGCCATGTGTAAAATAATTGAAAGAGAAGGCCTGTGCCTGGACGTGGTTTCCGGGGGAGAACTGTATACGGCCATGAAGGCGGATTTTCCTGCCGAAAGAATTGAATTCAACGGCAACAACAAGTCAGTAGAGGAGTTGGAGCTTGCCATCGATTACAACATCGGAAGAATAATAGTGGACGGTTTTGATGAACTAGACCTTATTGAAAATATATGCTGGAAAAAAGGCAAGAAGGTCAACATACTTTACAGGATAACACCGGGAGTTAAGAGCGATTCACACGATTACATAGTAACAGGGAAAAAAGATTCCAAGTTTGGTTTTCCCCTTGATGACGAGATCATATTCCCCGCAATAAAAAAGGCAATAAATTCACCCTATGTAAATTTTCTTGGCCTCCACTTTCATGTGGGCTCACAGCTTCATACAAATGAATCGCATTTAAAGGCTCTGAATGCTGCTTTAAAGCTGGTAAAAGACATAAGAGAAAAATATGGTTACGTGGTAAAAGAAATAAATGTTGGAGGCGGCTACGGGATAAGGTATACGGATTCCGACGATAAAAAACCTTATTCATATTTCTTTGACCCCATTATGGATAGGATTGAAGAGTTATCTAAAAAAATAAATATCCCAAGACCTGAAGTAGTCGTTGAACCCGGCAGGAGTGTGGTGGGAGAAGCCGGAATTACCCTTTATACCATAGGTACAATTAAGGACATTAAAGGCGTAAGAAAATATGTGTCCGTTGACGGAGGGATGACTGACAATATAAGGCCGGCACTGTACCAGGCCAAGTATGAAGGGCTAATAGCCAATAAGGCAGCAGAGACAAGGAGAGATTTGGTTACCATATGCGGCAAATGCTGTGAATCCGGAGACATTTTAATCAAGGACATATACTTGCCTCCGGCCCAAAGAGGAGATATACTTGCCGTATTTTCCACGGGAGCCTACTGTTACGCCATGGCAAGCAACTACAACAAAAACCCCATGCTTGCAACTGTTTTGGTCAAGGACGGAAAGGCGGAAATAATAGTGAAAAGACAGACCTATGAGCACATGATTGCAAATGAAGTTATTCCTGAATCCTTATTTTAGCAGGTTTTGTCATCCTGAGCGAAGGATCTCATGAGATTCTTCGTGATAGAGCTCTCAATTATATAAAGAGGTTTGCCGGTAATCCGGTTAACCTTTATTTTTTTTGTTTTTTGGCAATAATATGATTAATTTATTGAAAGGATGCAATTTATGGTTAGCTTTGAAGTTTTACGAGATGAATTAATCGGAAAAGATTTAAAATTTGATACCCCCTATGGGGAAAGACTCTTGACTTATGCTGATTTTACCGCTTCTGCAAGGGGTTTGTCCTTTATTGAAAGATACTTGCTTGAATTGGAAAAATCATATGCCAATACTCATACCGAAGACGACATGACCGGAGAAGTAATGACAAAAATCTTGCATAAATCATTGGAAATTATTAAAACCCATGTAAAGGGGGGCGAATCTTGTTATGTGATACCTGCAGGTACGGGCACAACAGGAGCAATTGAATGCCTGGCTAAAATTGCGGGCATCTATGTTCCTCCTGCCTCCAAAAGGATTATAGACAATATTATAAAAGAATACAATAAGACCAATAAAGGTCTTGACGACATTATTAAGTCTGAAAATTGCTTAAAACATATGCCCCTTGTATTTATAGGTCCCTATGAGCATCATTCCAATATATTGATGTGGGAGGAAGGTATAGCGGAATTGGTAGAAATCGGCCTTAAAAAAGACGGGACCATTGACCTGGACGACTTGAGAATCAAATTATCCGACGAAAAGTACAGGGACAGGTTTAAAATCGGTTCATTTTCTGCAGCATCCAATGTAACAGGAATTATTACACCGGTCTATGAAATAGCAAAAATCCTTCACGAGCACAAGGCTTATGCTTGTTTTGACTTTGCCGCTTCTGCCCCTTATGTGGAGATTAACATGAATAAAAGCGAGACCGAGTATTTTGATGCAATTTTTTTGTCCCCCCATAAATTCATAGGAGGTCCCGGGTCTTCAGGCATACTGGTAATAAATAAGAGAATTTATGACGACACCCTTCCCCCAACTGTTTCCGGCGGGGGAACGGTAAGTTATGTGAGTCCCTATGCTTATGATTACTTGGAAAACGTCCAGTTAAGAGAAATGGCAGGTACCCCGGGAATACTTCAAATATTTAAAGCTGCCTTGGTAATGGAATTGAAGGATATAATAGGATTAAAAAACATTGAAGAAAAAGAAAGATACTATACAAAAAAGGTTTTTCAAAAACTAAAGTCCATAGAAAACATTGAAGTTTTGGGGCCTTCCGGTGAACATAAGAGGCTGCCTATATTTTCAATAAAAATTAAGCATATGGATAAATATCTTCACCCTAAATTTGCAGCTAAACTGTTAAATGATTTATTCGGTATACAGACCAGGGCAGGTTGTGCCTGCGCTGCTCCCTACGGTCACAGGTTATTGGATATAAGTAAGGAAACCTCCCGCCTCTTCAGGCACTTTATAAAAGAAGAAGTCACAGCCGTCAAACCCGGATGGATAAGATTTAACATTCATTATTTGATGAGTGAAGATGAAGTGGATTTCATAATGGATGCCATTGAATTTATTGCCGAATACGGGTATTTATTTTTGGCCGAATATGTTTTAAATATAAAAACCGGTGCCTGGTCTCACAAGTCTTATGATAAACCCCTTGAGCTCCTTGAGAACTTCGGTATTGAAGAAAGTTTGAAATATATCGGCAAAAATGACAGGGAAACGGAGAAAAAAGAGAATTTAAAGGATGAATACAAGAAATATTTGGACCAGGCAAGAAATCATGCAGCCCGATTGAAAGAAAAAGAAATAAATTTCAAATCTTTTGATGAAAAAGAATGCCCCTCATGGTTTTACTTCGTCAACTCCAAATAGTCCTGCCCTGTAGGGAACACTTGTCATCCTGAGCGAAGCGAAGGATCCCATGAGATTCTTCACCGCGTTCAGGATGACATTTAACTTGATTCACAGCAACGACCTTAACAAAAATTTTCAGTGTATTGCTTTAAATCCTAAAAGTTCAACGTCCTTGGATATATAATCCGGTTTTATTTTTTGTTCTTTCATAAGGTCAGTTGACAGGTATTTTTTATTGTCATCGGCGAAAACCGTTACTACGATAGCATCTTTATTATTAAGGATGTCTTGGGCTTTAATGGCTCCTATTAAATTTGCACCTGAAGAAATTCCCACGCCTATACCTAAGTCTGCTGCCAATTGTCTTGACATATTGATTGCATCACCGTCGTCGACACAAATTATGTCATCAAGCTCATTTAATTTTACAATTTCCGGAATCATCCCGTCACCGATACCATCAATCCTGTGGAAGCCTGATTCTGTGCCTCCCGA
>Ga0255346_1005571_pt1 | contig 12913 bp, 12 predicted proteins | sample wastewater_treat_FD_194410 | JGI IMG/M metagenome (GOLD analysis project Ga0255346, IMG submission 194410) | Wastewater microbial communities from Lulu Island WWTP, Vancouver, Canada - plant22 | ecosystem: Engineered > WWTP > Wastewater > Unclassified | place: Canada: Vancouver, British Columbia... | reverse complement strand
GGAAATGTAAACCAAACTCCGGGCAAAGAAGGATTTGGTTTACATTCGATCAAGATTATGGCCCCCGGCAACTTCCTGCCGCCGGAAATATAAACCAAACTCCGGGCAAAGAAGGATTTGGTTTACATTCGATCAAGATTATGGCCCCCGGCAACTTCCTGCCGCCGGAAATGTAAACCAAACCCCGGCCAAAGAATGATTTGGTTTACATTCGGTTATGATTCCGGTCCCCGGCGGGTGTCAAGAGCAATTAAACTGGCAGCATTTTCAATGCAACGTTAATAAAGTGCGAAGTCGATTATATTTATGTGAAATCGAAAACGAAAGAGCGCCCCAAAAACTGACAAACGAAAGCTGACAAAGGTGCCAAATCTCATGTCAGCTTATTGACAGCGATGTTAACGGGAATATATTATTGTGATAAAATGGCAACTGAGCAATGGCAACTGAGCGACTGCAAAATAAAAAAGAAGAATCCGGCAGCAGTTCTATAAATTTATTCTTGTCGGGTTTCAAAGAAAACGGAGGAATGAAATGGATTACAATGATGCCTTAAAGAGCTTTGATGACAGCCAAATGATCAGCTTTCTACAAGATCTGATCCGTATCAAGAGCGTCTACGATCCCACCGTGGAAGGAGCCAACGAGACAAAGGCGGCCACATTTATATACAATTTTTTAAAGGCCGAAGGGTTTGAAGTTTATATAGAAGAGGTGGTTCCGGGGAGGCCTAATGTTATCGCTTTTCTCCGAGGAACAGGACCGGGAAAGACGCTGCTTTTTGAAGGCCATACGGACGTGGTCACCGCAGGAGACCAGGAGGCATGGAAATATGATCCTTTCGGGGCAGAAATCATCGGAGACAGGATCTATGGCAGAGGAGCATGTGATACTAAAGGGAATCTGGCAGCGGCATTATTTGCGGCAAAGGCGATCAAGGATTCAAAAATCGAATTTAAAGGGAACATACTCCTTTGCATTCCCTGTGATGAAGAGGGGATGATGCTCGGAATAAAAGATTTCATAAGGAGGGGTTGGGCCGACAATGTAGACCGCGCAATCATCTGTGAGCCGGAGGAGAACATGCTCTGCCTCTTTCAGAAGGGAGCAATGAGAGCTGAGATCCGACTGTACGGGAAACAATCCCACGGCTGCATGCCTCTTTCCGGCATCAATCCCAATTGGAGCCTTGCCTGGTTAATCCTTGAGCTGGAAAAACTGGAGCAGGAAGAAAAGGAAAGGTTAGGTAAGCATGAATACTTGGGATTGCCTAGCATTACACCCACCGTCATCATGTCCCCCAGCAAGGGAGAACCTCAGATTAATGTTGTTCCGGGAGAGGCTTATATGGCTTTGGATATAAGGACGGTCCCGGGGCAGGAACATGAAATCCTAAAAAAACAGCTGTTATCGATACACGATAAGTTGGCTGCCTCAGATAAGGATTTTTTAGCTACTCTCGAAATAATTGAAGAACGCCCCTGGACGAAGATCTCCAAAGATGACATTCTTGTTAAATGCGTTGCAAAGGCATATAGACAGGTTACAGGAAAAGAAGAACGATACAGCGGAGTTCCCGGTGCGACAGACGGGACATATTTAGACTGCCTGAAAGGGATTCCCGTGCTTGTTACGGGAGCGGGGAATCAACTGATCCCTCACCATGCGGATGAATATGTGGAGATCCCGGAACTTGTGGAAACCGTAAAAATGTATATCCTGTCAGCTTTATATTTTCTCAACGAGGACTTGACATAGGGATCATTTCCAGTAGTTGTTTGCAGCGGCGACGGTTTGGAAATTTATTGCGATGACCTGAGAAGCAAATATCAGATCTTCGGCATCCCTGGAGTATTTAGGGCGCAGTTTCTTTCTGATCTCTTCAGACGGTTGTGTGTATTCTACACCTTTTTGAGAAAGCTTGATCGCCAGTTCGAAGCCTTCCTGAGGGGTGCTGGTTTTCAAACTGTTTAGCCAGTTTTTCATTTATAAACCCTCCATGGCAGCAAAGTGCAAATTCTGAACGAATCGGATGGCCGGGAGCAGCATGGTAGCCCCGGCCACCGGCAATAATAATTTTTTCCGACATAAGTGGGATACTTTTCGATTTATGTTACTTGCATCAAGTCGTTCGTCAAGAGCCGCACCTCGGTTTTCTAAGGTCAAATTCCGGATTTATAGCATAGAAGTTTTTTGAATTCAGATGATCCTGCACAATCCTCAACCCTTCCCCAAATCTCTGGAAGTGGACGATTTCTCTGGCACGCAGAAATTTCAAAGGATCCCTCACCTCGGGGTTGTCAATGAACCGCAGTAAGTTGTCATAGGTGGTCCTTGCCTTTTGCTCCGCCGCCATATCTTCCACAAGATCAGTGATGGCATCCCCCTTGGATTGTAATACCGTGGCGCTGAAAGGTGTGCCTGAGGCTGCCTGAGGCCAAAGACCCAGAGTATGGTCGACAAAATAGGTATCGAGCCCCGATGCCTTGATTTCTTCGAGGGACAGATTCTTTGTCAGCTGGTGTACAATAGCGCAAACTATTTCCATATGTGCCATTTCTTCAGTTCCGATGTCAGTCAGGAGTCCCGCCACCTGCTTAAAAGGCATGCTGTACCTTTGGGAAAGGTAACGCTGAGATGCAGCCAGTTCCCCATCCGGTCCTCCGAACTGGGTTATTATTATTTTTGCGCTTTGGGCATCCGGCTTGCTGATATTTACCGGGTACTGCAACGATCTTTCATATGTCCACATATATCATTCCTGCCTTTCCCAGGGCCAGGGCATATCCGCCCAGGTCCAGCGATCTGTAACGTATACATTGTCGGAGTGAAGCGGCCCATAAGCGTCTGTATATTCTTTTGCCGCTTCCATTTTCAGCTGTTTAAATTTCTCATAGCTTCTTAGGGCGGCTTGATCAGTAGGATGCGTCTGTAAATAGAGGGTAATATCGTCTAAATAAAAGCACATTACCTGATAATTTCTCATGAGTTCTTCTCTTGATGCTCTTGCCATATCAGATCATCTCCCTTCCGCAGAAAGGCATATCCAAACTGGGAAAGATGGTCCCTCTCTGTAGAGCGCGGCGGGGTTCGTAGAGATTTTCCCATCGCTGAAACGGCACATATGCCATGGCCAAAGGAAGCTGCCCTAGATTGATGTAATCAAAGGCATTTTCTGTTGCCGGGGCCGTGTACGGTTCTCTCTGCGCCATCATCGGGACCCGGTCAATATAACTATCCAATTGCAGTGCTCCTTTCGGTTATATTAATGTGGTAACGGATATTGTAAACTTTATCCCATTCTATGCAGTTATCGGGATATTGACACAGAAAAAGCTGCCTGTATCGTTGCACGCAAGTGTTATTTTAGTGTTAACAGCCGTAATGTCAAACCTGATATAAACCATAAAATGAAAAAAGGCAATTCTGTCTCTTTTCGCTTAAATGCAAATAATAATTGTAATTTCTGTTTGAACTAGGTATAATATTTTGGACAGTCCATCAGAAAAAAACTGAGATTATGAGATTATTAATGGGATCTTAAGATATAGGAGGTATATTTAGTTGGGATTTTCGGATGAAGTAGGAATCGACCTTGGGACAGCCAATGTGCTGGTTTATATAAAAGGAAAAGGTGTCGTGCTGGAGGAGCCTTCCGTGGTGGCGATTAACAGGGACAGCAATGAAATCGTAGCAGTAGGCGAGGAAGCAAGACAGATGCTGGGAAGGACTCCCAGCAATATCGTGGCTGTAAGACCGTTGCGTGACGGAGTTATTTCCGATTACGATGTTACAGAACGCATGCTAAAATATTTTATTCGCAGGACCTGCGGCAGCAGTAGGTTTTTTAAGCCGCGCATCATGGTTTGCGTACCATCAGGCGTTACAGAGGTAGAAAAGAGAGCCGTAAGAGAAGCGGCAAGTCAGGCGGGAGGGAAATCCGTCTACCTGATGGAGGAACCTGTAGCTGCAGCTATCGGTGCCGGACTTGACATCACACAGCCTAATGGTATCATGATCATCGATGTGGGCGGCGGGACCACGGACGTAGCGGTCATCGCCCTTGGCGGTATCGTCACATCAAACTCAGTGAAAATCGCAGGAGACCGATTCGATGAAGCCATAATTAAATATATGAGAAAAGAGCATAAACTCTATATCGGCGAACGGACTGCGGAAGAAATGAAAATGACTATAGGAACCGCATACCCCAGAGAACAGATCGTGGTTCAGGAATGCCGCGGCAGAGACCTTGTCACCGGTTTGCCAAAGTCTATCGAAATCACCTCAAAGCAGATGATGGAGGCTCTTGAAGAACCGCTGCAGACCATCTGTGAAACCGTTCACGGGGTTCTGGAAAGAACGCCTCCTGAGCTTGCGGCGGACATAAGTAACAGAGGGATAGTGCTTACTGGAGGGGGCGCATTGCTCCAGGGCATCGATAAACGCATTGCGGAAAGAACAGGCATTTCGGTGATAATAGCGGAGGATCCGAAATCCTGCGTAGCCATCGGCACCGGCAAAGCGCTGAATTCTATAGACATTCTCGAGAATAGTCAGCTGAACCGGAGAAGGAACCTCATTTAATAACAATCATAATCTTACTTAACTGTGTTAATGCAAAAAGCCCTGTTTGGGGCTTTTTTCGAAGGGAGAGCATTTTGTCCAGGTTGGAATTGATAGCTACGGCTACTTTTGGGCTTGAGGCCGTCGTGAAACGGGAAATAGAAGCCTTGGGATATAAGATACTTCAAAGCGAAGATGGGAAGATCACATATTTAGGAGATGAGAAAGCTGTCGCCAGATCTAATCTTTGGCTTCGCAGCGCCGATCGGGTACTTGTACGCATTGGCGAGTTTAATGCTGTGAGCTTTGAGGAATTGTTCCAGCAAACGGCGGCATTGCCTTGGGAAGAGTGGATCCCTATGGATGGTAAGTTCACAGTTAACGGGACCTCAGTTAAATCTAAACTTTACAGTATTTCCGATTGCCAGGCAATTGTAAAGAAGGCCATCGTGGAAAGGCTGAAGCGTACTTACAATGTGGAGCAGTTTCCGGAGACGGGGGCAGCCTACACCGTGAAAGCAACTCTGCTCAAGGACAGGGTCACGGTGACGCTGGATACCAGCGGTCCCGGGCTCCATAAAAGGGGTTACAGAGTCCGGGACGTGGCTGCCCCCATCAAAGAAACCCTGGCGGCAGCAATGGTTCAACTTTCATTTTGGAAACCCGGCCGAATTTTGGCGGATCCTTTCTGCGGCTCCGGCACGATTCCCATAGAAGCCGCGATGATAGGCAAGAATATTGCGCCTGGCCTTTCCAGAAGCTTCGCATCCGAGGAATGGGAAGCCATACCTAAAGATCTTTGGAAAAAAGAAAGAAAGGTCGCTTTTGAGGCTATCGACCATGAAAAGGACATTAGGATATTTGCATCGGATATCGATAAAAAGGCGATAAATGCGGCAAGAGCCAATGCGGAAGAAGCCGGTGTTGACGATTGTATCGATTTTCGCATACAGCCGGTGAGCGGGTTGACCTCTCAGGAGAATCACGGCATCATTATTGCCAATCCTCCTTACGGCGAAAGGATAGGGGAAAAGGAACAGGTCCGAAGAATCTACGGAGACTTAAAGCGATTCATGGAAGCAAACCCTACCTGGTCCATGTACCTTATCACCTCCGACAAGGAATTTGAAAAGCTCTTTCGGGACAAGCCCGCAGACAGAAGGAGGAAGCTGTATAACGGAAGGATTGAAACCTGTTATTATCAATATTACGGAGAACGTCCGTAAAAAGCCGTAAAAGACGGCAAACCTTGACACGGTGTGAAACAAAACCTAAAATCAAAATATGGAAATCAATATAAAACAAAGCAGCAGCGTCCCGATTTATATTCAGATAAGAAACCAGATCCGGGATATGATATTGAAACAGGAGATCCCCGATGGTTTTGTGCTGCCATCGGAGCGGACTCTTGCCAGAAAGACCGGCGTCCACAGAAATACCGTGAACAAGGCGTACCACGAGCTTCGGGCTGACGGGCTAATCGAATCGTATCAAGGTTTATGCCACAGTGTTTCATATTCCGAAAAAAAACAAAGCTTTGAGACTGAGACCGGAAACAATACAAGGACGAGACAATCCCTTCCTATTCATTGGGAAGCCATGATAAAAGAGGAATTCCTGAATCTGGAAACTACTTTTGACCTTCTGTTTTCAAAGTCTTATGTCCCGGGGAATATATCTTTTGCAGGCGGGATCGCACCACCCGAGGCTTACGGTAAGGATGACCTGCGGAGGATACTATCAGAGATCCTGGATGAAAACTCAGACATTATATATGAATACACACCTTATCAGGGGCTTTACAGCCTGCGCCGGAATCTATGCGATTTTCTTTCAGGGAAAGGGATACAGGCCCGTCCCGAAGAACTCCAGGTCCTTCCGGAATCCAACCAGGCTCTGTCATACCTGGTAGAGCTTTTGATCAAGCCGGGAGATGCGGTTTTTTCAGAAGAGCCTGTATCTCCCGATGTTTACCGTGAATTTGCCTTGGCGGGGGCCAGGCTGATTACCGTACCCATGGATGAAGAAGGAATGATATGCAGTGGGCTTGACGCCCTGATCGAAAAACATCATCCGAAGTTTATTTATGTGAATCCCGGCTTCCATGATCCCACAGGCATAACCATGACATTAAAAAGAAGGAAGCAACTGCTTGATTTATCCTACCGGCACCGGCTCCCGATAATAGAGATGGACGAAGCTTCGGAAATCATATTTGAAGGAAGCGCAGTGCCATCTCTTAAATCTTTGGATGCCGGTGAAAATGTGATCTATATATATTCCTTTGCGCTTACTTTTGCACCGGGCCTGGGGCTGGCATTTCTGGCGGGACCAAAACCTTTAATGAACAGCCTTCGCCACTTGGTGTCCCTTCGACTCATAAGCCTGGACAGTCTTTCGCAGCAGCTTCTTAACAGGTATCTTCAAGAGGGCATCTATATGCGGAATCTAAAGAACCTTTGCGCATTCTATAAACAAAAGCTGGATCTTATGTGCGACATGCTGGAAGATGCGGTAAAAGAGGGATTGGGGTTTCAAAAGCCCGGCGGCGGAGTTTATTTATGGTGCAGACTTCCCGAAACAGTGCATTTCAACAACTTTGTGGAAAGATCAGGACGCGAGGGGGTTTCATTTATCCCCGGAAATATCTTTTATCCCTTTGGAAATAAAGGTGACAATTTTATACGTCTGAACTACTCCTATCCTTCCGAAGAGCAAATCTTAAAAGGGATCCCCATATTGATGGAGGTCATGAGTGATTGCATAGTAACAGCTCCCACCTGACAGAATGGATAAATGCTGCACTGGCACACGCAAATACCGGCGCGCTGGCACTTTATGACGCCGGTGTTTTATAGTATAGTGTTGGCATAAATTGTTATGATATAAATAAACTAAGAGCGTTGTCCGGAGACTTCGGTACCGGTTTCGCCCGAAATCAATAACATTGTTGCTTTGATGAATTAGATGAATTATATGAAAGAGAGGTTTTAGAAATGGCAGTTAATTTGAAAGGAAGAAGCTTTTTAACGTTGATGGATTTTACCCCTTCAGAGATCCGCTATATGCTCGATCTGGCTCATGACCTTAAAGCAAAGAAGAGATCAGGACTTGGAGGCTCAATGCTCAAAGGGAAAAACATAGTATTGCTTTTCGAAAAGACCTCCACGAGAACAAGATGTGCTTTTGAGGTGGCCTGCCTTGATGAGGGCGGTCATGTGACATTTTTGGATTCAGGCAGCTCCCAAGTAGGCAAGAAAGAGTCTCTGGAAGACTCCGCAAAGGTATTGGGCAGATTTTTTGACGGTATCGAATATCGGGGATATGAGCAGAAGGTGGTTGAAGATCTTGCAAAATACTCGGGTGTCCCTGTATGGAACGGATTAACGGACATTGATCATCCGACACAGATATTAGCCGACATTATGACCATCGAGGAGCACTGCAAAAAGCCGTTAAAAGAGGTAAAGGTGGTGTTCTGCGGCGATATCAGGAATAACATGAGCTATGCCTGGATGTACGGTTGCGCCAAAATGGGAATGCATTTCGTGGGCTACGGACCAAAGGAGCTTTTAGTTGATGAGCATGTGCTGGCATCCTCAAAGGCTGTGGCCGAGCAAACGGGCGGAACCATTGAAATCTGCGACACGCCTGATTGCCTTAAGGGTGCCGATGTACTCTATACGGATATTTGGGCCTCCATGGGAGAAGAGGATCAGATCCCGGATAGGGTCAGGATGCTGACCCCCTATAAGGTGACGACGGAAATGCTGGAAGAGACGGGAAATCCCGATGTCCTCTTTATGCACTGCCTGCCGTCCTTCCACGATTTTGAGACAAAGATGGCCAGGGAATGGAAAGAAAAAGGCTTCGACATCAGAGAGGTTACGGACGAAGTGTTCAGGAGCCGCCATTCTGTCGTGTTCGACGAAGCTGAAAACCGCATGCACACGATTAAAGCGGTGCTGGTAGCTACGCTATAATACTTTCAGTCGTGCACGTACGAAATATAAAGATGGATAACGTAAGGAGGTAGGAAACAATGAAGCATGGCGTCAATATCTATTCCGAAATCGGAAAACTCAATAAAGTGCTGCTTCACCGCCTGGGGAATGAGATAGAAGGTCTTGTTCCGGACAACTTTGAAAGACTGCTCTTCGATGATATCCCATATCTGGCCGCTGCTCAGAAAGAACATGACCAGTTTGCAGAGGTGTTAAAGGAAAACGGAGCGGAGGTCCTTTACTTTTTAGAGGAGGCGGCATATTCACTGACAGCGGAGACGGTAAGGAAATCCTTTATCAATGAATTTATCTATGAAAGCGCCATATTATCGCCCTATGCCTGTGAAGCCATTTACGACAAGCTGATGGCAATGACTCCGACGAATTTGGTAGCTCAATGCATAGCGGGTATCAGAAAGGACCAGATCGAGGTAGAGGCCCCGAACTCTCTGGCGGCCATGGTGGCACTGGATTATCCTTATTACACCGATCCGATGCCCAATCTTTACTTTACCCGAGATCCCGGAGCCTGCATCGGTGATGGCATCAGCGTCAATCGCATGAAGACTGATGCAAGAAAAAGAGAATCGCTGCTTTTAAAATACATGTACAACCACAATGACCGCCTGTTTCCCCAAAATACCAATCTCTGGTACACCCACGAGGGACCGGACAACATAGAGGGGGGTGACATACTCGTACTTTCGCGGGAAGTGGTTGCGGTGGGCTTATCTTTAAGGACCAGTGCAGAAGCCATTTCCTGCCTTGCTGAAAACATTCTTGGGGCGGACAACAGCTTTAAGAAGGTAATCGTTTTCCGGATCCCTGTAAAGCGGGCTTTCATGCATCTGGATACGGTATTCACAATGGTCGATTACGATAAGTTTACGATCCACCCGGAAATTGAAGGACCTTTGGATCTTTACGAAATAACCCTGGGCAAAGATGGGACACCCGAGATTTCATTCATTACCGACGACCTGGAGGCTCTCCTTAAAAGTGAGCTTAAGCTTCCTGCGGTAAAGCTGATCCGATGCGGCGGAAGTGACCGCATAGCTGCGCAGAGAGAGCAGTGGAACGACGGGTCGAACACCCTTGCCATTGCACCGGGAGTGGTAGTAACATATGACAGAAATTATGTAACCAACGATCTGCTCGAAAAGCACGGAATTAAAGTACTGCCTATCCCAAGCTCAGAAATATCCCGGGGCAGGGGCGGACCGAGATGTATGAGTATGCCGATCAACAGAGACGATTTATAGGGAGGACAAAAAATAGTGGGTAAAGGGAAAATAGTAATAGCTCTGGGGGGAAATGCCCTTCAGGATTCAAAAGGCCCTGCTACAGCGGAAGCGCAGCTCTCCGTAGTTAAAAGGACCTGTGAGTACATTGTGGATATCATAGAACAGGGTTACGAAATCGCCGTAGTGCACGGCAACGGACCGCAGGTGGGAAGGATACTGCTTGCTTCGGAGACTGCAAAGGATGTTACGCCTGTTATGCCTTTTGATGTTGTAGGCGCTATGAGCCAAGGGTATATAGGATATCACATACAGCAGGCGCTCAGAGGGGAACTGAAAAAAAGAGCAAGGGATATCTCCGTGACCACCCTTGTTACACAGGTTGTGGTGGATGAAAAAGATTCTGCATTTTCTAATCCCACAAAACCCATCGGATCCTTTTACTCTGAGGAAGAGGCAAAGGCGCTTATGGCAGAAAAGAACTATGTCATGAAAGAGGACGCCGGAAGAGGCTGGCGCCGGGTAGTGGCTTCGCCTATACCTTTGGAAATCGTCGAGGTCGATACTGTCAGGAGGCTCTTTGATTCCACCGTCGTCATAACTGCCGGCGGAGGCGGGGTTCCTGTGATCGAAATGCCCGATGGGTCTTTAAAGGGTGTAGCCGCCGTAATAGACAAGGATTTGGCGGCAGAGCTTTTAGCGGAACAAATCGGAGCAGATGTGCTTCTGGTACTTACCGCTGTGGACAGGGTGGCAATAAACTATAATAAACCTGACCAGAAAGAGCTGGGGGCGATGACCGTGGCGGAAGCCCAACAATACATCGCAGAAGGTCATTTTGCCGCAGGAAGTATGCTGCCGAAGGTTCAGGCGGCGATCAAGTTCGTAAAAGCAAATCCGGAGAAAAAGGCCATTATCGCTTCTTTGTACAGTGCGACGGATGCATTGGCGGGAAGGAGCGGCACTGTGATCACTTCTCGCTAAAGTATACAGAACAATATTTTATGATCGATCAGCATAAGAAAGGATCCTATCAGTATAAGATAAGATCCTTTTTCATTCAAGCTCTCCGGCCTTGCGCAGGATGAAAAGCTTGAGGCAGGCCGTTACCGGAACAGCCAGCACCATGCCCAGAAGCCCCCAGAAGTAGCCGCCGAAAGTAACGGCGAGCAGAACGAATACCGGGTGGAGACCGGTGCTTGTCCCGACAACCTTAGGATAGATAAGGTTCCCATCGATTTGCTGAATTACGACAAAGACGATCAAAGTTATTATTGCTTTGGATAAGCCGCCGGTGAACAATGCCACGATAACCGCAGGGACAGCTCCGAATATGGGGCCGAAGTAGGGGATCACATTGGTAAGCCCTGCGAAGCATCCCAGCAATACGGCGAAATCCAGCCTTATGACCGTTAAAACAACAGAGACGATTATGGCGACAATCAATGCGTCCAACAGTTGTCCACGAAGGAATTTAGAGAAGACCATATCCATATCGTTTAAAAAATCATTTACCTTTGCCCCATGCTTCATTGGGAATATAACGTGAAGCGCTTTTCTCCAAAGCCGTTTAAAAAAGTCGCTGTCTTTGATCAAATAGATCGATACCACGATACCCAATGCTACATTGACAAGGCTTCCGCCGATCCTGGCCATGAATCCCAGCACCGCTTCAGCGCTGAAATTCTTTGATATCCATTGAGCGATATCATTTATCAGAGTATCGAACCGGTCTTCAAGCCCGTTGCTGGGCAAAGTCTCGATGAAGTTTAAAAACACCTCTTCATAATGGGAAAAATACGTTACGATACTTTCAAGTACATTGGTAAGACCTGTAAAGACCAGCTGCCCGACGATCAGGAAGACAAAAGCATAAATGAGAAGGACGACTAAAACCAGTATCAATATATATGTCAGAATGATGCTTAAGGTCCTTCTCATCTGTAATTGCTTTTCGGCTTTTTTCTGGTTTTTTGGAAGCTTGAAAAATATCCTGCTTGCGATCTTTGTATCAACTACAGCCACTAAAGGGCTGAGCAGATAGGCTAAAACAAGGCCGATAAAAAGAGGTGAGAGGGCTGTCAAAACGCTTCCGAGGATACTCAGCGTCACTGTCAGCACAGAACCGATATTCTTTATCAAAAAGTACAGTATATAAAGCAGAGCAACCGTAAAGGCAATAAAAAGTGAGAATTTCATATATCGCCAATCAGTGAATAATTCTTTCAGCCTGTTCATAAGCGCCTCACATTATATGGGGTAGATAGATACTTTATTTGATTATATAACCAAGCGTTAGTATTAATCAACATTTTCATATATTAAATAAATAGCATATCCAAATCCTTCCTTTACAATCCTTGACAAAAAAAGACGTTCTTGTATGATAGAATCAACAGAAAAAATCAACTTCGCTCATAAGCAAGGAGGGTTTACACGATGAGAAAACGAATATCATTTTTGTTAACATTGTTGTTGGTGCTTGGGAACCTGACACCCACATTTGCGTGTACAGCCACAATAATCGGCAAGAATGTCTCGGCTGATGGGAATCCGATTATTGCGAGGACCGAAGACTGGAGCTCGTCATACAACAAAACGTTTATAGTTGTTCCCGCCAAGACTTATGCTCCGGGAGATATGTATGAGGATGCATACGGATTCACCTGGCCAATGCCCAAGCAAACCTATAAGTACATTGCCGTCCCCGATGGGTATCAGGAGGATGGGGACATCTTCGAAGCCGCCGGTTGGAACGAGTACGGCGTCGCAATGACGGCTACCGTAACGGCGGAATGCAATGAGGCCGCCTTGGAAGCCGATCCTTTGACCGATGACGGCATCTACGAATCATCCATGGTAACCGTAGTGCTGCCCAGAATAAAAACCGCTAAAGAGGGGGTCGAGCTTCTTGGCACGATCATGGACGAAAAAGGCTGCCAGGAAGGAGCTGTAGTAATCATAGCCGACCAGAAAGAAATATGGTATATGGAATTATTAACGGGACACCAGTATTGCGCTGTGAAATACCCCGACGACTGCTATTCGGTATTCCCAAATTGCTTTATGCTGGGAAGAGTCGACGTCAGCGATAAGAATAAT
>Ga0255346_1005542_pt1 | contig 12950 bp, 7 predicted proteins | sample wastewater_treat_FD_194410 | JGI IMG/M metagenome (GOLD analysis project Ga0255346, IMG submission 194410) | Wastewater microbial communities from Lulu Island WWTP, Vancouver, Canada - plant22 | ecosystem: Engineered > WWTP > Wastewater > Unclassified | place: Canada: Vancouver, British Columbia... | reverse complement strand
TGGCCAGGCGCGCCGCGCCGGCCGGAACGGTATGGGTGCGCGAGTTTCTGCCCGGCCACGACGCCGAGATCACCGGCGCCATGCCATTGCGCTGGCGCTTCAGCACGGCCATGGTCGAATCCGACTGCGTCGGCCGCGCGCCCGACGAGACACCGCTCTCGATGCGGCCCGCCATCGCCGGCCGTTTCCTCTGGCAGACGGATCGCGAACTGATCTTCTCGCCCGACGAACCGTGGCCACTATGCACGACCTTCGAAATGCATCTCGACGATGCTCTTGCCGACCGGCGCGGCCGGCTCGTCGGCGGCGAGCGCGCGTTCCGCGTGCGCTCCTCCGCGCTGCAATTGGTGCGCGTCGAGCAAGCGGACTATTCCGAGCAGGGCGCGACGCTACGACTGATCTTCAACGCGGCACCGCAGCGCACGGCGCTGGCGCGCGGCATGACCATCCGCCGCCCCCACACGGGCGAAACGCTGCCGTTCCGTTTTCTCGGCGAGGCGATTTCGCGCGAGGTGCTTATTTCCGTCCGCTCGATGGAGGCGGATCGGCTGGGAATCCTGCTCGAGGCCGGCCTGCGGCCGCAGACGGGAACGCTCGGCCTCGAGGAGGCCATTGCGCGGACCGTGGATATTTCCACCCGCCTTGCGCTGACGCGTCTGCAACCGGTTGTTCCCCCGTTCGATCCGCCGGCGTTGTACGCCTATTTTACCGCCGCCACCGATCCGATCGCGGCCGCCGAATTCGTCCAGATTGAACCTGCCCTTCCCTTCCGGCTGCGGCCGCTCGACGAATGGCGCGGCGCGGGACTGATCGTCGAGGCCGATTTCGAGCCTGGGGCGATTTACACCGTTCGATTCTCCGCCGGCCTGCACGCCTCCCACGGCGCGCCGCTGGGCGAGGAGGTGGTCCGGCATGTGCAGTTCCCGGATCGTCCGCCCTCGCTCGCCTTTGCGGCGGACGGGCGCTATCTCTCGCCGGCGGGTCCGATGGTTGTCCCGCTTTCGACAGTCAATGTGAGCCAATGCGCGGTGCGACTTCATCGCATTCTGCCCCAGAATCTGGTCTTCCACGCAATGCGCGAATCGGACCGCTATGAGCGCTCCTATAGTGATGAACGTGCGGCGCACGAAAAACTCGGTGAGCTCGTTGGCGAACGCCAGATGGCCGCGGCCGGCACCACGAACCGACCCGCGGCTCTGCGCATCGACCTGCGAGACTGGCTTGAAGACGAATCCTGCGGTGCCTACGTGATCGCGGCCGGCGCCGACCGGGCGAACGTCGCGGAGAAGTTGGTGATCGTCACCGACTTGGCCCTCAGCGCCAAGATGGGACGCGACGGCGTGTTCGTCTGGGTGACGTCGCTGTGCGGGGGCACGCCGGTCGCCGGCGTGCGCGTGACGCTCTTTGCCGAGAACAACCGCGTATTGGCCGAGGGGGTCACCGGCGCGGATGGCGCGGCCCGGCTGGCAGCCCGGATGGACGATCCCGATGCGCGCCCGTTTCTGTTGCTGGCGCGGCTCGATCGCGACCTCTCCTATCTGAAACTTGAAGGGGCGCCGGTCGTCGAGGGCGGCGCGCCAGGGGCGCGCGCTTTTCTTGCCGAAGGCCACGAGGCCTATCTCTTCACCGACCGCGGCATCTTCCGGCCCGGCGAAACGCTGCGCGTGAAGGCGATCGTGCGCGACCGGGCGCAGGCGGCTCCCGAACCGTTCCCCGTGTCACTGCGGGTGATTCGTCCCGACGGACGTTTGCACCGCGAACGGACCGCGCTGCTGAGCGAGTTTGGAACCGCCGAGTGGTCGGCCCCCTGGCCCGATTTTCTGCCGCTTGGCCGATACCGCATCGAATTGCGGACCCCCGGCACCGAGTCGGCACTCGGCCAGACCACCGTGCTGCTGGAGGAATACGCCCCACCCCAGATCGCCGCTTCGATCCACGCGGCGGAAGGCCGCGCGAGGACGGGCGCCGATCTCTGCTTCGAGGTCCGCGCGCGGCATCTGTTCGGCCGACCCGCGGCCGGGCTACCGGCGACGGCACGCGTCATCGTCGAGCCCGCCCCGTTCGCGCCCGAGGGCTGGAACGACTGGCGTTTCGGCGATGAGGAGAAATCGTTTGCGCCCGTCACCCTTGATCTCGGTCGCCGCGCGCTCGATCCGGAAGGCGCCGGTTCATGGAGCTTTCCGCTCGCCGCGGAGTGGCGTCCGCCTGCCGCGCTGCGCGCGACGCTCGCGGCCACGGTGATCGAGCGAAGCGGCCGAGCCGTCACCGCCTGGGCCTCGCGACCCGTCGATTCTTACCCGTTGTACATCGGCCTGCGCGCAGTCAGCGACGGCGGCAGTGTCGTCTCCGGACGCGAGCAAACGGTGGCCGTCGCCGCCGTGTCGCCGACGGGCGCGGCCGACGCCTCCGTGACGCGGCTCGATGCCGAGCTTTATCGCGCTGAATGGACCACGCTACTGCGACGTCGCGCGGACGGCCGCTACGCCTACGAAACGGTACGCACGCTGGACTCGCGCGGCACGGCGGCGGTGGCGTTGACGGACGGCCGCGGCGAAACGCGCTTCACGCCGGACCGCGCCGGATCCTATGTGCTGATCGTGCGCGATCCCAACTCCGGCGTATCGAGCAGTCTGCGCCTCCACGCCGCCGAACCCGGCGCGCGGTGGGTCGGCTGGGCGATGGAACGGCCCGACCAGTTGGAGATTTCAATGGACCGCGAACGCTACCGGCCCGGCGACACGGCACGAGCTGCCGTGAAGACGCCGTTCGCCGGCACGGCGTTGGTGACGATCGAGTCCGACCGCGTGCTGGAGCACCGCGTGGTCGAAATCAAGGGCAACACCGCCGAGTTCGAGTTCGCGGTCACGGCCGACTGGGGCCCGAATGTCTACGCCGTGGTGAGCGTCATTCGCCCGGTCACGCCGGCAGAGGTATGGACGGCCCATCGCGCGGCGGGCGCGGCGGCGATTCGCATGGATGCGCCCGATCGGCGACTGGACGTCGCCATCGAAGCGCCCGCCGAAATCCGTCCACAGTCGCGGCTCGATGCGAAGGTGCGCGTGCGCGACGCAGCGGGCGCGCCGGCGACCCATGCGGAAGTGATCGTCGCCGCGGTGGATGAAGGAATATGCAGCCTGACCGCCTTTGCCGCGCCCGACCCGGTTGCCTGGTTTCTGTCTCAACGGCGGCTGGGCATTGGTTTGTTCGATGTTTATGGCAATCTGCTACCTATCGTTGAAGAGCGAACGGGCGGCCCTAACGCGCACGCGCCGGGCGGCGAGGCCAGCCTGGGACTATCGCGCCAATTGAATCCCGTCCGCGCCCACCGGTTTCGGCCGACGGCGCTGTGGTCGGGCACCATCCCCGCCGGTGAAGACGGTATGGCGCGTGTCGCCTTCGACGTGCCCGAATTCACGGGCAAACTGCGCTTGATGGCCGTTGCGATCAACCGCACGGCGACCGGATCGGCGGCACAGTCCACCGTGGTGAAACGCCCGTTCGTCGTGCAGCCAGGCCTGCCGCGTTTTCTGGCGCCGGGCGACCGGTGCGACATGCCGGTGCAGATCTTTAACGAGACCGGCGCGGATCAACGCATGCGGATCGCGATATCTACCGAAGGGCCGCTGCAGGCGGGAGCGTTCGAGACGGAATTCGATCTGGCGGCCGGCGGCGAACGCACCGTGCGTGTGCCGATGACGGCAGGCGCGGCGCCCGGCGCCGCCGTCTGCCGGATCGTCGTCTCCGCAGGCGCGGAACGCTATGAGGAATCCATCGAACTGGCAGTGCGTCCGCCCGCCCCACCGGTGACCGTGACCCACGATGGAATGGTCGCGGAAGGCGAGATCGTCAACCTTTCTCCGCCGGACGGCTGGTTGCCGGGCACGGCGTACATCGAGCTCTGGTGCGGCCCGCGGCCCGAAATCGCGCTCGGCGGCGCGGTGGATGAACTGTTGCGCTACCCCTACGGCTGTCTGGAACAAACGGTATCGGCCTCTTTCCCGTTGCTCTATCTTGCCGACCTCGTAAACCGCGTCCGGCCGGGCGCGCTGGGCGGGATGGAGACGGACCACTTCGTACGCGCGGGTATCCTGCGCGTGCTGGGCATGCAGCAGGCGCACGGCGGTTTTTCCGTGTGGCCGCATGCGGGCGAATATCCATGGGGGTCCGTTTATGCGGCACACTTTCTCGTCGAGGCGCAGCAGGCGGGCCACAACGTGCCCGCGGACTGTCGCGATGCGGCGCTCGATTACCTTCGCGCCCTCCTGCGCCGCGCCGCGCCCGCGGACGCCGACCCGGCGGCCGCCGCGTGGCGAGACGACATGGCCTGCCGCGCGTATGCCTGCCATGTGCTCGCGCTGACGGGCCGGCCCGATCACGGATGGAACGCGCGGTTGCTGGCCGTCTCGGATCGGCTCGGCGCCGCCGCCCGCGCGCACCTGGCCTCGGCGCTGATGCTTTCAGGGCGGCCGCGCGACGCCGCCGCGCTGCTGGACGGCGCCGCCGACATCGCGGAGGGACCACGCGAGCGCGGCGGAAATCTCGACAGTCCGGTGCGCGATCTGGCGCTCGAACTGGCCGCGCGTGTCGAGTTGAATCCCGCCGATCCGCGCGCCACGCAACTTGCAATGCGGCTGCACGGCCTGCGCGTCAACGGCGCCTGGCACAGCACGCAAGAAAACGCGATCGCGCTCATGGCCATGGGCAAGCTTTACCGAACGTTGCCCGCGCGGACGGCCCCCTACACAGCCGCGCTGGTGATGGATGGTCAGCGGCAATCGTTCACCCAAGCGAAGTTCTTCCGCTGGGCGGGTCCCGCGCCGGCTTCCGGCATCGTGCGTATCGAGAGCCAGGGGCCCGGCGGATTTCTGTACTACGCGCGCTGGCAGGGCGTGCCTGCCGACGGACGAATCGAGGAAGACGACCGCGGGATCCGCGTGCGCCGTCAGATGCTGGACCTGGAGGGCCGGTCCTTGGAACGATCCCGCTGGGCCCAAGGTGACGTGGCCGTCGTACGTCTCGTGCTGGATACCTTCGACGCCGTCTACGACAACATCGTGATCGAGGACCTGCTGCCGGCGGGATTGGAAATCGAAAACCCGGCACTGGCGACCTCGGAGAGCACGCCCTGGATTCGCAGCCGGTCGGACTGGGTGCTCCATCGCGATTTGCGCGATGATCGGCTGATTCTCTTCACCGGAAGCATTGGCGGGCGGCGCGAGTTTCATTACGCGGTGCGGGCCGTCACGCCGGGACACTTCGTTTGGCCCGCCGTGCAGGCCGGTGCGATGTACGACCCGGCCATCCGCAGCGCCCACGGCGCGGGCTGGCTGGAGGTGGAGTGAGATGTTCTTCACGCTCCATCGGAAGACGCCGAACGCCGCCGGCGCTTCAGGCCGCGGCACTCCCGCCAAAGCTCCGTCAAGGCGATCGAAGGCGGCTCGCCATCTATTGATGGCCGCCGCGCTGATCGCGATGATCGGCGCTTTCGCCTGGTCCCAGGTTCCGCCGCCGGAAGCGTGGCTGGCGCCGCGATCATACTCGACGGTGCTGGCGGATCGTGAGGGGCATCCGCTGCGAGTGCTGCTGGCGGATGACGGACAGGACGCCCGCTGGATTCCCTGCGCGGAAATGGGACCGTGGCTGGGTCCGGCGTTAATCGCGGCCGAAGACGGGCGCTTCTACCGTCATCGCGGCGTTGATCTGTGGGCCCTGGTACGCGCGACGGCGCAGAACGTCTTCGCCGGCCGCGTGGTATCCGGCGCATCGACGATCTCGATGCAGGTCGTCCGTCTGGCGCGGCCGCGTCCGCGAACGCTCGCCGTCAAACTCATCGAGGCGCTGATGGCGCTGAAAATGGAGCGCACGATGACGAAGGAGCGGATTCTTGAGGAATACGTAAATCGCGCGCCATTCGGCGGACCGTATGTCGGAGCGCGGGCGGCGGCGCGCCACTATTTCGGTTGCGACGTGCGCGACCTGACCCTCGGTGAAGCGGCGTTGTTGGCGGGCTTGCCGCAATCCCCGGCGCGATTGCGTCCGGACCGGCATCTCGACCGTGCGCGGCAACGGCGAAATTACGTACTCGAGCGCATGGCGCGACGGGGTTTCATTAACGAGGCCCAGCGGATCGAGGCACAGACGCAACCCCTGACGATCGAGCCTGACCGCTACCCGCTGCAGGCCCCGCATTTCGCAGAGGCGGCCCGTCATGCGTTGACGCAAGATCGGCGCGGCCGCCTCGTGCGCACCACCCTGGACCCCGACATGCAGCGCCTGGCGGAGGATGCGCTGGGCCGCGCCGCGCGCCGGCTGCGCGCGGACGGCGTTTACGGCGGCGCCGTCGTTGTGCTCGATGTGCCGTCGGGCGCGGTCCGCGCCCTGGTCGGCTCCCCGAATTCCCGTGACCCGCGCGTGGCGGGCCACGTAAATGCCGCCATGGCGCCTCGCTCCGCGGGCTCGACGCTCAAGCCACTACTTTTTGCCCTCGCATTCGATGAGGGACGCCTGACACCGGCCACGGTGCTGGCCGACGTGCCGCGCGTATATTCAGACTACCGGCCCGCCAATTTCGACGGCGAATTCCGCGGACTTGTGCCGGCACGCGTGGCGCTAAGCGATTCGCTCAACATGCCGGCGCTCGACCTGGCGCACGAAATGGGCGTGGCGCGGCTGCATCGCGGCCTGCTCGATTTCGGGCTGCGCACGTTGTCGCGGCCGACCGCGGACTACGGACTGGGGCTCGCGCTCGGCAATGGCGAGGTCACGCTGCTCGACCTGGCCGGCGCGTACGCGGCGCTGGCGCGGGGCGGTGTGGCGCGCCCAGCGATCTGGTTCGAAGGCGAGACATCCGTGCCGGGAGCGGCGGTGGTGTCGTCGGAGGCGGCGTGGCTGGTTTCAGAAATCCTGAGCGACCCATCGCGAACAATCCCTGGAGCCGGGCCGCCGTCGGCGGTCCGATCGCCGCGCGCCGCATGGAAGACCGGAACGTCTTCGGGCTTCCGCGACGCTTGGACGGTGGCATGGAATCCGGACGTTGTCGTGGCGGTGTGGATGGGGAACCCCGAGGGAATCCCGTCGCCGGCGCTGGTCGGCGGAGCAGCGGCGGCGCCGGTGGCGTGGGATATTTTTCGCGGCCTGTATCCGCGCGGCGAAGGACCGTGGTTTCCACGGCCGGAGGGCATCGAGGAGCGCGAGGTCTGCGCGGTCTCGGGCCGCGCGTGCGGGCCGTACTGTGCGATTCGAACGCCGGATTGGACCATTGCCGGCGCCTCCCGACACGCTGTCTGCACGGTACATCGAGCAGGGCGCGGCGAAGACCCGCCGGAGATCGTCGAGGTATGGCCGGACGACGTGGCGGCCTTTCTGGCGCGTGGTGGAACGACGCCGTCCGCCTCCGCGACGGCCTCCGCGCCGCGGATCGTTTCGCCGCTCGCCGGCGCACCATACCGACGCTGGGCGCCGGAGGAGGGCCAATGGAGCCGCGTGCCCCTCATCGCGGAAACGCGCGAAACGGACCGACTCTGGTGGTTTGTCGACGGACGCGCACTCGGCTCTGCGCGCCCCGGCGATCCGATCTGGTGGACCCCCGAACCCGGACACCATGTTCTCGTTTGCAGCGACGCCGCCGGCTGCTACGCATCGATCGGCATCCAAGTCGAATAGCGCCCCAACACGCGCCGACGGTCCACGACCGTTTTTGCCCCGCTAAATATCCTCCGAATTCGGCAGTTTGCCGGGCGCTTCGACGTGGATGTTCTCCTCGCCCTCGAAAAATCAGGAAATCACGGTCGGCCCTTGAGAATGGAGGTTACCTGCGCGGTTCTGTCGGCCGGATTACCGAGAGGGATAGGAAATCGGGCCGGAGATTTACGCGGTAAGCCCCCCAGTGCGATTCATCACGTCATTTGCCGGACGGCAGGCGACGCGACCAAGCTCGTCGCCAAGGCTCTACATTCTGACGGGACATGCTCTTCGATCCACCACGCCTATCAGTGTCATCGCAACGTCACCGGTCAGGAACGGACGCCGAATCGTTGGGTGTAAACTCCCTTCCCCGGAGCTGATCACGGGCTGCACTCGTCTGCGTGCTACGTCGCTTTGTCGCCCGCTGGGGCGTCACCCGATCTCGCGCAATTGATATTCTCGCGCCCCCAACCCAAGCTGGGCGAGACACTCCACCACCACGTAGGGGTCCTTGCCGTGCAGCCGCTCGAAAAGATGGCCGTGACGTCCTATCTTCCAGCCGGACGGCAGTGAGCCGGGGATCAGGTCCTCGAAACGAATCAGGTCGAGCGTGGCCTGCTCGATGGCCACAATGTCGCGCCCTGCGAGAATGCCGATATCCGGCACGAGATTGGGCGTAGTCATGCCCCAACAGTCGCAAAAAATGGTCACGTTAGTAAGCACGTTGACGAAAAGCCGCCGCTCGGGCGGAAAACAATCGAGAACGGCCTTGGCGGCCAGCGCCATGCCACGCTGGAAATCGCGGTACCTGCCACCCAGCATCTTCAGGGCCTTGGCCGGACAGATCAACACACAGTGCTGGCAGAACTTGCAGTTGTGGTAGAAGACCTCGAACCGCCCCTCCTCGCTGAAGGAGATCGCCTTGTTGGGACAGTTCTGCTCGCAGACCTTGCAGCGCGTGCAGCGCACGGCGTCCCACTCCAGACCGCCCTCCAGGGCATGAATTTCCTTGCGAGTCTTCTGGGTCATGCAACCCATCGCCAGATTCTTGACGGCGCCGCCGAAACCGCAGGCGCCATGTCCTTTGACATGGGCGAAGTCGATCAGCACCTCGGCATCGGCCACCTCGCCGCCAATGTCAACTTCCATGAAGCTGTTGAAGGGGGGCTCCACCGGACGCGTGCGATAGTAGCGGCCCGAGAGCCCGGAGACTGAGACCATGGGACAGCCGAGGGTCTCCGCCGTGTAGCCGCGGGCAGCGGCAGACAACACCGCCTCCGGAGAGTCGGTCACGAAAACCGACTTCGCGTCCGCCTCCTTCACCTTGGCGATCAACTGGCGCGTCAAATAGGGATGAATCGTTGTGAAGCCCGTTCCGCCGCCCAGGTGCATCTTGACGCAGACGCGCCGACCCCGGACCGCCGCCGACAGGTCTAGCGCGTCAAGTAGCCGCGGCCACTTGGCGCCAATCGAGTTGACAGGCTCCAGGTTTTGGGGAGCGTAGTTCGCAAAAAGCAGCTCTGCCATGATTTTTCTGGTTTCCTCCACTTCGCCCCCTTTGAGCTATTCTGCCTTGTTCCTTTCGTCGTCGCCAGAACAAAACGAAAGAAGGCAATCCCAGCGAGACGCCCACGACCTCCGGCAACCCACCACATCGAACGTCACGGCTGTGTGGCACGGGTTCCCCGCCGTCACCAGTGGGTGGTTCTGCGTCCTTCTTGATCGCCTTCCACGAAATCAACTTGCCGCATCCATTCATCTGTGGCCCGATCACGTTCTCCTGCCACGACAATGCAGCATAGTCCGTCTTGCCCGAAATCTCCCGGTAGGTCGGTTTGTCCAGTCCGATCTCTCTGAAGAAGGCATCTTCGGGTGAAACCAGGCACTTGTGGAGGGTGCCCTCCTTTCTCTGAAAGGTGACAACCCAGACCACCAGCATCCTCATCTTCGTGGAATCGGCCTTGGACGTGACCCGAGCCCTCACGGTCTCGGAGACCGTACGGTTATGGCTTGCCCGACGATTCGCCTACCGGTGCGTTTGTCTGACTGTCGGCCGGCGACTGGGCGCAGCCGATGGTTGCAGCCGGAACGACGCCCCTCACCATTACAGTATATTTCATCTCCGCCCTCCTGCACAACGTTCGGCCTCTGCCTAAGCCGCGTTGGCCGTGATAGGCGACAGACCGTGGTTGGGCTTCGCCTGTTTCATGGTCTTGATGCTCGATGGGTGCATGCATACAGCCTGCAATTTCTACATACGAGGAACTCTCCGTAGCGGGCAGCATCAGCGTCGATGATTTCATACTCCTTCATCATCTTCTTTCCGCAACCTGGACATAATGTCTTTGGTGGGCGCAAGAAAATCAGGCATGCCAGTGGTAGTGCGGCTCCTGCCGCGATGCTACCAAGAACAAAGAGGGGGTGTACCCACATCACTAGCGCTATGCTGGACAGAAATACGAAGACGAAACCGACGAATAGTCGTTTCATGTTTCGGTCAATGATCTTGGAACGAGATGTGAGTCTGGACTGTAACGCCTCGTCTTTCTTGTACCCTTCTTTCGGGAAAACATGGTCTTGGTAAAGATCTGTTTTCATGTTCTATAGAGCCCAACGTCGCAAGTCTATGGCGGAGAAGCCGTATCGAGCATTTGCTCGTTGTGTCTCCTCATTTCCTCCTCAGAGAAGCCACGATCCGGTCAACGGTGGCGTCCTCAATGCCCTTATGCTCTGGTGCAGACGTGTACGTGACCAGCACCATGACGTCATCATGCCGCAACCACCATTGTCGTTGATACATGTCGTTCGTTCCAAAGTGGAAGTAGAACCCTGTGAAGTCGCCGCATATCACATCTTTCATCTTTGCTCCGACCTCGAGATACTCCTTTGCGAATTCGCGCATGTCGGCATCCGTCACCGGCCCATTATCGTTGCGCGCAGCGCTCACTTGAACCGCACCGACGCCCCGTTCGGAGAAGAAGCCCACGGCGCTCTCGCCACCCGCTGCCTGCCAGTCTTCGGGAAATTGGATCGACCACCATTCTGAACTGTAGGTCTTCATCTCTTCAATCATTCAACGTCGAGTCTTCACGCGCTGAGGAATCCGCGCCTGCCAGGGGTTCCGAAGTCGCATGCGAGGCTTTGTCGGCGTTCTTTATCTTGCTTTCTCTTCCGAAGAACCAGACCAATCCGACGACACCCAAGACAATGCATAGCAGTTCTATGCCGTGAGGCTCGACCACGCCATGGAAACGATTTGCAGGCGACCACGGCTGGAGAGGTTCCATGTCTGGATGAAAGAGACTGTCGAGCAGAATGTGGCTGTATGTGCCGATCATGGCCCCCGAGAACGACGCTGTCCATGTTGTGGGAGTCGAGACCGTTAGAATCGCATAGTGACATTTTGCCGCGATGCAATTCCACGCAGTCTTGACCCATTGACTGGCAGGCTTGCCAAGCACGGTCAGGCCGACGGCAACAAGGCTCGCGCCGAAATACGTGTGCCAGAAGGTGTGAAAAGGATACTCGTGCCGTGACATGTGCCACGCCGCCTCCAGATCGAGCGTAATCTGGGTAAGCCCGAAGACAACGATGCTGAAATAGCGAGGAATCACCGCCTTGACGGCCATGCCTGGTCCCATATGGAGCGGCGTAAATGGCATCTATTCCCTCACACCCAACGTCGCAAATCAGCGGCGCGCCCCAGCGCGTACACTGGATTTGTCATGCGGTGAACCCCATTTCCGAACCACGGATGCGCGGAAGATAGTTATGGGGTCGGTCTCCAGCAAGGCTTCGTTTTGCTATGGTGTTCCTTCCCTCCCGCCCCCAGGGGGGCCGCGCCGATTATGCGATATTCGCCAGTTTTCCTTCGTAGGCCATCTGCGGGGCGATTCCGCTCAGCGTCTGGTGCGGTCGCCACGTGTTATACCGGTGGATGTACGGCCTCGATGCCAGCCTTCAGATCCAGAACGCGTAGCCCCACTGGTGGACGTCCTCGTGCTCCAGCGACCACCAGAACCGCTCCATGACGATGCTGTCCCGCCGGCGGCCTTTCCGCCGAGCCAGTATCTCGGCCTCCAGACCCGACTTGCGGCCAAAGACCTCCGGAAGCTATTCGATCAGCTCCTTCTTCCACTGGCTGATCTGCACCGGGTGCACTTGGTGCTCCCGAGCGATCTCGTTGACCATCTTAAGCCCCTTCACCGCCTCCAGCGCCACCCGCGCCTTGAACTCCGCACTACGCTGCCTTCGCTTGCCCATCTCCCGGGCCTTTCCGTGCCCGCGGGAGACCGCTTACCATAACTTCCCCCCTGGTTTCAAATCCGAGGTCCACCGCTCCTCCCAAACATTAGAACCGCCGAACACCTTCCGCCCCGCCATTTTCCCCTTTCGCCCGCCGGTCGCCACTTTTTCTTCTTCTTCATTTTTTCGAACGCTCCGGCGCACCAGCGGCGCGTTAGCGACGTTTGGTGCCGCCGGTTGTTGGAAGCTCCTATACTTTAGCGGCATTCACAATCACATTGTAAGTGAACCATCCGTCATCTGTGACGAATATCTGCGGCTTTGCCGTTGCCGCGTCGCGGCAGATGCCAATCCCGTCCGAATACGGGATGCAGGAGATGATCTTCTCATGCTTGAGGCGGACACTCTTCTGCGGGCCGATGAAAGTCAGATGCTTATTTGTTACGACGAGGAGTCCCGTGTCTACGTGAACAAGAGCTGTGGTCTGCACCGGGTCCCCTCGAAATGCCCCAACCCTGTAATACACGCCCTTCATTACGCGCAAGCTCACGCCGTGGGAGCCGCCAACGTAATGGGTCCGTGTCCGGCTCTCGTAGTATTTCGCATCCTTGAAGACCCAGATCACCTGCTCTCCCTTTTGGAGAACAAGAGGAAGTTGTCCGTCGATCTGGAGTCGAGACGGCACCTTGCCCTCACAAAGATCCCGGATGACGGCAGCCTTGACGAGTTTGAGGTAGGAAGGCCGCTCTCCCTGGGACGACGACAGCCGGCGCACCGTTCTCCGCCACTATAAAGCCGGGCGGCAAGGCAGAGTTGGGCGGTGCGGCCAAGTAGATATCGGATTGCGGATTGCCATGGCCGATCCACAGATCAAGATAAACGAGCGCAAGGAGAACGAGTTGTAGCATTTGTGTAAACACCCTTCACCGACTTTTCCATATTCCGTCGGCATGAAGACCAAACTCGTGGAGTTGTCGGCGCGCGAGCAACGGATCGTGGACACGGTACAGGTGCGGCCGGCG
>Ga0255346_1005541_pt1 | contig 12952 bp, 9 predicted proteins | sample wastewater_treat_FD_194410 | JGI IMG/M metagenome (GOLD analysis project Ga0255346, IMG submission 194410) | Wastewater microbial communities from Lulu Island WWTP, Vancouver, Canada - plant22 | ecosystem: Engineered > WWTP > Wastewater > Unclassified | place: Canada: Vancouver, British Columbia... | reverse complement strand
CTTTTCGGCATCCATTTCGACGGCAGGGTTCGTTGTTGATTTCTTAGCCATGACTCATTGAGAGGTTACGGGCTCCGGGCTTTCTTTTTTCCAGGTCCGCGGTCGAAAGCCCACCGAAGCGCCAGCGAACAGGTCGGCCCGGAATTGCTCCGGAGCCTTGAAAACGGCGCATCTGAACACACCGCGCCCACGCAACACAAGCCCAATTTTCAGATTTTTTTCAGCTATTTATATTTTCCGCGGCGTGATTAGTCCCCCTTAGGATGAGGAAGCAACCGATGTCAAAACGACCTCTTCGTTTTTTGTCATTTGAACCACAATGTCCAGAGTTTATAAAGTCTGGACATTTTATAAAATATGTGTATCTCATTTATATACACATTATTATATATATTTTTACGCTGATTTTTAATCGGTTATTTTGAGGGGGTTGTCCACACTTTATAAACTCTGGGCAGATTTTAGGTGAGCGATTTGTGCCTTTTTCTGTGTGCGGTGTGACCCGCAGGGCAGTTGCCGCACCCCAAACCAGTACTACAATTGGCGAAGTGCCCAAAATACTTGAAATGGTTTGCACCGATACGATGAATATGTTTTTTTGCAGGGCATGAGCGAGCGAATGACTTGGCGGCAAATACTTGTTGTAGCGCTGGGGTGCCTGCTGGTCAGCTTGGTGGTTTTCCACGTGGTTCTGCCGCCCGGCTCGATCCTGATGACCACCGATGACAACATCGGCCACAACACCACCGCCAAGAATATCCTGCCGATGGGATTCCGCGCATGGTGGGATGCCCAAGCCCTGTGGGGCACCAGCGGGATTTCCGTTTTTCGGCCGATGTACGTGCTGCTCTATTTGCTGCCCGTGGAGGTTTACCAAAACTGGGCGCATGGCTTGGCGCTGGCGGCGGCGTCATTCTGGCTGGTGGTGTATCTGCGGCGTCGGGGCTGCTCCTGGGCCGCGTGCGTCTTGGGCGGACTGACGGCATTCTGGACCGGAAACAACCTGACGCTGACGTATGCCGGGCACACCAACAAGTTCGCAACCATGGCCTTTGCCGCGGCGGCGATCGCCTTGCTGGACAGGGCAGCGACTGATCGTCGCTGGGGATGGGGTGCGCTGGCCGGCATGGCGGTGGGCTTCATGTTCCTCGAGCAGGCGGACGTGGCTCTGTTCTCGGCCGTGTTCATCGCGGCGTTCGGGCTTTACCGCGCGGTGCAGGCGGCGGATGGCTGGAAACCTTGGCCAATGGTTCGCCTGCTGCTGCCGGCGGCGGTGATTGGCGGAGTCATGGTGCTGGGGGCCGTGGGGCCGTACCAGAAAGTGGCGACCGAAGGCATCACGGTCATGCAGCAGGACCCCCAGGTGCAGTATGACTTCCTGACGCAGTGGAGCTGGCCGCCGGAAGAGAGCCTTGATTTCATTGCGCCGGGTTTCACCGGCTGGCGGAGCGGGGAGGAAAGCGGCCCGTACTGGGGCCGGATGGGCCGGTCGGCCGGCTGGGAAACCACCCGGCAGGGCTTCATGAATTTCAAGCTGGAAAACCATTACATGGGCGCCCTGCCGGTCCTGTTGGCATTGTTCGCCTTTGGTGGCGCGGGAGCGCACTGGCTCCGGAAAAAGCGGGACGCGCGCACTGCCGACACCCTGTTTTGGGGCTTGGTTTGCGCGGGCGCGCTGGTGCTGGCGTTCGGGAAATTCACGCCTATTTACCGGCTAGTCGCGATGCTGCCGGGATTTTCCGGGATGCGCAATCCCAACAAATTCCTGCACATATTCCAGATGGCCCTGGGGATCGTTGCGGCGTTTGGGTGGGATGGTCTGCTCAACGGACGGCTGGGCGAACGGCCGGGCCGCTGGATGTTCACGGTGGCCGGCGGCTTGCTGCTGCTGTCTGGTCTGGGGGTGTGGGTAGATCATGCGGCAAGCGTGCAAAAACTGATCCAGTTCGGCTGGCCGGCAAAACTGGCGGAAACCATCCAGAGCAACATGACCTTTGCTCTGTTCTACGGCGCGGGGATGTGTGCAGTGGGATATGTGGCCTGCCTCGGGTTGGAGCGCGGCTGGTTGCGGAAATCCCTGCCATGGATCGTGCCGGCTCTGGTGCTGGTGGACGCAGTATTTTTGCTGGCGCCCCACTACCTCCAGCGCATGCCGCGCAGTTTCATCGAAAAAAACATCCTGTCCGATTTTCTCAAAGGCGACCTGAGCGACAATCGCATGACATTCCAGCCGCAGGACGGGATTTATAATCACTGGCTGACCTATCTTTTCCCTTACCAGAGCATCGCCACGATCAACGTGACGCAGATGTCGCGCATGCCGGAAGACTATTCCCGGTTTTTCCAACAGGCCGGGCGTGATCCGGTGCGCATGTGGGAGCTGGCGGCGGTCTCGCACGTGGTCGGCCCCGCGGGACTTCTGGGCGAGTTCGAGCGCAATCCGGCCTGGCACGGCAAATTCGAGAAGGCACTGGACTTCAATGTCTATAACGACGGACTGGGAGGATTTTCGATCCGGCCCGCAGCGGCGGATCGGCCGGGTCAGCATGCCATCTTGCGCTTCAAAGACCGCCCGCCCCGTGCTTCGCTGATTCATCAATGGGCGGTATTGGAGGACGAGGCTGCGCTGCAACGCTTGTTTGCGTCCGATTTCCAGCCCGGCCGCATGGCGGTCCTTTCGCCGCAGGCCAAGGACTTGTGGCCGGACATGCCGGAGTCTGCAGATTTGACCGCCGGAACGGTGAAAATTGTGAATAGTCGGCCGGGGCGGTTCGAGCTGGAAGTGGAGTCGCCCGGCCCGGCCCTGGTGCGGGTTTCGGAGCATTTCGATTCCGGTTGGAAGGCATGGGTCAATGGCAAGGCTGCACCGGTGCTGCGAACGGACTACCTCTTCCTGGGTGTGCCGGTGAACGCTGGCCACCAGACGATACGGCTTGAATACCTGCCGGCGGCGTGGCCCTTCTGGCTGCAGATGGTCTGGGTTCCCGGACTGCTGGCCGCATTGATTTCGCTGGGGCTCCAACGCAAGGGCGGAGCATGAACCCCCTTTTCGCCGGCATCTATCGAATGCTGCATGCCCGGCCGCTGGTTGACGTGGCCTACTTTACTGCCGGGACATTGCAACCGGTCAAAGATCGCTATGACGACTGGGTGGCCACTCGTGATCCGGTTCCCTGGGAGGAATTGAAGCCTTGGCTGGGGCTCAATCCCTCGGTATTTTTTGTGGTGACCCCCAGCAGTATTTGCAACGCCCGTTGCGTTTTCTGCGCCTATCCCCAGCTCGTGGCCAAGGGCTACCGGGGCGCGGTCATGCCCATGGAGACGTTCCAGCGGGCGGTGTGGGAGTGGGAAAGCATCGGCGGGCGCTCGCTGAACTTGACGCCCACCGTCGGCGAAGTGCTGACGGACCCCGGCTTCTTTGACAAACTTGCTTTTGCCCGGAGCACTCGCATTCCGGACATCCGCTTCTACACAAATGGGCTGAACCTGCACCTGAACGAGAACTGGCGCAAAATGGTGGATGGCCGCCCCGATGCCATATTGATCAGCCTCGGCGGGTGCGACCCCGTCTCCTACCGGCGCAGTTTCGGCGTGGACGGCTATGCCAACCTGATCAAGGGCATTTCCCTTTTTCTGGACTAAGACAAGCAACAGGGCTACCCCGTGGACGTGACGCTGGCCTTTCGCCCGGTTCAGTCCGGCTGGCGCCTGACCGACACCGAGGATTTTCGGCGCATCATCCGTCCACACTTGGGGCCGCGGGTCCGCTACACGATCAAGGCAGGCTATGACAACTGGGGCGGTGTGATTGCTCAAGCCAACCTGCCGCGCCCCATGCGCTTGCGGCCCGCGCGCCGCCCCCTGTCACTGCCGTGCATCAACCTGTTCCAGCCGGCGGTACTGCCGGACGGCACGTTGCGGTGCTGTGCCTGCCGGATACGCGACACCAACCGGGACGAGCTGGAGGTGGGCAATATCCACGAGAGCACGCTTGCCGACTTGATGAAATCGGCACGGTTTCAGGCCCTTCTCCAGCGCTTCTACGCAGGAAACCGGCCGGCCATCTGCCAAGGTTGCAGCCTGTACCGGCCGATCAATCGCCCCTGGTTCAACGCTTTTCAGGCGGCGGCGAATTCTCCTGCGTCGTGATCCGCGGTGCGACGGCGCGCCGACGGCCTCAAGGCGCGGCGGCTTCCTTCACGACCTTGGATGCCGGCTTGGCCGGCGCGGCATAGCCCGGATCGAACGCCTCGTTCAGCAGGTGAGCCAAGCGCACGCCGGCTTTCTGCAGTTGCTCGCGGGCGATGGGCACGCGGGCATCAATATAATTTTCGCTCGTCAGGTCCATGCCGGGGCGCGACCAAGTATAGGGCAGGTTTTCGCCGTTGGCCCAGCGATAGGCCTGCTTGCGCGCGCGCCAGTAGCTGTCGGTGGCCCAATCCAGCGGCGCGCCCTGGCTCCACCAATGCAGTTGCTCGGGTGAAATATCGTTGATGAGCGTCTTGGCAAAAGTGGGGCGGCGTTGGCGACCCATCATTTCCAGCACCAGATATTCATCCCATGTGCTGTGGATGCTGGGCGGGTAGTCCATGGGCGTTTCCGGCCCGAACGAATAATTCCGCCCGGTGAAGGAATTGACCGGGATCATATTGCCGCCCATGTCACCCAGACGGAATGCGCAGTGCAACGGTTGGTGAAGGTCGCCCACGAAGTGCACGAGGAAGCGCAGGGCGTCCAACCGCTGCTCGGCGTTCAGGTCTTTGCTCATCAGCGCCTTTTGCCAGCGGGTGATTTGGTCCACCACATTCTGGCCGTCTGGCGGCGGCTTCAACTCGAAGTTTTCGTCGTAGCGCAGCCAAGTGTCGAAATCAATGTAGTGCCACGAGCCGTTGCCCGGATAGCGCTCCGCATATTCCGGCGTCCGGCGAATGTTGTCCGGCCAGCTCGAAATTTCAAAGTCGCCCAGCCGGTTCTCCTTGAGAATCTTGTGTACCTGCCGCTTGGCGCGCGGGGTCAGATAATGCTCGGCAATATCGCCCACCGCGGTATGCCCCTCGGGGCCCCACGCCAGCGCGATTTCCGGCGCCAGAAGTGCGCCAGCCAGCATGGTGGATAGAATCAGGTTTTTCATGGGGAACTCCTTTCGGGAAACACCCACGGTACGCCAGGAGAACCCCGGCGTCAAACCGTGCGCCCACTTTTTGTGTGGCAGCGCTTGACCCACCCCCCGCCCCATCGCCATAGTGCGGCCATGGCTCGGTCATCCCGCGAACGGCTCGAAATCTTTTTTTTGGCGGTCATCAGCGACCGTCTCCACGGCGCATGGCCGTCGCTGCTGCGGTTTCTGCTCAAGCTGCTGTCGCGGGTATATAGCCTGATCATGAACGTGCGCCTCGCGCTCTACGAGCACCGGATCATCCGCTCCCACACCCTCGGCTGCCAGATCATCAGCATCGGCAACCTGACGGTGGGCGGCACCGGCAAGACGCCGGTGGTGGAAGTCTTTGCCCGCGCCCTGCAGCAAAACGGGCGCAAAGTGGCCATCCTGAGTCGTGGCTACAAAAAAGCCAAAACGCCCTTCGCCGAACGCTTCAAGAACTGGATCACCTTCAAGACCCCAGCCCAGACTCCGCCGCGCGTGGTATCCGACGGCCAGCGCCTCCTGCTCGATTCCGTCATGGGCGGCGATGAACCCTACATGCTCGCCACCAACCTGCCTGAGGTCTGCGTGCTGGTGGACAAGGACCGTGTCAAATCCGGCCGTTACGCCATCCAAAAACTCGGCTGCGACACGCTCGTGCTCGACGACGGCTTTCAATATCTGCGCCTCAAGCACCGGATGGATATCGTGCTGGTGGACCGCACCAACCCGTTCGACAACGGCTATGTGCTGCCCCGTGGTCTGCTCCGCGAATCCGTCAAGCACCTCAGCCGCGCCTCGTTCATCTTCATCACCAAATCCACCGGCGATGGCTCCCCCGAGCTGCGCGCGCGCATCCGGGAGCTGAACGCCCACGCGGAAATCACCGAGTGCCGCCACTCGCCGCGCTACTTGCAGGATGTTTTCACCGGCGCGCGCCACCCGTTGGAGTTCCTCCAAGGCAAAAAAATCGCCGCGCTTTCCGGCATTGCCGCGCCGCGCGGCTTTGAAGAAACGCTGGAGCGCCTCGGCGGCGAACTGGTTTACCGCAAGCGCTTCGCCGACCACCACCGCTACCGCCCGCAGGAAATCCTCGATGTCCTCAACGCCGCGCGCGACCGCGGAGCGGACTTGGTCCTCACCACCGAAAAAGATGCCGTGCGCCTGCCGCTGGTGGACCGGCGTGACCTGCCGATCCTCTATCTGCGCGTCCAGATCGAACTGCTCAGCGGCGCGGAAGATTTCGATGCGCTGATCTCGCGCATCTGCTTCAAGTAGACCGCGTCAAGCGTTGGCACGGATTTCGATCACGTCGCCGTCCTGCACCACATAGCCCTTGCCCTCCAGCCGCAACTGGCCGCTCTCGCGGCAGGCGGCCAGCGACCCCTTGGCCAGCAGGATATCCGCCGCCACCGTTTCCGCGCGGATGAACCCGCGCGCCAAATCAGTATGAATCTTGCCCGCTGCCGTCACGGCGTTGTCGCCGCGCCGCAGCGTCCAGGCGCGGACTTCATCGGGCCCCACCGTAAAAAAGCTGATTAGGTTCAACGTCGCGTAGGCCGCCTGGAGCAACCGCTGCCGCGCGGGCTCGCGCAGGCCGTAGTTCTGCAAAAAGCTGTCTTGCTCGCCCGCTGGTAGCGTGGCAATTTCGGCCTCCAGCGGCGCGCAAAACGCCAAAAGGTCCAATCCCCGCACAGCACAAGCCGCGCGCAGCGCCCCGCAGGATTCGCCGTGTGGATCGCTTTCGCCCGTGTTCGCCACCACCAGCACACGCTTCTGCGATAAAAAACAAAAACTGCTGATCATTTTTTCTTCGGCGGCGCTCAACTCCACTTCGCGCAAGGCCTGCCCGTTCTCCAGGGCCTGCCGGCATTTTTGCAGTGCGGCCAGCTCCGGCAACCCCTGCTTCAACCCGCGCTTGACCTCCTGCTCGATCTTTTCAATGCGCCGCTCCACTTTTTCCAGGTCGGCCATCGCCAAATCCAGCAGCACCGATTCCATTTGCGCCACGGAGTCCAGCGGTTTGCCCGCGCCATCCGTTTCGCCAAAAGCCTGCACCACCAGCGCGAAGGCGTCGGCCTCTCCCAGAAACGCATTGAGCGGCCCGAAGCCGCTGCCGGGCGCGTTGGCCGGCAGCGCCACGTCAACAAATGTCACTTCCGCGGGAATGTATTTTTGCGGCTGAAAAATATCGCGCAGCGCGGCGAGGCGCGCGTCCGGCACTTTCACCGTGCCCAACCGGTGCCCACCCTTCGTGGCAAAATGCGGACCCTCCGGGGTCTGCACCAACGCGTCAAACACCGCCGTCTTGCCCGCCGCGCGGGCGCCGATCAAATATAAAAGCAAAGCTGCCATGGAATCCTTGAATCATGCCGATGAACCCCGTGGCGCGTCCACGCGCCGGGTTCGTCACGACGCGCCAGTAGAACACAAGCCGCCGTCGCTGGCAATTCTCCGGCTTGTCGGCAACCGGCCGATTTCGTATGGTGCCGCGATAGTCTATGCAACCTCCGCGCGATAATTTTGACGCTTTTTGCAGCATTCTGGCCGGTTTGGCCGATGCCGCCGCGGCGTTTCTCGGCGTGATGGTGGCGGTGTGGATCCGGTTCGATTCCGGCTGGATTCCGCTGCATGATCAGGAAATCCTGCCGCCGCGGATCATGTACCTCGCCGCTGCCGCCGTGCTCGCGCCGCTGCTGGTGATTATTTTCCGGCAGGTGGGGCTCTATATCCGCCCGCAGCTTGGCCCCTTTGGCGACAAACTGCCCCGGATCGTGCGCGGGGTCTCCATCACGCTGGGGACGGCCTTGATGCTCTCGTTCATCGTGCGCCCGGCGGATTGGCCACCCTATTCGCGTACCGTGGCGCTGATGTCATTTTTCTCGGTGCTACTGCTGGTGTTGCTGGAGCGCTTTGCGCTGTTCCGCATTGAGCTGCACTGGGCGCGCCGCACTGCCCCCATCCGGCGTATCCTGATCATTGGCGTGGATGATCTGGCCGCCCGCCTGCGCCGCGCGCTGGAACGCGAGCCGCGCCTGCGGTCGCGCCTGGCCGGCTATGTGCTGCCCTTCGAGCCCGGCACCCGCCCCATCACGCTGGCCGCGGCCATCACGCCCAAGCTGGTCAAGGGGCACATCGGCGAACTGGAATCGCTCATCGAGGAGGAAAACATTGATGACGTGATTCTGGCGGACATGAGCATCTCCCACAAGCGCCTGACCGAAATCCTGTTCCACTGCGAGCGCAACCTGATTCCCTTCCGCATGGTACCCGACCTGTACCGCGTGCTAACTTCGCGCGTCCGCGTGAACCACATTGGCGACATCCCCCTGCTCGGTATGGCCGCGTGGCCGCTTGACGCGTTCTGGAACCGAGTGCTGAAGCGGCTGGAGGACATCGCCGGCGCGCTGGTGGGGCTGGTGCTCTCCGCGCCCATTCTCCTGTTGGCCGCGCCGCTCATCAAGCGCAGCTCGCCCGGCCCCGTGTTTTATCGCCAAGTCCGCTGCGGCATCGGCGGCAAGGAGTTCACCATCTTCAAGCTGCGCACCATGCCCGTGGATGCCGAAAACGCCACCGGCCCTGTCTGGGCCACCCCCGACGACCCCCGCCGCACCCGCATCGGCGAATTCCTCCGCAAGTGGAACCTCGATGAGCTGCCCCAGTTCTGGAATGTGCTGGTGGGCGATATGTCCCTCGTGGGCCCGCGCCCGGAGCGCCCCCATTTTGTCGAGCAATTCAAAAACGATGTCGGCCACTACATGACCCGCCACGTCTCGCGCCCCGGCATGACCGGCTGGGCGCAGGTCAACGGCCTGCGCGGCGATACCTCCATTGCCGACCGCGTCCAGCATGATCTCTACTATCTGGAAAACTGGTCGCTCTCCTTCGACCTTAAAATCCTGATCCAGACATTCTTCAACCGGCAGAATGCCTACTAATCCGCACGCATGACCAAGCCCCCCCTGAAAGCATGCGTGTTGGTGCCCGCCTATAATGAAGCGCGCAACATTGGCGCCGTCGTCCGCGAAATCCGCGACTACTGCCCCGACGTGATCGTAATTGATGACGGCTCCGCCGACGAAACCGGCCAGGCCGCCGCCGCCGCCGGCGCCACCGTTCTGTCGCACGTGCGCAACCAAGGCAAGGGTATGGCCCTGCAAACCGGTTTTGACCACGCGCGCGAACACGGCTACGACCTCGCCATCACCATGGATGCCGACGGCCAGCACGCCCCCTCCGACATCCCCGCATTTCTCAAGGCCTACGAACGCACCCACAGCCCCGTGCTCGTCGGCAACCGCATGGGCGATGTGGCCCGGATGCCGCGCCTGCGCCGCTTTGTGAACCGCTTCATGTCCGCGCTGCTCTCGCGGGTGATGGGCCAGCACGTGCCCGACACCCAGTGCGGCTTCCGCATCTATCACCGCTCCGTCTTCCCCACCGGCCCCTATGACGCTACTTCCCAGCGCTACGCCGCCGAATCCGAAATTCTGCTGCGCATCGCCCTGCAAGGCCGCAAAATCGGCGCCGTGACCATCCAGACCATCTACGGTAGCGAAAAAAGCAAAATCAATCCGTTCCTCGACACCATCCGCTTTTTCCGGATGCTCCACCGCTTCAAAGCCATCAAAAAAAAGGCCCTTGCCCCATGAAGAAATTCCTCGCCGCCCTGTTGCTGGCCAGCCTGACCCCCGTGCTGGCCACAGCCGCCGACGCTCACCGCTCCACCGGCCAGAAAATCGCGGAAAAACTGCGCGAACAGGGTCTTTCCAAGGATGCCGCCATTGTGGCCATTTCCACCCTGCCCATTGTGGAGCTGCGCGGCGCCATCCCCGTGGGCCATGTGCTGTTCCCCGACACCGACAAAACCACCCGCCTCGGGCGCGACGATCTGCAACGCGCCGGGCGCATCTTTGTGTGGGCCGTGGTGGGCAACATGCTGCCCGTGCCGTTCATTCTGCTGCTGCTGGGCCCCGTCTCGCGCCTGTGCATGAAAGTCCCCGTGGGCAAAAGATTTTTCGATTGGCTCTTCACCCGCACCCGCCGCAAAACCGCGGAAATTGAAAAATATGAATTCTGGGGCCTTGCCATTTTCGTCGCCATCCCGCTGCCCGCCACCGGCGCCTGGACCGGCGCCGCCGCCGGCTGGCTGATGGGCATTGCGTTTTGGCGCAGCATGCTATCCATTTTGTTCGGCGTGCTGGGCGCCGGCGTCATCATGACCGCCCTCGCCCTACTCGGCTGGATCGGCGCAGTCATCGCCGGCATCGTGCTCACCCTCTTCTTCGGCGGCATCATTGTCCAGGCCCTCCGCAAAACCCCTGCCCCACGCGGTGAGGGGTCGGCCCTATGATTTAATGTTTTGGGGTTGCGCGAGAACTCGCCGATCTTTTGCGTTGTTTCAATATATTGACGTTGGCCGGTATTTTCCTATAAAAACAAACAGCAGTGAGGCTGTTTTCGAGCCGGAAAATTGTACGGTTACAGGTTTGGATGGATTACGCGGCTGTCGATACTTTTCAGCACAGTGTGGCGTTTGCTGGCAGGTGCGGGCGGGCGCGTTTTAGTATCTCATGATTGCGCCGCATCAAACTGAATCAACCAAACATGCGACAGCCCCTCACGCGCCACCCTTTCATAAAATTCAGCACCTTCTAGCCACGCGGTCTTCCTGGCAGATCCTCCATCACCGACAAGCCAAAGAAACCCGGCGCACCGTTTTCGTCGCACAAGACCGCTACATCATCAAGCAGTTTGAAATCCCCGAACGCTGCCGACATTACCGGCGGCCATGGTTGATCGAGCACCGGGCCCTCCAGCGGCTCAATGGTCGTCATGCGCCACGGTCGCACGGCTATTTGGAAGCCCAGGCGGACGGTATCAAATCGGTTTGGCTCATCAAGGACTTCATTCCCGGTCGCATTGTGGAGGCCTTCACGCCGCAGGAAATTCCGGTGGTCGCCCGCCTCATGGCCCAACTGCATCATCACGGCGTAGCCCCCAACGACGCCAACATTGCCAACTTTGTCCGCACGCCCGCAGGAGAAATCCTGTACCTTGATTTCGGCCGGGCCATTCTTTGGCGTCGCGCACCGCTACGTTCCATCCTGTACATTGGTCACGATCTCGCCAAATTCCGCCGCGAAATATTCCGCGAAAATCTACGGCAGTACCAAGAGTTCCTTCACCACCACCTTGCCGCACTCGCCACCCCGCCGGTGCGGCGACGCGCCATTCGCCTGGCCGCGCGCTATCATTATTTCCACCGTTCAATCCGTAAGTCCGTTATATCCAACCGATAGCGACTCAGAGGGGCAGTCCATTGATTTAATGTTTTAGGCTGTGCGCGGGCGGCGGCAACGGGACGCGGCCGGGATAGCCGGCGGAGGCCCGGCGGGTTGTGGCCAAAACCGCAAAATTATGGAGATTGGAGATTGACGGCGGGGGGGGGGATGGCTAGAGTCCCCGGCGTTGATACAACTCTGGCTTGTGGAAGAGTGGGTTGCCCCCACTCTTTTGCGTATCCGGGGTGTGGTGTGTTTGTTCTTTTCCCCCGTGAGGGGAGGAGGTTTGAAATATGAACAATGAATTGCTGGCAGTTTTTGAATATATGGAGCGGGAGCGCAAGCTGGACCGCGAAACCTTGGCGCAACTGGTGGAGTCTGCGCTGCAAGTGGCTGGACGCAAAAGTATCGGCCGGGTACGCGATTTGCGGGTCGAGATCAACCGCAAGACCCTCGACATCAAGGCATTTGCCAGCATTCAGGTGGTGGACTTTGTACGCAACCGCGACGAGGAAATCTCGCTGGATGACGCCCTCGCCAAATATCCCGGCAAGCCCTGGAAACTGGGCGATCTGATCGAAATCGAAGTCACGCCGCGCAACTTCGGGCGGATTGCCGCCCAGACGGCCAAGCAGGCCATCATCCAAAAATTGCGGATGGCCGAAAAAGACAAGGTGTATGCGATCTACAAGGACCACATCGGCTCCATCGTGACGGGGACGGTGCGGCGCTTTGACCGCAGCGACGTGTTTGTGGACCTTGGCGATGCCGAAGGGGTCATGCCCGGCAAAGAGCGTGTACCGAGCGAAGAATATCAAATGGGCGACCGGATTCGCTTCCTCCTGCTGAATCTGGACGCGCAGGCGCTGGGCACCCAGTTGACGCTGTCGCGCGCTTCGCCGGAGTTCATCAAGAAGCTGTTTGAACTCGAGGTGGCCGAAATTGCCGACGGCACGGTGGAAATCAAGGGTATTGCCCGGGAAGCGGGCTTCCGCACCAAGATTGCGGTGCACTCGCGCGACGACAAGGTGGATCCGGTGGGCGCATGCGTCGGTTTGCGCGGCCAGCGGGTCAAGAACATCGTGCGCGAGCTGTTCGGCGAGAAGGTGGACATCGTCAAGTGGAGCCCAGACATCAAGACGTTCGTCACCAATGCGCTGGCGCCGGCCAAGCTGTTGCGGCTGGATGTGGATGAACTGGAAAACACGGTCAAGGTGATCGTGGAGGGCGAGCACCTCTCGCTGGCCATTGGCAAGAAGGGCCAAAACGCCCGCCTGACGGCCAAGTTGACCGGCTGGAAAGTGGATGTGCAAAAGGACGAAAGCGATATCTCTTTCGAGGAGAAAATCGCCCGGGCAACCGACCAATTGGCGGCGGTGGACGGCATTGGCCGCGACCATGCGGCCAATCTGGTGGCGGCCGGCTTCCTGACGTTGGAAGGCATTCTGGCCGCGGAAATCCAGGACTTGGTGGACGTGGAAGGCTTCGATGCCGAAATCGCCCAGCAGGTGCGCATCGCGGCGGAGGC
>Ga0255346_1005538_pt1 | contig 12957 bp, 8 predicted proteins | sample wastewater_treat_FD_194410 | JGI IMG/M metagenome (GOLD analysis project Ga0255346, IMG submission 194410) | Wastewater microbial communities from Lulu Island WWTP, Vancouver, Canada - plant22 | ecosystem: Engineered > WWTP > Wastewater > Unclassified | place: Canada: Vancouver, British Columbia... | reverse complement strand
GGTAAGTCCAAACAGGAGACTGTTCCCAAGATCTCCTCTGCCCAGGCAAATGCGATTGCCAATCTCTCCCGTAGAAGGGGAATCTCCGTTGAGGAGCTTGAGAAGATGTCCGTCGATGCCTACGGTGTCAAGGTCGAGCACCTCTCCCAGAAAGATGCCTCATCGCTCATTCGACAGCTTCAGCAGAGCTCCTAGTACGCAATCCCCATTATAACCACATAGTTCCCCTCATCATCCGGGGCAGGGATGCACAGGGATTGGTGTTGTCTCTGCCCCTTCTCTCATAAAAAGCGCAGGATCCTGCGTATTTTCCATCAGGAGGTTTACATGGAATTAAACGACTTGAGAAAGGAACCCCATCTTTCGGCATCGAGCATTGGGGACTACATCGACTGCGGATTGCTCTATAAGCTGGGAAGGATAGACAGATTCCCCCCTGAATTCCGTGCCGATGCTTTGGAGTTTGGAAGCTGCATCCACCTTGTCCTCTCGGACTTTCACCAGGCAAAAAAAGACGGGAAGACCATGACTGCCAAGGATCTGCACGAGCGCTTCGAAAGATACTGGAAGGCAGCAGCCGAGGGACAGGAGAATATCCAATATGCAGAAGGGAAGGACTTTAAGACCCTGCTCATGGAAGGCAAGGAGCTTCTGACCACCTATTACCACAAGTGCCCCCACGATCAATTCAAGGTCATCTCCATCGAGGAACCCTTTTCCTTCACCCTGGAGGGATGCCCGGTCAAGATTATTGGCGCCTTCGACCTGGTTGAGGAGGATGAAGCAGGGACCATCATCGTTGTGGACTGGAAAACGAGCGGCAGAGCCTATTCCGCTGATGAAGTGGATCGAAACTTCCAGCTGACCCTGTACCAGATGGCAGCCAAGGCAAACGGTCATGCAGACAGGGAGATCCTGCTGAGATTCGACTGCCTCATCAAGACCAAAACCCCCAAATTCGAGCAGTACTACACATCGAGAACCGAGACTGACTTCAAGCGGGCAGAGAAGAAGATTGTAGAAGTCTGGCGAGGCATCTCAAATGGGGTCTTTATCCCCAATGACGGTTCCCAGAACTGGAGATGCAAGAACTGCTCGTACAAGAAGCACTGCGACGAGTGGTTCGAGAGGAGTGGACCATGACAACAGAAGTGATAACTGCGGCTCAGGATTACCTGACCGTCATCAGCGGTAATTACACAAGGAGGATATTGAACCTGCAGCAGCTTCTGGAGAGCCATCCTGCAGAGGCGGTCATCGGATTCCTGAAGAGCCTCCTTCGGGAGAAGGAGAAGATACTGAGAAAATACATCCTCAGGGACAAATCAAACCCCAGGATAGACGAACTGGTTGCGACCATGTGGAGAATCTACATGTGCGTACACGTGCTGGAAGAGGAGGTGATGAAAAACCATGGGCTTGAACAAGGAGCAGCAGAAGGCAGCGAGCTTTCTAACAGGAACTGCAGCAGTGATCGCTGTACCGGGGTCAGGGAAAACTCGCACCATGATGGAGCGGATTGGCAAACTGGTCATGGAACACGGAGTAGCCCCTGAGAACATCCTGGGTCTTACCTTCACCAGAAACGCCGCAGAGGAGATGAGGCAACGACTAATCCCGGTATTGGGCAATCAGGCATCCCGAGTCACATTGAGCACCATCCATTCATTCTGCCATTATCTCTTGCGTAGCGAAGGGAGGATCTTCGAGATCCTCTCCGGCAGAGACCAGCTTGTTTTCATCAGGGGCATCATGAAGGATTTGAAGGTCAAGAACCTCTCCATCGGCATGGTCATGCAGGAAATCAGTCTGGCCAAAAACAACCTGATTTCGGTCGAAGAGTTCAGAACCCTCTATGAAGGGGACAAGACCATGACCAAAGTTGCAGACGTCTACGAGCGTTATGACACGGAGAAAGAGAAGAAGTATCTGTACGACTTCGACGACCTCCTGGTCAGGGCATATCGATTGCTCCATGAGAACCCTTCCATCAGGGAGAAGTACCTGGAGCGTTATCTTCATCTATTGGTCGACGAGTACCAGGATACGAACCCGTTGCAGCTTGAGATCCTGAAGACCCTTATAGAAGGTTCCAATAACGGCTCGAGCTTCTGGGTCTGCGGGGACGACTGGCAATCAATTTACGGATTCATCTCAGCTTCCGTCAGGAACATCATCAACTTTGAGCAGATGTTTCCAGGTTCGAGGATATTCATCCTCAACCGCAACTACCGAAGCACCCCTCAGATATTGAAAGTCTGCCAGAACCTCATCGAACACAACGAACGAAAAATTGAAAAGACTCTGACAACAAGGAATCCCGACGGTGATGAGGTTATTGTCCTGGAGGCATCGTCCGAGGAGGGTGAAGCATTAAACCTGGTCAACGAGATCCAAGAACTCGCATGGAACAGGGGATTCGAATACAAGGACATCGCCGTATTGTATCGTGCCAATTTCCAGAGCAGGGTTCTGGAGGAATCATTCTCCCAGCACAAGATCCCCTACCGCATCGAGAATGGTCTGGGGTTCTACAATCGCCCTGAGGTGAAGAAGCTCCTGGACTATCTCAGGGTGATTTCTGACCCGAACTCCGATGCCGGCGACGAAGCATTGCTGTCCATTCTGAATGTGCCTACCAGATATATCGGCAGGAAGGTCATCACACAACTAGAGGAGGAGGCTGCAAGCAAGGGGGTCCATCTGTATGAAGCTCTCAAATCGTTCAGACCGGATACCCCTTTTATCCGGAAAAACGTCAGGGAGCTTGTCGCATTCCTGGAACCCCTTACTCAACTTGCTCATACCCTGCAACCAGCGGAAGTCATCAATCTCCTGAGAAACAATCTGGACTATGACCGATACGTGACAGACGAGGATATCCCGACCCCTGATGACTCCAAGATCCAGAACCTCAATCAATTGCAGCTCGCGGCAACACGGTTCTCCGGAATCAAGGCATTTCTTGAATACACGGAGACCTTTCAGGACGAGACAACCAATGACGAGGAGGGGGTATCCCTCATGACCATACATAAAGCAAAGGGACTGGAGTTCCCGGTCGTCTTTGTGGTCGGACTGGTCGAAGGGATACTCCCCTCCAAGAAGGGCGATATCGAGGAGGAGCGCCGAATCTGCTTCGTGGCCATGTCCAGAGCGATGAAGCTGCTCTTTCTCAGTTGGTCACACACTTACCTGGGGCAACCCTCGAAGCGCTCCATCTTTCTGGATGAAGCGATGGGAGTCAGACAGGACCCATAAGTCCCTCCAGAACCTTCTAAAACCGTCCACAGCAAGAGATCTCCCTTAAACCCTATCTCGAATGGGGAAGGATCAATTATGACCTTCCCCTTACTTATCAAAGAACAGGCATAGCCAGAGAAAGGAGAACATCTATGTCATTTGAATTATTGCACTTTCGCGATTCAGACAAGATACTGAGGAAGAAGAAAATGGGGAACGTAATCCTCTCTACGATGCGTTACCTCGATGATGTCTTGCAGGGGACCCTCTATCGGGGTGAGTTGCTCCGTCAGGCGCTCTCGGAAATGGACTGGAGGCAGGAACCCCTGAGCATTCTCGACGGGCGCCGCTACCAGTACAAGGGTCTTCTCAACGGAGTGGCCATCGACGGCAGCTTTTCGAGTTACGAATACATCCAAGATGCCCTGCTCAGGCTCCAGGTGGGCTACGACAAGAAGAAGATTGAGGTGGGTATCGTCCTTCTGACCGCCCAGAGAAGCGAGAAATCCCCCCTCGGCAGCACCAAGGAACTGGTCGAGCAGGAGATCCAGGATCTCTACCCCACAATCAGCTTGCCCGTTGCCATCGCCCTCTTTGACCTGGGAGAACCAGGTGTTCGTATTGAGCAGACGGAAGGAGGGACCCCCGATGCTGAAGCAAAGTCAAACGATGCTGACCCTGCAGCTGATAATCAGGGCGATCAAGCACCTGGCCCGGTCGCTGTCCCGAAAGATGGGAAGAAAAAGAAACCTAGGGTTAGGTCGAAAGAAATGGAGGTAGAAGCATGTCCAACATGACGACCCTGGAGAAGGTTTATGATCGAGTGGAAAGCATGGCTAGGTACCATGAGGACAGGCTGATTCCCGTCGATGACGTCTCCTTTGCGGACCTAGAGAGGGTTTGCATCTCGGGTGCAACCTACAACTTGCGACCCATCGCGCAGCAGAGCATTTGTTGGCGCTTGGGAATCCCGATCCAGTATTTGCGTAAATGCCCTGCAGATATCCAGAAAAACAATCTCAACTACTGGATCAGGCACGAAAAGAACGAAAAGCTGTTCTTCCGGTTTGATGGAAACGAGGTCAGGGCGATATTCACACCGAGATACGTTCCCACGGACAACAAGGAGGTGCTGGGTAGGTTGCTCGAGCACGGATACAAACCCGACACCCGAGTTCAATGCTCACTGGATGATGAGTTTATGTTGGTCAGCGTCCCGGATGATCGAGAAACCTTCCGGATCAATGGCGACAGGATGACACCTGGAATCTCGGTGAGCAACTCCGAGGTGGGACTGGCAGCCCTGTCGATCTCTACATTCACCCTGAGACTGGTCTGCACCAACGGGATGATCTCCAAGACGGAGGTGTCCGCATCCTACAGGCATGTCTCCAGCAAGCTCCTTTCAAACCTCCCAGGAGTCTTGAACGATCTGCGGGAAGGATTTGGTCAGCAGAGGGAGCAGTTCAAGATCTCGTTGGAGAGCAAGGTGGAGAATCCCGAAGCAACCATAGAAAGCTTCAATCGGCAGTTCGAACTCCGGAAGGAGGAGAAGGAAGCTGTGGAGTGGGCCCTAGCGCAGGAATATGGGTTCACGATGTTCTCGGTGGTCAATACCTATACGAAGGCAGCGCAGTATGAGCTGCTTTCAGCGGAGAGCAGGTTCAGGCTGCAAAAAGTGGGTGGGATGGTATTGGGGATGGTTGCATAAAATGGATCCTGATATCTCTCGTATTGCACGGGGGATATCAGGATTAAAATGAGCACGTCACGGCAGCAAATGACCACCTATCCGATTAACAAGAGGCCATATTCGCTTTTCTTTCTTATAGAGTTCCATGAGATTATAGGAGTTGCCATTGTCTGACCAGACATTACCAGTTGTCTCCACGCAGATATGCGAATTCTCAGCTTTCCTGAGAAACCAAAAACGATAAGAAGACTCGTTTTCTATATCGTCTTTTTTGTTTGTACGTAACCTGTCGACAGCCCCTGGGAATTTCTCGAAGTCTTTGATCTTTCCACCTCTCGCATAGGGAGCGGAGCTATCAAAGCAACCATTACGACATCTCCACTTATCACGGGTAAAGGCAGTCTGTGATAAAAAAGAGGCTATAAACCGATAGCATACGATCTCAGGTGTACTTGGCGGCAGTTTACTAGGGATTGGCATACGGAGCGCCTCGGATACTCTGTTGAGGACGTCTTTCATGTCGTCTTCTTTAGACATCATTTGCCAGATATCAAAAGAGCTACAAGCACCCTCAAGAAATACATGAAAGCTTCCTTCACGATTCAAATCCGCAACATGAATATGGCCTTTTTTAGTAAATAGCGATAAGCAATCGTACATCCCACCGCCCGGATGCGTTTGTATGATTGTATACCTATTTGGATAGCGTCGCATAATCTCGTTGACCAGACACCAGGAGGCGATCTCTATTAACTGTCTATTCATAGATTAACTACGCCATTTGCTACGATTTATATAATCGCCAATAATATCAATATGCAAGTCTGCTCGCTCTTCACACTCTCAGTTAATGGAACTCAGTTATAGCCGCATTTAGGCACATTACATCTTCATTCCATAGCTGTTGTTCAGCATAACGGTTAAGGACAACCCTCAATGCACATTCGTAATATGAGTATAATTCTTCAGCTAATGGAATCTTTTGATGTTCAGGCTTGCTCTCTGAAAAGCAGTACAATGCTACTTTAGCAGCGGTATCATTAATCACGCAATTCTTTTCTACGAAAATAGGTACGAGCTCGAAAAAAATGCTCTCATTGTCTGAAGTAGCCTTTGTTATCTTCACAATGAAATTGAAAAGAACTCCCGAACATCCAGCAAAATCCGGACATTTAATTATTCGAAAGCTCGAAAGTCCGCCAAATTCGACTGAGCCGCACCTCTGAATTACTGCATCAGTAAACGGATGGCCTAACGCCATAAAATCGATCTCCGAATGTCGAATTGCGTAATTTCGATCGAATGTCACTTTCGAATATCGTTTCTTGAGACCTCTTTCTGCCTTAAAATATTCCGGCAGCAGAAATTCTATTGTTCCATCATTAACCTTAGTTACCTTTCTGCCTTCACGCTTCACATATTCCAAAATAAAAGCTTCCACGTCTGCTAGTGTCAGTGGGCTTTGTATTTCATGCTTAAATCGAGACGGGTTGAATGGTGCAATATCCTTACTGAATAGACTTGAGTAAGCAATTTGATAAGCTTGTTCGGCCTTTCTGATACCTTCATCGATTTCTTTTTGGGATGATTTAATATTTCCTCTTGCAAGACCTTCGCGGTAGATCCTCTCATAGTCGAGATATTCTTCAAATAATCCGAGAAGCCCCTCTTCGATCTCTTCTACAGTCTCACCTGTTACCTTAACTAGGCGATTAGCGGCTAACCGTGCCTTTGTTTCAAGATATCCCTGTACTCGGTCCTCTATTGTTCCAGCATTCTGAAAGTTGAATACCTGCACTCTCCTATCTTGTCCATATCGGTAAAGTCGCCCATAACGCTGTGCAAGACGGAAGGGATTCCACGGCAGATCATAGTTGATCATTACATGAGCGAATTGCAGATTAATGCCTTCGCCACCCGCTTCTGTTGAAACTAGAAAACGTACTAGCGGATTATCACGGAATGCAGCCATGCTCTGTTTCTTTTCCCAGAGTGACATGCCACCTCGTATGATAACTGTGCAGCCGTCACCATAAACATTTTCCAGTAGCTTGACTAAAAATACCTGTGTCTCTAAGTACTCAGTAAATATCAATACCAGTTGATTAGGTGTCTCTTTGCTGACTGAATCTATGATTTTGATCAATTCACTCTTTTTAGCGTCTTCCGGTACATCCATCAGCAAAAGATTTTCTAACATCTCAACTTCAGCTCCGATAAACGTCTCGCGAATGTGCGCAGCTTGTCTAGTTTCATATTCTCCTTGATGTCTTGCATCGTATTCCACTTCTTCCTGAATTTGTCTGGACTCGATATCTGCTTTAAGATTTGTTAGTCGACGTTCTAGCGCGCCTTTGATGGACCGCGTGCTACTTGCTGCTAGCTTCTGAAATGTCGTCATAACGAAACCAATGGCTTTATGTCGCTTATCTCCCGGATCTTGATCAGCGTAGCCGTATCCTTCTCGCAGATAAGCCTCGAGTGCCTTATGGAACCTGCGCTCTCCGCTGTCGAGTAAATTAACCTTAACTGGATGAATGTCGATTCCCTTAAAGATAAGATTGCCTTCCGCATCCTGTACTTTGCTCTTGCGATTGCGAAGGATCAAATCAGTATATGGAATTGAACCGTTTTCTTCATCATCCATCGCAAATTCACCAAAGGAGATGTTTTCGGACAGAAGCGACATCAGATTTTGAAACTTCGAATCGTCACCCTGATGGGGAGTCGCTGTTAATAGTATAAGTGCTCGGCAACGTGTTTGCAGGTCTTCGGCTAACCGGAAGTTCAGTGTCTTTTCTGTTTTTTGCGGAGACCATGTCTTCGCCGACAGTTTGTGTGCTTCATCAAAGATAATGACATCCCAATCTCTCGAACCAAGTAATAGCGTCTTATGTCCCTCGCGACGGCCTCCCTTCAGCGGACGGTCAAGTTTTAACGTATCTACTGACGCCACTAGGTAATCTATTTGATCGAATGCAAGTGGACCATCTACATCCTCACGATAGACGGCAAATTTAAGACCAAACTTGTCTTCCATTTCTTCCTGCCACTGAAGCGTCAAACCGGAAGGCGGTATTATCAGCACACGTCGTGCCTGGCCGCGCTGTCTTAGGGCATAGAGAATCATCCCCGCCTCGATTGTCTTTCCGAGACCGACTTCGTCTGCTACCAGGTAACGTCGGTGAGCATTAGATACTACCTTATGGGCCACGCTGATCTGATGCGGCAATAAGTCAGTCCGAGCGTTACCGAGTTGACCGTCACGGTTGCATACGAGCAGATGCGCTGCCCGCATGCGCAGATCGAAGCGCCACGGTTCGTCAAAGTCACGGTCAATCAATCGCTCCAGCGGCGTCTTGACAAGGTGCAGTTCGTTTATGTTCAAGATTCGCGATTCAGTCAGATACGGAGGTAGTGAGAAAATCGTCGGACGAAACTCGATCTTTACTTGATCACCACGAATTTGCTGTACCACACCAATGCCGCTGTCAGCATGCATAGGATTAGAACTAACGACCCAAGCACCTGGTGCAATATTGTTCATGCTCTTCTCCGCTGTGTTGAACTAATCATCATCTTCTTCTACCTGCTGTTGCAATACTCTAGTACTCATCTCGTCCAAGGCTTCCTGAATGTCACGGAGTTCGACAGCGTTGATGCCCCAGAGTCGAGCAACGGTACTGTCAATTTCAGTCTCCAATCCTGCGATGCTGTCCGAATCGTCTTTAGCTGATGCAGTGTGACATCGTTCAGATAGATCTGCTAATTTCAGATGAAGAGGATTTCTCTCATCAAATTCGGGAATTGCAAAATGTTCTATTACATGGGGGGAGGCATCCAATACGATGTAACTTTTTATTCCATAGAAGATGGGTGATGAATTAAGGCAAGCACAAAAGTAGTTAGCATCATTCTTATTATTGAATGGAACGAATATCACTTTTTGATCACCGATCAATTTCTGCTTTGTTACACATGAGCGCATTTTCCACTGAACTCCAGTATGTTGCCATTGGACTTTCCATTTTGCCAATGTATATGGACCCACATTATACATGGAATAAAAGGGGTCAGATGGATCATAATACTTACGATATAATGCGCGCCCGCGAAGAGTACCTCGTTCCGGGCGCTTTGGATTACCCTCAAATAGTTTTAAATAAGAATACGTTTGGGGATATTCGCGCTTCATAACAGATTCAGCTATTCCACGTCTTTGCAAAGGATCCTGTGCAAGAATGATAGAAGCAGATGGGATAGCCTTCCAACGTAAAACGTCTCTTCCCCGAAGGAGTTGAAATACAAGATTGGGCTCGATGACCGCATGGACATGCTTAACCTTAATCTTTCCAACATTAAATAAATTTTCGATTAGTAAATTACCATCCGGTCTTCTCTCAATAACACGAACCCAGAAACATCCATTCAGACCGCCAGTATTCACTCCTTCATATGCCCTGTAATGCCCTTTTCCCAAAATCTTCTGTATTCCCGACAGGGCTCTTTTAGGAGATGTTAGCCAAGGCGAAGTAGGTTTGTATGGATCAATTGGAATTGCATCCATTCTGATATTAGACGTAAGGGCATGTGCTTCTGCTAGCGAAACATTTTGATCAATTCTCGAGGGACCTCTCCATACTTTATAAATTATAGGATACTTAAACTTACTTACTGTTTTTTCGCAAACGAAGACAGCCGCTCGATTGGTTGCACCTTCAAATACCTGAGTATCGCTTAAATCGTGAACTATCAATGGCTTTAGATAATAGGATCGATCTCCTTTCTTGAAGTGAAAGCAACGAAATCCGTCACCTGCTCCTTGTGTTTTAAATACGCTTTGAGTAATGACGAATCCAAGCTTCCCCGCCTCTTGTAAATAATTATCCACTGCTGAATATACAAAGAGCATTGAAAGATCTTTCTTGCCTCCACCGAGGCGGCCTGCTGAACCCGATAGGGTGAATAGGCCATAATCTTGCCAAAGATGCTTCATACTATCTCGATATTCATCAGGCAGACTTTCCCAATTTACCCATGGTGGATTACCTGCGACGAAGTCAACCTTGCCAATAAATAATGGTGCAAAAGCATTTTTGATGATTCGCGCCCATATACCATTCTTATTATCAGCATTGAGTTTTTGCAGATGGCGATATAGGTCCTTGTGGAGTTCCGCTTCACTTACAGGTATTTCTTCAACAGAGCAGCGTTGAAGGAACTCGCTTGGGTTATAGTTATTGCGGATGCAAAACTCGAGAGTATCGGAATAACGTCCGATTTGATGACGGTTCTCAGCGATCTCAATGGGAATTATAAAGTCACCTGCGCTCGTATTAAGCCGACGAACAATACCGTGGCCACCAGAAAACAGATCACCATGCTCGAATGGTGTCATGACTGAGTCGCATAAATATATGGGAAGTTCTATGTTGCCGGCATGACGCAGCAGATCACGGATGGCCATCAGATAGTTCGTGCGAGCAGCCATGACTGCCAATGGATTAAGATCAAATCCAATAATATTTCGGAGAACTTTGAGCAATAATTCATCCTCGCCATACCCACATTCGAATCTATGTTCCTCATACCACGTTTTGGCACGGTTAAGTGCCATGACTAGAAATGTGCCCGAGCCACAAGCTGGATCGAGCAAGCGTTTATCTGGGTTGCCGTCGTAGCCAAGCTCGTCTAGAACAAGTTCGGCAAGCCAGTCAGGTGTGTAGTATTCGCCTAAGTCGTGGCGCACAGAACGAGGAAATAGTTGCTGGTATAGTTGCTTCAGCAGGTCACGTGATTCAGCGGGATCCACGCTCAACGTCGTGGGATCAAACTGATCGAGAGCATGTGTCATGGCACGAATGGCTTCAGTGCAACTGTCATCCCAGGTATCGATATACCAAGAAAAAAGATCACCTTCCAAAAAGTTGCGGATTCCCAATTGCGACCAGATACCGCCTTGTTCAAGTGCGCGGAGTTCGTCGCGTAGTTTAGTTGAAGTAGGTGCGGCAATAAGCAATTTAAGTGGAGAGGTTCCGAGAGGTGAAAAAGATGCTACGATTTCCGCAGCAAGCAGTTTGATGAAGATGGCATAGTAAGTATGGACAGCGAATAGGAGTTCCGCCGGATTGGGGTCTGCGACTTCGTAATGTTCTGCGAGTTTTTTAATCTTGGCGTTCTGGCCTCGAATGTCGTATCCACAAACTTCGCCGAAAAGAATCTGCCACTGGCGAAAGAATGTCTGAGCCTTGGGACTCTTTGTGTTGTGAATGACATCATAAAAGCGATGGATTCCATGCAATGCAGCCTGACTTTCGGAGCCAAAGTAAGCGGCAAGATTTTCAGGAGTGAAGGAAAGACCACGTGCGCCTAATGATACAATTGCTCGAAGTAGTCGCTCGACATTATGCGCGGTGACGGGTTGAGGGTCTTCAACATCGATATTCTTGCCACGCTGCCTCACGAAAACTAAAAAGTGACCATCGCAACCCACCCCGAAAATACGCTCCATGCCGACGTGCTCCTGGGCTTGTAGGTCTAGAAAACGTCGTTTTACTTGTGAGACTGCGGCCTTGACTCCGGGAGAGTTTCTGTCCTCCGTGAGTTTACCGGGACCCTTTGAGGCTTTGTACTCTATGACTACACCGCCGTATTTCGAGTCAATTCGACCACCGGCTAACCCATATTCGTGGCGTCCCTTAATTGTTAGCCCCGCCTTTTTTACAAACTCGTCGATGAGCTTGTTGCACTCATGACGGACATCTTCTTCAGAACTGGCCCACTCTGCTGCTTTTACCATTTGATCAGCCATGACTTTAGCATGCTCTTCGATCAGTGCTTCGAGATTTTTATTCATCTGGCTGCCCCTTATATAGTTTGACGCATTTGTGTTCATCAAAAGATGACAAATGAATTGCCTGCTATAGATATTTATCATTAACAGTGGTTATTTTTAGTCTCGTTCATAACGTTAGATGCCTGTCCAAATTTATGACGTCCTACTATCTATACAGCTTTTCCAGAAGAACAAGACTATTTTCCTGTATTCAGCATTTTACGGAGTATCTGGCTAGATTTGAATATCAGGACTTTCCTGGCTGATATTTCACATTCAGCACCCGTCCGGAGATTTCGTCCTCTTCGGGCTTTTTTGCTTTTCACGAGAAAGTTACCAAAACCCGATATTTTAACCGTGTTCCCCTTGGATAGCTGTTCTTTCATGGTCTCAAATACGGATTCCACGATTCGAGTTGAGTCTTTCCTGGAGATCCCCAGTTTGTCAGAAACGTTTTGAACAATGTCTATCTTGGTCATCGTCATGGGATCCCTCCTTCGTTATGAAACATATAGCTAGGTAGCTGAATTCATTGGAAATGTCAACAATTATCACCGAAAGCATGTTGACTATTTTGAGATCTAAGGCTCTATTATTATGTTCAACTCACGCGTGTCTTGACAGGTTGTATATTATTTCACTATGTAAGATTGGAGATTCCGGAAATGAATAGAATCATAACTGCTTCAATTTTATATAATCTCGTTCAATGTCCTCATCGCGTAACGATGGATCTATTTGGTGATGTGGCTCTAAGGGACCCCGTTAATCCATTTGTGCAGCTTCTCTGGGATAGGGGTAATGAGTTCGAGCAGGATGTCATAGAGAAACTCGATATACCCTTCACGGATCTGAAGCAGTTGCCACTCGCGGAAAAAGAATCACAGACGTATGAGGCAATGAGACGTGGTAATGAGTTGATATATGGTGGGCGAATCAGTACAGCTGATCTTGTAGGCGAGCCGGATCTTCTTCGTCGTTGCGGGACGAAATACGTTGCCGGGGATATAAAGAGTGGGGCAGGAGAAGAAGGTGGGAGCGAAGACATCGACGGCAAACCCAAAAAGCACTATGCCGTTCAGCTTGCCTTATATACTGATATACTTGAGCGTAGAGGTTGTTCAGGTGGTCGCAGACCCTTCGTATGGGATGTTCACGGACAAGAAGTTGTCTATGATTTAGATGC
>Ga0255346_1005528_pt1 | contig 12977 bp, 11 predicted proteins | sample wastewater_treat_FD_194410 | JGI IMG/M metagenome (GOLD analysis project Ga0255346, IMG submission 194410) | Wastewater microbial communities from Lulu Island WWTP, Vancouver, Canada - plant22 | ecosystem: Engineered > WWTP > Wastewater > Unclassified | place: Canada: Vancouver, British Columbia... | reverse complement strand
GAGCATGGACGGTGGTCCTATACCTCAGACCACTTTGCTGACTCAGATACCATGATGGCATACAGAATCAAATTGGAGAATGTCCGCAACGTTGCCGTTAACCTCAAACGGGGTATGCGCTACCATGGTGACCAGGGAGCAGTCTGGGACGGTATCGCAGAAATGGCAGATGAAGCCAATGTGCACTCACGAACAGGTGCTATGAAAGATGTTTTTGAAACACGGAAGAACGACCTGGATGCCTTTCTCAAAACAATCCCACCTTACCCCCACCAGAAGGGCATCCTTGTCTTCATTAATGGCAAACCTGCAGGGATGGACATCGTATCATCAGAATCTGCCTGTGCCACCATCCATCCCAAGCTTCTGAAAAGCTATGCCATGGATGCACTCCTGGACAAGAAGCGGGTGAGAAAGGTCAAGCAGACTGACGTGGAACGTTTCCTCCGTGAGATAACCGAATGCCAGGAGCAACGATACAAATCCGTCGGCCTTGGCTGGGACTACCGGTTCGAGGCCCCACAAAAGGTGGGATCTGCCCTTGTCTCAGACGATACTGTCATCCACATGGCCTTCTTTGCTATCGAAGAGGCTGAAAAGGCCGGTTATATGTCATCACTTTCAAGGCGGAGAGGATACCGGGTAAACTAAAGGGCAGCATGCGAGCGCAGCCTATCTGGAAAGCTCCTATTTGCAAACAATACCTTTACTCAATCGAGGGGGGGGATGATTAAGACGATGTGCGCGAATATGGAACCTAACCCTTCAAGTACTGTTTGTTCATATTTTCATTGCAAAACTCTGACAATTACTGGAAAATAAGAGATGTAATGAAGAGGCTAACAATATGGACAATCGAACGCTGCTAAAGAAAAAAAAAGACATGATTCTGGAAGTAGCCAGGCGACATGGAGCAAGAAATGTGCGTATTTTTGGCTCCATTGCCCGTGGCGAGGATGATTCACAAAGTGATATTGATTTTCTTATTGATATGGAGCCTGGCCGAAGCATTCTTGATCATGCATCCCTTTTGGTTGAGCTTCAGCAAATTCTTGGGCCTAAGGTGGATGTGGTAAGCGAGCGGGGTATAAAAGACAGAATTCGCGATAGAATCCTTCGCGAGGCGATTCCTCTATGAGAGATGTAGACGAGCGTTTGCTCGATATGGTTGAAGCCATTGAACGTATCGAAAAGTATACTTCCGAGGGCAGGGAAAGTTTTGAGCAAAACGAGTTGATTCAAACATGGGTCGTTCACCACCTTGAGATCATCGGTGAAGCAGCATCGAAGCTCGGCCGTGCATTCCACGAGGCCCATCCTGTGATTCCCTGGGCACAGATTATTGCAATGCGGAACATCCTGATCCATGAGTATTTTGGTATGGACTTGGGGGCAGTCTGGAACACCATAGAGCGGGACTTACCGGAACTCAAAGCCAAACTCAAAGCAATAATAAAGAAATAATATCTTCATTACCTCTCCAGCAAGGACCAACTATAAATTCAAAAATAATTTTTTAGCATGCCGAACACCATGACATACAGTTGTCAGTCCGATGATGTATTATTTAAGAGCAGCAAGAGTTCATAACCTCGGAGAAAGAATGATACAAAAGGTACATGGTGAAAATAAGGTTCATGGTTTTCTGCATATTCCGATCTATTCGAACACTGATTCCGATTTTATCCGAACGGCTTTTTGATGATCCATTCCCTGCCGTATCTACTTTACAAAAGTGTTCGACCTTAAGTCAAGGTTGAATATGTTTTTCTCATGGATTCCCCTCCTTTCAATATGATCTTATGGGCGTTATGAACCACTCTGTCGCATATGGCGTCTGCAAGAGTGGGATCTCCTATGATGTCATGCCATGCATCTACGGGGAACTGACTTGCAATGATGGTGGAACGCACATTATGTCTGTCTTCCATGATTTCAAGGAAGTTTCTTCTTTCATCGTCGGTAAAGGGGTTGATTCCCCAGTCGTCGATAATAAGAAGTCTTATTCTCTGCAACCGGGAAAGGAGTTTCACAAAGCTCCCGTCAGACCGTGCTATTTTCATTTCCTGGGCCAATCTGGGCAATCTCACATAGATTGTTCGTATCCCCTGTCGTACAGCTGCATTGCCCAGGGCGCATGCAATATAGGTCTTCCCTGCGCCGGTGGGCCCCACGACAATGACATTCTGATTGGACCGCACCCATTCATTCTGAGATAATTTAAGGATCACATCTTTTGATAGTCCCCTTCTGGTTCTGAAGTCTATGTCTTCAAAGCAGGCATTCGGGTGTCTTAAATGTGCATGAACAAGAAGGATTTTCAGCTGGCGGTTTTCCCGCGAGAGCTTTTCCTTATCAACAAGGATGGCCAGACGTTCCTCAAAACTTAAGTCCTTGTATGCGTTATTGGATATCTGTTCCCGCAGTCCTTCCGCCATACCGGATAGCTTCATGGCAATGAGATTTTCAACGGTTGCCTCAATCATGGGAAGCCTCCCGGTAATATCCATTCCCTCGTATGTTGTCGTGAAGAAGGACAATCTTTTTGTTTTCAATAGCTATGGGTGAACTCTCCAGCCCTGTTTGCAGGAGGGACTTCACGCTTTTGTAATTATATGCCTGAAGTTCCAATGCTCTTTTGCATGCATTCTCCACCCGTTCGGGAGAGTACATCTTTGACAGCCGTATAATACCGAGACAGCTTCGAAACCCGTGCTCAGGGTGCACCCTGTGGTTCATGATTTCCTCCATGAGTGTTTTTGTGCAAGGTCCTATCTTCTGTCCCCATAATTTTATCCGCGCAGGGGTCCATTCAAGGTATTGCCGGTGTTCGGCAGGCATATGCAAATTCTCTGTTACAAATGCCCCCGGTTTATTCACGCTCATATGAGAAGCAACTCTTTTACCTTTGTGGTATATTTCGACGACAGCGCCGCTCTGCATGATATCCACCGTTTCTCCTATTAAGGCGTAAGGAACGCTGTAATATGTCTTCTCTGCTTTCACATGGTAATCGATATGAACTTTTGCTTTCGTCCATGAGACAATGACAAATCTTTCCGATGGAAGAGGCTTTAAAACAGGTTTCTCAATGTCAACAAAAAGATCGTAACGGGATTTGTTTATTACTGCCATGGGTTTATCGTTCAGTTTCTTCGTTTCTTCCTCTATTGCTTGATTCAATTCTCTTAAGCTGAAGAAGGTCCTGTTTCGGAGCGTCGCAATAATTCTTCTTTGTGCCTGAAGAACGGCATTTTCCACCTTGGCCTTATCCTTCGGTCTTGCAACCCGGGTGGGGATGACGGCGATGTTGTAATGTCCGGCCATAGCCGCAAGCGTCTTGTTGATCTCGGGATCATAGTAACAGGCATGGGTCACACCTGCCTTGAGATTATCGAGAATGAGGCATTCGGGTGTGCCGCCGTAATATTCGAAGGCCCGTATGTTGCATTTTACAAAGCTTTCTGTCGTCTGATCAGGTACTGCATATGCAAAGATATATGAGCTTGCCCCAAGAACAGAGACAAAGAGTTCGACCTCAATTCTTTTGCCTGTTGTCTGATCCTGATAGGACGGCTTGTCTCCGGAGAAATCGACAAACATCTTTTCTCCTGCCTTATGGGTAACACGCATAACAGGGTCCGCTTTCTTCTTCCAGTCATGATACAATTGATAAAACCGGCTTTTTCCATACCCTTCCGGATTATCCCTTTTGTATTCTTCATGGAGCAATTGAAGGGTTACGCCTCTCTTCCTGAGTTCTCCGGCAAGGTATGCAAAATCGGGCAATGCCTTTGTTGATGCTTTCTCATTTTTTGGGAAGAGAAGGTTTGATAAAACGTCTTCATCTGTCTTGCAGATCTCTTGGTAGGTAATGCCTAACTCTCTGAACTTTTCTGCATAGAGAGATGCTGTTGAAACTGACATATTGCACGCCCTGGCGATAGGGTGTATGCCAAGGTTGCACGCAAGAAGCAATCGGGCAATTTCTTTTAGCTTGTTCATTGATGTTTTCCTCCCTTTCTTTTTCACCTGCCCTCCAAACATTTTTTAGGGGCAGTGTACCATACAGGGCAGGAAGAAGGATCGCCGGAAGAACGATCAAGATGTTCAGCCGAGGGCGTATTCCGGAAAAACATTAAAAGTGTTCGACTAACACCGGAATGAGTGTTCGGATATCACCGGAATTGGTGTTCGACCTTTTTCGGAATTGGTGTTCGAGGTTGACCGGAATTTACATGGTTTCGGAGTAATTTGGTTATGTAGCGGCTTTACTTACAACCTTTTCCAGCATCCCCCGGATCTTTCGGGTATGCAGGTTGAGGGAATCTAGGGATATATCCCTGTAGACAGTATATCCTCTCTATCCGCAGGGGGTCCTTCTCTGGGCTGCCCTCGAAATTATAAGTGCATATTTGTTGGTGATCATCGCAAATGTGGTTTCTCTGTGCCTGTCGGTTATGCTTATCTGTCTTGTGGTAAGATATCGATGAAGGGATGCGAGATAAGAAAGCGATTCAAGATTACAAATTCGATCATGAGCAGTTGCCTTGATGTAGAAATATGGTTTATAGAAAGAAAATGTATGATTACAAGACCTGACCCCACTGGGTTTTTTTCCTATGAGATCGGTAACTATATTAGCTCTTATAATACCGAGCGACCGCATCAGGCTCTCTGGAACTTTACCCCTGCTTTTGTCCATGAGGTAAATAACAACACGATCCTTCTTGAAAAACTCTCACAGCTCAAGTACGAGGCAAAGATGAAAAGAAAGCTTTATTGGGAAGGAAGAACCATATGACTATTACGTCGTCGCTGTCACTGTGGGAATGGAGAAAAGAGAAATCTCTTTTCCTATTTCCACATCGTATAAGAACAACACACCCTGTTTGCAGGGAACCAAAATACTCACACAAAAAATTGCAGGTTTGTCCAATTACAAAAAAACTTGGTAATCAAAAACGGTCATTGTTAAGGGAGATGGTAAAAAGTCTTGTCAGGGCTTATGCTACAAGTGTATGAAGGGTAACCGTATTTTTCGGGTATATGAAACATAGAAATTGCATAAGGCTGCCATCGAACACGAAAGGGCTGAGTAGATTGCCTGTTCTCAGAATATCAAAGATGAATATGGCAGACCCAAGGTAGTCAGGAACGGACATCTCCCGGAACGTTCCATCCTAACCGATATCGGGCTTATTGCTGTAAAGTAACCCAAAGTACAGGACAAGAAGTGGCAAAAGGAATCCTTATTATATGGTCAACGAGACCACCTTACAGATGTTCTAATGCATGATTTGGGATTAGATTTTCTTTTGGAATACGAGAGGAGCCATATGGTTGCCTAACCGTGTGACCATAAAAACAGGGAAAATCAGGGTGCGGAGGAGTGCACGACCGATGGGAATATTCAGCAACATGACAAGCGTGGACAGAATCCTCTATGCGGTCTTTCTGTATGAGAATAAAAAAGAGGAGCATATCCTGTCTTCTTCCTGACACAAAAGCTTGCCATTGTTTTAAGTATCTACATATTTGACATTACTTTTAATTTATAAGACAATCATTAACGATTGCACCAAAATGGACACTGCGCATATGTACAATGCGAATACTGAACCCCTCACATTCGAGACACTTTTGACACGTTTATCATCCTTGTTTGCTAGTGTCCAGTCAAACGTCGATAAAGATCAAACTATAGATGCCCTTCGCCTTATTGTTGAGTTTCTGAACATGGATAGAGGCATCATTGTTTTTTTTGGTGAAGATATAGACACCACGACTACTATCTCTATCTATACAGTCTCCGGTGTTGAATTTTCTGACAAAAATTTGGACCGTTGTTTTAGATGGTTTACAAATGTAGCAGGCTTAAGTACGCCCATCATTATGCAGCGAATACCCGATGACCTACCAAGAGAGGCGATCGAGGAACGAGCATATTATCTGGCTGAAGGTATAAAGACAGGTGTATTCGTACCAATAAAACTACATGACGTTATACTTGGATACGGTATTTTCCTATCAAAGCATGAAGTTAGTCCGTGGCCTAAAAAAATGGTTACGAAATTTACATTGTTAGGAGAAATACTCGCCAATGTGTTTGGGCGTATGAGAGCACAGGAACAGAATGTAAAACTACTGAGCTTTGAGAAACTCCTCTCCACCCTTTCTACAAAGCTTATTAATCTCCCCGTTTCGGAAATCGACGAGGAAGTACAGAGAGGGCTGCGAGATATAGTTAAATTTCTCGGTGTCGACAGAGGTACTGTATTTCAATTTTTTTCTGATAAGCTGAGAATGAACCGTACCCATTCTTGGACAGAAGAAGGGATGCTATCTTCCCCTGAACACTTTGAGACTGAAACGCTACCGTGGACAGCCAATAAGCTCCAGAGAAAAGAGTCAATAGTGTTTGAAAAAGTTAAAGATCTACCCCCGGAGGCCGAGGTTGATAAATCAGTGCTCATGGATTTTGGCATTAAATCATCTGTGATGGTTCCGATGATTGCAGGAGGGTCAATTGTAGGTTCAGTAACAGTGAGCACCATAAAAAAAGAAATAGTCTGGCCACGGCAACTATTGGATCGACTCAAGGTGATAGGTGATATTTTCGCTAGTGCATTGTCGAGAAAACGAGCAGAGGAACAGTTGCAAGAGACCCTTGACGAGCTTAATGGTCTGAAAGAACAACTCGAGGCAGAGAATATCTACCTCCGCAGAGAGATCAAGGTAGAACAACAGGCTGATAAGATTATCGGGCAAAATACAGGACTCAAGCACGCGTTCTTCCGAGCGAGTCAGGCAGCACAGACGGATACAACCGTTCTTATTTTGGGAGAAACGGGGACCGGTAAAGAACTCATGGCAATTGCTATTCACAATATGAGTTCCAGGAGAGATAGACCGCTTGTTACTATCAATTGTGCTGCGCTTCCCGCAGACCTTATTGAAAATGAGCTTTTTGGACACGAAAAAGGAGCATTTACGGGAGCCGATGCCAAACAATTAGGCCGCTTCGAGATTGCACATAATTCTACGCTTTATCTTGACGAGATTGGAGAACTTCCCCTAAAGCTTCAGGCCAAGTTGCTTCGCGTGATACAGAACGGAGAGTTTCAGCGGTTAGGTTCGCCCCACACACACAAAGTGGATGTGAGAATCGTGGCGACAACAAACAGAAATCTTCAAGAGGAAGTCCACAAAGGGCGATTTCGACAGGACCTATTTTATCGTCTCAACGTTTTTCCAGTTGTGATTCCTCCTCTCAGAGAACGTAAAGAAGACATCCCTCGCCTAGTCGAGGCCTTTGCAATGAAGTATAGTCGAAAATTAGGGAAAAAGATCACATCTATCGCAAGGGGCACCATGAAAATGTTGATGGAGTATCCATGGCCTGGGAATATCAGAGAATTAGAGAGTGTAATTGAAAGGAGTGTAATTTTATGCCCTGGAACAGTGCTTCGACTTGCAGAAAAGTTGACTGTTCCGCCATCTAATATGGTAGACAAAAAAATAAAGCTGGAAGACGTGGTGCGAGACCATATTCTGACAGTGTTATCTGAGTCTCGATGGCGAATAGAAGGAGCAAATGGCGCTGCTGCCAAACTCGGACTTCACCCAAGCACTCTAAGATCTCGAATGCATAAATTAGGTATACGATAACCAATCTGTGAAATATAACTGATTCCGTGATATGTCGATGAAAATTAAATATATCAAATCTTCGTTTTTTGTGAAACTACATGATTTTTAAGGTTAATTGAGTTTATAATTCTTGGCATAATCGTTGCTATATCTTTCGTATAATTAGTTCTTTGCATAAGGATGCTCCTTATTTGTGAAAAGTATTGCGAATGTGCAAGCAAGTGACTTTGCATTGCAGGATGGGATGATTCGACGGGAATAATTCTATTGGAGGCGGTAAAGATGATAAATACAAGTCATACGACGGCACTAAAGACGGTCACAGAGCCAGTGAGAAAGATTAGCGTGGTTGACGAGGTTGATGTAGTTGTGGTAGGCGGCGGCCCAGCAGGAGTGGCTGCGGCCATTGCAGCAGGAAGAAGCGGGGCAAAAACAGTTCTTATAGAGAGATATGGATATTTGGGAGGCATGGCTACCGGTGGATTGGTTATACTTATTCCACACTTAAGCGACGGCACCAAGGAGCGACAGGTATTAGGTATTTGCCAGGAAATGATCGACAGATTGGATGCTTTGGATGCAGTTATCCACCCACGTTACGAGGACTTGGGGTCAACAGATCCTAAGCTAGTTAATAAATGGAAAGAATATCTTTTTTTCGTGATCGGCAATAAGGTAAGACTAAGCGTGATAGTAGATCCGGAAATTTTGAAATGTGTCCTCAATGATATGATGGAAGAAGCGGGTGTAAAATTATTTCTGCACTCATGGGGAACCCAAGCTCTTATGGAAGAAGGCCTTGTTCGAGGCGTTATCTTCGAAAGCAAGTCTGGTAGACAGGCGATACTGTCCAAAGTGGTAGTTGATACAACAGGCGATGGCGACATATTTGCAACTGCTGGAGCATCATTCGATGGGCAACTTGATCCAAGGGCAAGAATTTCCAGGCTGGCTTTGATTTTTCAAATAGCGAATGTAGACACTGGGAGGTTTAGCGCATTTATGGCAGAGGAGCCACATGTATACGGAGAACTGATGTACCAACTTGAAAGCATGGGTGGTTTTTCCCTTATTCTCCGTAGCCATCGAGAAGATGTTGTCTGGGTAAATAACTATTTCCCGAAGTGGATACCCAACTACATGGATAGCTTTGTCACTGAAACGCCTGATGATGCGGGGAAAAGTCAGATTCTAAGCGCCCTCAGTTTTAAAGATCTCACTTGGGTCGAGATACATGCGAGAAAAGGTATGTTGATCACATATAACTTTCTTAAAAAAAATGTACCGGGTTTTGACAAGAGTTTTATTATGAACGTAGCACCACAGATAGGAACTCGGGGCAGCAGGCGTCTCCTTGGGGAGTATGTTGTCACCGAAAAGGACATCCGATCAGGTACGATCTTTAGCGACACGATAGGATTGTGCCCCCCTATCGATGCGAATGTTTCCCCTGAGCGCCCCCACATGTGCATTCCTTACCGTTCTTTATTGCCGAGAGAAGTGGAAAACTTGCTTGTGGCCGGGCGTTGTTTTTCATCGGATCTGGTTGCCAATGATGTGCTTAACATTATCCCATATTGTATAGTTATGGGCCAAGCAGCAGGGACTGCAGCGGCAATTGCTGCAAAGGCAGGCTTAACCCCTAGGAATATCGATGTAAAAAGTTTGCAACTAAGTCTGATCACACAGAATGTTGTGCTTCCTCAGACAACCAAAGATAATGGAAGCATCGGAAAATGATGGGAAAGGCTTGGAGGTAAAGACTGAATTGTGCTCAGGTTGTGGTGTGTGTGCCCAAATCTGCGATCACCATGCAATTTGGTTTTTTTGGGGGCGTGCTATAATAAATCCAAGTCGGTGCAAGAATTGTGGCAGGTGTATGATTGCATGCCCTCAGCGAGCGATTGGGAGATAAGACTGCCACGGTAGGACGAATAGGTGAAATCCCAACCAGAAAACTCTGGAAAAAATCGGTTGCCAGCCCTGGCGGTGGACATATGGTGCCAGGAAGAATATTGATTTCATTAAGGAGGTACTTATGAAAAGAAGTTTGATTACTTGGACTATCATGTACACAAGTTTGTTGTTTTTTATTGGATCTATCCCTCTCAACGCACAGGAAAAATCAATAAGGCTAAGATATACAAATTTTTTTCCACCCGTCCATGAGATCAGCAAGTTATCTGAGGAATGGTGCAAAGAGGTTGAAAAAAGGACTAACGGACGAGTAAAGATTTTGTATTTTCCAGGAGCAACACTGACCCCACCTATGCAAACGTATGACAGTACGGTAAAAGGAATAGCTGATATCGGGCAGGCTCTTTTAGCATATGCACCGGGTAGATTACCGTTAAGCGAGGTATTGGCACTCCCACTTGGTTATAAGAACGGCTACCAAGCAACAAAGTTAGCTAATGCTTACTATAAGAAATTCCATCCAAAGGAATTTGACGATGTTAAGTTGATGTACTTACACGGTGGTGCTCCGGCTTTATTTTACACAAAAAAGGTAGTCTCCTCAATGAATGAGATTAAGGGTTTGAGGATAAAAGCAAGTGCTGAGAGTTCCTCCATAGTCTCTGCGGTGGGTGGTGCTCCTGTGACCCAACCTATAACAGAGACTTATGATTCTCTCCAGAAAGGTCTCGTGGATGGTGTAGTTGGCCCTATAGAGATCTTGAAGGGGTGGCGGTTCGCAGAGGTTGTCAAGGGGTGCTTAGAGGACTATGCCATCTCCTACATGACTTCAATGTTTGTTGTAATGAACAAGGTAAAGTGGGATTCCATTCCAAAGAACGATCAGGATATTATAGAGAAAATTAATGAAGAGTGGATTGAAAAACATGGTAAACTTTGGTTAAAGTTGGATGATGAGTCAAAAAAATATTCTATCACCAAAGGGGTAAAATGGATAAAGGTGTTACCGGAAGAAGAAGCAAATACGGCTGCGAAAATGAAGCCCGTTCTCGATGCTTACGTCCAGAAAATGAAAGAAAAAAATTTACCGGGTGCTGAGGCATTGAAGTTCTGTCAGGACTATATAAAAACCCATCCGTAATCCAGTGTGATGCATGGACCCAGATATAAACATTAGGTTTGTAACACAAGCTTGAGTACCAGATGAGGATTAAATGAAATACTTTTTAACAGTTGTATATAAATTGGACATCACCTTCCAAACAATTGCAGGCACGGGTCTTGTGTTTATGATGGCCCTGACGGTTTTGGACATTACAATGAGGATGCTCGGGAGACCAATCGTCGGGGCCATTGAACTGATTTCCTTTTCAGGCGCTGTCATTATCGGTTTTGCTGTACCCTATAGTTCATGGAAGCAGGCACACGTAATCGTGGATTTTGTTACTCAAAGACTATCATTGCGGGGAAAAAGAATCATGGAATTAATAACAAAGTTTGTGGGACTTATACTCTTTCTATTCATTGGGATTAACTTTATTTTATACAGTCTTACTTTAATGAAAACAGGAGAGGTGAGCGCGGGCTTGCGGATTCCATACTACCCCATTACGTTCGGTCTGGCACTTAGCTGCTTCCTCGAATCACTAACCTTGTTCGCGGGTCTTTTAAGAGCGGTTGGGGAGTGGGAACATGAGTGAAGTGGTAACAGGAATTACTGCGCTTTTTGTATTGATACTTGTGTTCTTAACTGGCATAGAACTTGCTTTTGCCATGGCGGTAATCGGATTTGTCGGTTTTGCTTATATAGTCGGGTTTGCCCCGGCATGTAATCTGCTGGTTAAAGATTTTTTCGATACTTTCACCTCATATGGCTTTACAGTAATACCGCTTTTTGTACTCATGGGACAGGTCGCCTCAAATGCGAACATAGCAAAAAGATTGTACCACAGTGCCCATAAATGGGTGGGCCATATCCCTGGCGGTCTTGCAATGACGACTGTTGTAGGTGCAACCCTCTTCAAGGCCATGTGCGGTTCAACCCTTGCAACAGCAGCAACATTTGCAGGTATCGCGATCCCTGAGATGGACCGCTACGGCTATGACAAGAAACTGTCCACGGGAATAGTGGCATCAGTCGGTACACTCGGGATGCTCATCCCTCCGAGCATCGTTCTGATTATTTATGGCATAGTGGTAGAACAATCCATCGGCAGGCTGTTTCTCGCTGGAATCGTACCTGGTTTGTTGATTTCTCTCTTTTTTATTTTTGTCATATATGGGTGGGTGAAGATAAATCCGGCCGTAGCACCATCCACTCAAAAGGCATCGCTTCATGAGAGAATACATGTCCTTTCAGAATTTATTTGGGTAGCAGTCATTTTTGTCGCCGTTATAGGCGGCCTCATGTCAGGGGTATTCAGTCCGACTGAAGCCGGTACGATAGGAACAATTGCTGTGATGGTGCTCGCTGTTGCCAGAAAAGAACTTGGCTGGAAAAATCTAATCAAATCCATCGACGAATCACTTAGGACAGCTTGTATGGTGCTCTTTCTCATTTGGGGATCTGTGGTACTCGGACACTTTCTTGCAGTTACTCAGATACCTTTCATCGCTGCAGACTGGGTGGTAGGTCTTCCTCTTGCCCGATGGCTTGTGATGATACTTATCATTCTTATTTATCTGCTTGGTGGATCCTTCATTGATGACCTTGCATTCATGATCCTTGCAACTCCAATCTTTTATCCGGCGGTCATCAAGCTTGGATATGATCCCATCTGGTTCGGTATTCAAATAGGAATTACGATCATGATTGGTGTCATAATACCGCCCGTTGCTATCTGTGTATTTGTTGTGAAAAACATTACAGGAATACCTTTCAGTATTATTTACAAAGGAGTATTCCCTTTTCTGCTTAGTCTCATCGGATGTGCTGCACTCCTATTTCTTTTCCCTGATATTGCAACTTTTCTACCGAACCTACTCATGGGAAAACCGTGATGAAACACTTTATGAAATCCACCAAAAAGATGAGAGGATAGAAGGCAAAGTTTAAGGTCTCTTACTTGTCGATTGGTGAGGCCCCTGGAGATCTTTTTTTTGATCCGAAAAGTGTATTTAATGATATATTAAGACCTTTGCACGGTATTTTCCCCTGAAATTACTTGTAACATATTGATATATATGGTAATATACCTCATTCTGATGACACGAAGGAGGTATCCTTGAAAGACACATTTACCACCCCCACCTTTGCCGATTACTTCGTTGCAATCCGGAAACAATCCCGGAAGAACTTCCTCGATGATGTTAACCCAAATAATGCAGTTACAATTTACGCACCTGTAGTATAAGTCCCGACAAGGCTTTTCTTCACTTCACGTCAAAATGGTTATTGCCGGCGCGGC
>Ga0255346_1005521_pt1 | contig 12988 bp, 15 predicted proteins | sample wastewater_treat_FD_194410 | JGI IMG/M metagenome (GOLD analysis project Ga0255346, IMG submission 194410) | Wastewater microbial communities from Lulu Island WWTP, Vancouver, Canada - plant22 | ecosystem: Engineered > WWTP > Wastewater > Unclassified | place: Canada: Vancouver, British Columbia... | reverse complement strand
GCCACCTTCGTTCTTTTGAAAACAACGCGCCCATGGCTCAGCTGGATAGAGCGCCAGACTACGAATCTGGATGCCCCTGGTTCGAATCCAGGTGGGCGCGCCAGTAAAATCAAGGGGTTGCAGATGCCTGGCATTTGCAGCCTCTTTATCGTTTTGTAACACTCCTGTAAACATTTTCACGTTCTTTTCCTGATTCGGTCCCGCGGCGAATCTTCAGCCGGCCTTGACGGGCGGCCGGCACAGCAGCATCAGCACGGAGCCGACCAGCGCAATGCCGCAGGCGATGACGACAGCCGTTCCATAGCCGCCGTTCACGTCATAGAGCCAGCCGGCAAAAAACGCGCCGGAGTACGGAAAAACCGACGTAATGGGATTGGCGATGGCGCTGATTTTATGAAAAGACTCCGTCCCGAAATAGTTTCCCATTAAAAGCGGATAAGACACATACGACGCGCCGAAACCAAAGCCGACCAGCAGCGGGTACAGGTAAACCGCCCACAGGTTCTCCCGGGAGGCAAACCAGAAGAGAACGCCCCCGCCGATCAGGCTAAAACCGGCGATGGCGATCAGCAGACGGCTTTCCATGCGTTCGCCCAGAAACGAGACGCTGAGCCGGCCCACGATGCTGCAGGCCAGGATCAGCCCGTAAATAAAGGCGGGCCGGAGAAACCAAACCGGATCGGACATGGAAAACCCCCGGTCGCTCAAATGAGCCGGGGTCTGGGTCAGCACGGACTGCCACAAAAACCAGATGAACGACATTCCGATGATGGCCAGCCAGATGCTTTTGGTTTTCAGGGCGTCTTTAAAATTCCAGTTTACCGGCGAGCGGTAGGTTCTGAACCGCCCGATGCGGGCGTCGGACATGGCTTCGCGAACGGCCGAGGGGACCATTCCGTCCGGATGCTGTCCAAGGTCTTCCGGCCGGTTCCGGACGGCAATCATGGCCACGACCGCACCGATAACACAGGCGAGTGCGATCACACACCAGCCAACCCTCCAGTTTCCTCCGAAAGCCACAATGGAGGCGCTGATGATCTGGGGATAAATGAACCCGCCGATCGCGCCTCCGCCCAGCACCAGGCCCATGACCAGCGCCCGGTGAACATTAAACCACAGCAGAACCAGCGCCTGCACGGGCACGACCGACCCGAAAGAAATTCCCAAGCCGGTAAAAAAGCATAAAAGCAAATAGACAGGATAGGATTGCCCGGCAAATGCCATCAGCAAAACCGATCCCGACGTCACAGACGCGCCGATGGCCAGCGTCCTGCGGGGCCCAAAGCGGTCCATCAGCCACGGAATGATGAATGCGCCCAGGCCGAGCGTCAATCCGATGATGGTATAGCCAAGACTGATCTCTCCGCGCTGCCACGACAGGTCTTTCTGCATGAACCGGTAAATGACGGGCGGCCCGTACAACGCAAAACCGATCGGGATCGAATACACGAGGCACAGAACAGGCATCAAAACCCATCCGTAGAACGCCGCTGTTTTCGCTTTTTCGGTCATGACGATGCGTTCCCCTCCCCCGAACATCCGGTTCCTGACGTCACACAGAGAGCTTTGAAAAATGTCATTTCGAGGAGCGTGAGCGACGAGAAATCTTAAGGATGGCCGTTTGTTCAAGATTTCTCCCTTCGGTCGAAATGACAAAGAAGAAGTCGAAATGACAGAAATGGCCGTTATTCAAAGCTCTCCCACACTTGCTTCAGCCTTTTCGAAATGTCGCGCTTCCCCGCCGCATTCCTTGTCGCGCATCATACCCGACTCTTCCGCCTGGGGCCACCCTTTTTCAAGGATCCATTTTTTCGACTTTTTACGAGGCCGTCCATTTTGGAGAATCGGACGATCTCCTCCGGCACAAATTCCCCGGAGGAAAAATATCCTGTTGATCACAGGCGCATTTTTCAGTTATAAGAGAAAAGTGGAAAGGCCCGCAGACCTGTAAAGAAAACGAAACGGAACCGCCATTTGGGGATTGCATAAATTTGTTTCAGAAAGGAGATGGGATGAAAAAGATCGGCGCACTCGTTGTTATGATCGGATGTTTCATGATTTGCGGAAAAGCTTTGGCCGGAGGCAGCGCTCCGAATTTTGCAGGAACCTGGATGGGGGAGTATTGCACGATGAGTTCCAAAGAAGGTCTCCGCTGCGGGAAACCGATGGAGATTGTCATCGATGAACAGCAGAAGGGTCTTGTGCGGGGGTATATCAAGATCGGGGATAAGGCGTATCCATTGTCCGGCACGATCAGCGAGAACAGGACCATTTCTTATACCGACGCGCTGGCTTCTGTCGGCGTTTTGCGGCTGGTTGGTGGAAAAGTCCTGCAGATGAAGGCCGTCAACCGCTGCGTGGCCGGCAATGCCGAATGCGCCCACAGCGGCACGTTCCGGAGAAAAAAATAGCATGAAAAAGATCGTTCAATTCGCCTGCCTGCCGCTTCTGGCTTTTTTTCTCTTCCCGGCGCCCCTGGCCGCCTCGGCGGACTGGGTGGAATACCTTCGGGACGCGGACGGAAACGTTTTTTCCTATCACAGGAAGCTCAATGTTGACAAAACGAACGGAAAACACATCGTCCAGGCATTGGGAAAAGAAAACCTTTCCGGTCCGGGCAGGGAAAAAACCCTTCAATCCCTGAGAGAAAAGGGATTGCCCGCCGCGGAATACGAACAGATGTCCAGGAAAATGTTTACCTGTGAAATCGACTGCGGGAAAAATTTGATCCGAAAAGCTTCGTTAATCGCTTATGACACGAACGGCAAAGTGATTTTTTCGGGAAAAACATCCTCTCCGGAATGGAAGCCCATCCTTCCTGATTCTACAGAAGACGCCCTCCGAAAAGCCGTCTGCGAATGAATCCCCTTCGCCCCCCGGAATCTTCAGAGCCGGAACATCGGAAGCGGAAAGGGTCAATCAGTTTTGATGAACTCGTAAAAAGCAATTGAAACCGTCACTCCGGCGAATACCCTAACCACCTGAAGGTGGCGCGAGGGCACAAGCGCCGGAGTCCAGGTGTCGTCCCCGCGGAGGCAGGGGAACCAGTTCCTTTATTCCCTTACCGGATACCGTCCCCCGACTTCTCGAGGGCAGGCTTCGTCGGTACGACGAAAAGGGTGCGAAAATGACTTGTTACGAGGTCGTCAGCTTTTGCACCAGGCAACTTTTTTCTTGACTTGCCTCTGCCGTTCATTTATCTAGCATACAAAATAATCAGACCGGCGGGTTCCATGATCAGCTATCAGGATGTTATTATTTTCATTCTCAGCAAAGCCTACCAGCGGGTTTACGGAATATTCAAGTCCCGCTTGCAGCCTTACGGTCTGACGCCTATGCAGGGCCTTGTCTTGCACGCTCTCTATGAGGAAGAAGGGCTTTCCGCAGGCGAACTGGGAAAGAGGTTGTCTCTGGACAGCGCCACGCTGTCCGGCGTTATGGACCGAATGGCGGAAAGCGGCTGGATCCTCAAGAACGTGAAAGACGACCGGCGGGTTTTAAACATCCGGCTGACGGACAAGGCGCTGTCGTTTCGTGACAAAATTATTAATGATACCGAAGAGTTAAACCAGGAAATCCTTTCCATGTTCAGTATGGAAGAAAGACTGCTTCTGATTCGGATGCTGAAAGATCTTCGAAAGTGACGATTTTGCTTCATATTTAGCATGCAAGATAAATTTTTCGTCGGGAGGGTCAACAATGTTTGACAGGACGGGCAACACTAAGATCCACAAAAGAAACTATCCGGCCACGGACTATGAAAGGCTATTTTATCCGCGCAAGGTGGCGATCCTGGGAGTTTCTTCGGGAGAAAACAGCATCGGCTTCGGGGCCGGCATTCTAAAATCCATTCTCGCCATGGGATTTGAAGGGAAAATATTCCCCGTCAATCCCAAAGGCGGCCAAATCGCCGGGCTGAACATTTACAAAAGCGTGGAGGATATTCCGGAGGACATCGACTTTGCCATCGTGTCCGTAGCGGCCCGGTTCGTTCCCGAAGCGCTGGAAGCCTGCCGGAAAAAGGGCGCCGCCGGCGCGGAAATTCTCTCCTCCGGCTTCAGCGAACTGGGAACCCCGGAAGGACAGGCTCTGGAAAAACAGATTCAGGAAGTGGCCGCGAAGGGCATCCGCGTGGTCGGTCCCAACTGCTTCGGCATTTACTGCCCCAGAAGCGCCCTGACGCTGCTGCCGGGACCGGACCTTTCCCGCGAAAGCGGACCCGTCGGCTTTCTGGCGCAAAGCGGAGGCATGTCGATCGATTTTGCGCACGCGGCAAAATGGATGGGGGTCCGGTTCAGCAAGATGGTGAGCTTCGGCAACGGGGCGGACCTGCGCGAAGCGGAACTGCTCCACCACCTGGCCGGCGACCCGGAGACCAAAGTGATCACCATGTATATTGAAGGCATAAAGGACGGCGAGGCCTTTTTCCGCGAAATGAAGGCCGCGGCAAGTCAAAAACCGGTGATTATTTACAAAGGGGGATTATCCCGCGCCGGCGCCCGGGCGGTCGCCAGCCACACCGCGTCCATGGGCGGAAGCCGCGTCATCTGGCAGTCGATGATCAGGCAGGCGGGCGCCATTCAGGTGGCCGACTCGGAGGAAATGGCGCAGGTCACCATGGCCTTCTCCATGCTGCCGCAAAAGTCCTTCAGAAACATTACCGTTATCGGCGGGGGCGGCGCGATCGGCGTTACCGCCTGCGACCTGGCGGAAACACACGGCATCGAAATTCCTTCGCTTTCCGCGGAACTCCAGGAGCGCATCGGGAATCATCTTCCCAAACCCGGCTCCAGCGCGACCAACCCCATCGACGTTGCCAATCCGTTTGTCGGGCCGCAACCCCTCCGGGAAATTTTGCTGGCCGCGGCGGAAGATCCGCGAATCGATCTGCAGATGATCGTTTCCCTTCTTTTCCATTACCAAGGCCTGGCCCAGGCCATGAACCTGTCGGTCAACACCGTAACGCCCTTTCGGGAGCTGGCCCAGGCAGTCCGCGACGTGGTGGACCGGACCGGCAAGCCGGTGATTGCGGTGCTTCCCAACGTGAAACGGGGATTGGAAAGCATGGACGTGACCGAAATGATGGCCATGGCCCGACAGGAATATGTCAACTGCGGCATCCCGGTTTTTGATGAAATGCATGACGCCATTCGGGCTGTCGCCCGCGTCAACACCTATTACGGAGGAAGAAAAAAATGAAAAACGATAAGGCAAACCGGATCATCGAGAAGGCCCTGAAGCAGGGGCGCAAAACGCTTTCGGAATACGAGGCCAAACAGGTCCTGTCCGCGTACGACATCCCGATTACAAAAGAAGTTCTGGCCAAAGACAAGGCCGGCCTGGAAAGCGGCCTGAAGAAAATCGGCTTTCCTCTGGTGATGAAGGGCTGCTCCGCGGACATTGCCCACAAGACCGAAAAAGGGTTGATCCACGTCGATATCCGAACGGCCGCGGAAGCGAAAAAAGCGTTTCGTGAAATTCTGGCCGGCATGGAAGGTTACGAAGGCGGCGTACTGATGCAGGAGATGATCAAAGGCCGGCGCGAACTGGTCATGGGACTGACGCGCGATCCGCAGTTCGGCCCCTGCGTAATGTTCGGCCTGGGAGGCATCTTCACGGAAATCCTCCACGATGTTTCCTTCCGCCGCGCGCCGCTGGAAATCCGGGACACGAAAGAAATGATGCAGGAAATCAAAGGGCACAAGATTCTGGACGCCGTGCGCGGCATGGAAGCGGCGGATCAAAAGCTGCTTTCCGAAATGCTCATCAGCGTCGGCCGCATCGGTCTGGACTTTGACAGCGTCATGGAAATCGACCTCAACCCGGTGATTCTCTCCGGGTCAAAGCCGGTGGTCGTGGACGCGCTGATCGTTTTGAAGTAATCGGTAATTGGTGGATGGTGGATGGTGGATGGTGAATGGTAGGGAACGGCTTGTGACCTCGCGCCACCTTCAGGTGGTTAGGTTATCGCGACCGTTCCCTACAAGGACGTGAGGGACAGGCTATAGGCGATGGGCTATGGGCGATAGGAAAAAACTCTTAGCTCGTCGCTCATTGCTCGTTACTTTCCGAAGGAATATCTGCCTTGGACTGCAAAAAAGAAAGAAACCTGGACATCTGCGGCTGCACCTACGAACCCTGCAGCCGCAAGGGAATCTGCTGCGACTGCGTCGCCTACCACCTGAAAAAGAGGCAGTTGCCGGGCTGCTTTTTCCCGAAAGACGCCGAACGAACCTTTGACCGCTCCTTCGAGCATTTCGCGGATCTGGTCGCCCAAAAGAAGATATGAACCGGCGGCACAACGGCGCGGCCCTTGCTCTGTCGCCCGGCTGAAAGAAATCCTTTGCATCATGTCTCTTCGTCAAAAGCGAACGAAGTGAAGCAATCTCATCAGCATTTTATATGTGAGGAGATCGCCACGTCGCTTCGCTTCTCGCGATGAACAAAGTGTAAAGATGCAAAGTCTTCAGTTCGCTCAGGCCGCCTTTGGTTTTTCATCCCACGATTTTCATTGACAAGCACCGGCCAAACGGCTTAAATGCCTCTGCAAATACATCCTTTTCAATATCGGCATGTTGTATCCAGACGAGAAAAGAATGCCATGACGACTCCGCCAAACCAAGATTGTCAAGCCGATTACCAGGTTTCTTTCAAAAAGGGAAAACCGGATCTTCTCGTTGGCCTGAAAGGAGAGTTCAGCCTGAAAAATCTTTCGGCCTTCGCCCGCGATATCCGACAGGCCATTTCCGATCCATCGATTCAGGGTGTGACGGTCGATTTTTCTCAAGTTTGCTACCTGGACAGCGCGGCGGCGCTGGCTTTTGTTCAACTTGAAAAAGAGGCGGCAGAACGGAAAATCACCTGCAGCCTGGTCAACCTGAGCGCGGAGGCCAAAGGTATTTTCAGCGTGATCCACCCCGACGCTCTGACCCTGCGGCCTTTCAAATCGGAGTACAGCCGCGAAGGACTGGTTTCTCAGATCGGCCAGGCCTCGTTATCGATCGGCAGGGACTTCGTGAATTTCATCACGTTTATCGGCGATCTGCTGATCGCCCTGGCCTACACCCTGATGCATCCCGGAACGCTTCGGGGCAAGGATGTTCTTTTTTATGTGCAGCGCGCGGGTGTGGACGGCCTGCCGATTGTCGCCATGATCGGCGCCCTGATGGGCCTGATCATGGCCTTCATGTCCTATCTGCAGTTCAAGCAGTTCGGCGCGAATATTTACGTCCCTACACTGGTGAGCTTTGCCATGATCAAGGAACTGGGGCCGATCATGACGGCGATTCTGGTCGCGGGACGCTCCGGCTCCGCCTTTGCCGCGGAAATCGGCACCATGCTGGTCAACGAAGAAGTGGACGCGCTGCAGACCATGGGATTTGACCCGGTCCGTTTTCTGGCCGTTCCGAAGGTTCTGGCCGCCGTCATCGTCGTGCCGATCCTGACCGTTTACGCAGACGTCGCCGGCATTCTCGGCGGCCTGATCATCGGCGTCACGACTCTCGATTTGACGTTCAAAACCTATATTTCCCAGTCCATCAAAACCATCCAGGTGTTTGATGTGGTCACCAGCCTGATCAAAGCCGCGGTCTTTGCCGGACTCATTTCCGCCATCGGCTGTCAGCGGGGATTTCAGGTGCGCGCCGGCGCCCAGGATGTCGGCAAGTTTACGACCTCCGCCGTGGTGGCGGCCATTTTTTTAATCGTGCTGGCGGATTCCATTTTTGCCGTCATGCTGTACTATGTCAAAAGATACGGGATTTTCTAGGAAGACGGATATAAGGAGCGCCATGCCGGAACCAACGGAAAAAACGCCCATCCTTTCGGTCAAAAACCTGACGCAGCGCTTCGGCGACAACATCGTCTTTGAAAACGTGAGCTTCGACGTGTGCCGGGGGGAGGTTTTGGTCATCGTGGGCAGCAGCGGCTGCGGCAAATCGACGCTGCTCAAAATCATGATCGGCCTGCAGAAGCCTTACGCCGGCCAGGTCCTGTATCAGGGAACCGACATCATCCGGGCGTCGGATGAGGCCCTCAACGATTACCGTAAAAACATCGGCGTTCTCTTTCAGTCCGGCGCGCTGTTCAGCTCCATGTCCATCAAGGAAAACATCGCGCTGCCGCTGCAGGAATACACCGACCTCGATGCCGAAACCATCGACCTGGTCATTCGGATGAAACTGGGCATGGTCAACCTGGCCGGCTACGAAAATCACAACCCGTCCGAGCTGTCCGGCGGCATGAAGAAAAGAGCGGGCATCGCCCGCGCGATGGCCCTCGATCCGCGCGTGCTTTTCCTGGACGAACTGTCCGCCGGCCTCGATCCGATCACCGCGGTGGAGCTCGACGACCTGATCATCAAGACGAACGAGGCCCTGGGAACCACCATGGTGATCGTCACCCACGAACTGGAATCTATTTACAAAATAGCCCATAGAGTGCTAATGCTCGACAAAGAAGCCCGGGGGATCATCGCGGAAGGCCGGCCCCTGGAACTAAAGGAACAGGCGACGGACCCGCGGGTCAGAAGTTTCTTCCTGCGGCAGTTGCCCGAACATCAGGACGAACAGAGGTTTTATGCCAACTAGAAGCTCTAAATTTTTAATCGGCCTTTTCGTCATCATCGGCGCGCTGATCTGCGCCGGCGTGATCATCTGGGTCGGCGCGGCCAAATTTTTCACCAAGGGCGCCCTCTACAACGTCTATTTTGACGAGTCCGTCCAGGGATTGCAGGTGGACTCGGCCATCAAATACCGGGGAGTCGAAATCGGGAAAGTTCAGAGCATTGACGTGGCGCCCGACTATCGCCTGATCGAAGTCACCATGAAAATCGACCTGGAAGGAGATTTGCAGAAGCAGACCATCGCTTCGCTCAAAACCGCCGGCATCACCGGCATTGTCTTTATCGAACTCGACCGGATCAAACCCGGCGAACTGGCTGATTCTCCCAAACTTTCCTTCAAGCCGGATTACCCGGTCATCCCGTCGCACCGTTCGGAAATCAGCAAGCTGATCACCGACACGAACGCAATCATGCAAAACATTAAAAAGATCGACTTCGAGGGCATTTCCAACCAGTTGAAAAACACTTCGCAGGCCATCGAAAATTTTGTGGAAGGCAAGCGCATCACGAACATGATGGCCCACCTGGAAAACACCTCCGCCAATCTGGATGAAACGATCGCCAAAATCAGCAAGACCGTCGCCGAAGGCAAGGTGGACCAGGCCGTCACGGAAACCCTGGGCGTTTTGACCGACGCCCGCAGGCTGGTCGGTCAGGCCAGGGATGGAATCTCCGCCCTGAACCTGCGTGAAAAATCGGCGCAAATGGACGCTATCCTGGAAGACATCGACAAAAAGACAAAAACCATCACCACCGGCCTTCAGGACACGTCGGAAAATCTGCGGGTCACGTCGGAAAATCTGCAGAGGCTTTCCGAAAGCCTGAACCGGGAGCCGTCGGACCTGATTTTCAGCAAACCGGCGCCGCCGCGAAAGCCCATGGAATAAAGAAAGGAACGAGCAATGGAAAAAACTTTGCAAAGGCCGGCCCGCTTGTGGAAACAAAGATCCATCCCGCTCTGGATCGTCATCGCTTTGTCTCTGTTGTGTCTTTCCGGATGCGCCGGCAGCGGCAAACCGCAATACGACGTGCAAAAATACCTGCTGACCTATCCGTCACCCTCCTTTGAGGCGTCGGAGAAACTTCCCGTGTCCGTCAAGGTGAACCGGTTTTCCATTGCCGCCGCGTACAATTCGACCGGCATGATTTTCCGCGACGACGCCTACGGCCTGGACGCCTTCAATTATTCGCGCTGGGCCGTCAACCCTGCCGACATGATCGGCGATCTCCTTCTGGCCGATATGAGAGCCGGCAATCTTTTTCAGGCGGTTCTGTCCCGGTATGATCTGGAAGAAGGGCGGTTTATCCTCTCGGGCGGCATTGAAGAATTTTACCTGCGGGCGGAGAAGAAAAACAAAGTCGCACGGATCGTTCTTTCCATTTCGCTTCAGGACTCCGCAGAGAAAGAAACCGGCAAAAGAATAATGTACCAAAAGACCTACACCCGGGAAATGCCTCTGCAGGACGCATCGCCCAAAGGATACTGCGCCGCCGCAAGCCAAGCCATGCAGGCCGTTTCCCGCGAAATCCTCCGCGACGTTTACGCGGCCGTTAAAACGAAGGCGCCATAAACAGCGGGGGTTTTATGAAAGAAATTTCCGTCCGGAGCGCTTCACGTTTTGAAATGATCGACATCACCGAAGCCATCCGGCAGGCGACGCGCGAAGAAAAGATCGAATCAGGCATTGTTCTCGTTTACACGCCCCACACCACCGCCGCCGTCACGATCAACGAAAACGCGGATCCGGACGTGCCACGCGATCTTCTGGCGGCGCTCGATCGCGCCGTGCCCCTGTCCGCGAACTACCGGCATTCGGAAGGCAATTCCGCCGCGCACGTCAAATCGTCGCTGGTCGGCGCCTCCGAAATGGTCATCGTGGAAAACGGCCGCCTTGTTCTGGGCACCTGGCAATCCATCTTCTTCTGCGAATTCGACGGCCCCCGGACAAGGAAAGTCTTTATTAAATTAATGTAGGGATCGGTCCCCGAACGATCCGGGTCGGCAATCTCTTTGCGATGTACAGCCTCCGGCTGAAATTAGCGGAGACCTTTGAAGAACGGTTCAAGAGTTGTAACATTGTCATCCCGGCGGAGGCCGGGATCCAGTGTTTTCAAGGACTATCTGGATTCCGGATCAAGTCCAGAGGAATGACGGGAAAAGGACTTATTCAAACCAGGTCTCTAGCGGCAAGGAATAATTCCTTTTGCTGTGCCGCTCAAGACTGCCGTCTTTCGCGTAGCACGATCCGCTCAGGTCTTTGCCGCCAGTTTTGACGTAAGAATCCGAAACCCGTTTTCCCTGTAATATTGACGCAGTTCGGGGGGTAAAAGCGAGCCGAGCTTGACGGAATAATCCTTTTTACCGAGCTTTTGCAATCCCGCCAGCAGCCGTTTAACGATTTTGCCGTCCGCCTCCAAAGGCACGCCTCTTTTGAGCAGAAATTCCATGTCGTAGGCGTCGCGGATTTCCCCGCGAGTGAGAAAAGCTTCAATTTTTGATTTCATCATGTCGTCCAACGCGACGGTTTTCATGAATACCTGAACCGTTGAGTTGGAACTGTAAGCAATACTGGTTTCGGTCTTTACCGGCCTGACCTCTTTGCGGATTTTAATTTTCAGCGAGCGCGGGTATGCCGCCGATTTCAATTCAACCACAAGGCTGAATCGTTTATTTGCCGCATCCATAATTTGATAATGCGGCGATAGATGCGACCCGAGTTTATGGGCGTATGTCGTCCAATCCATGCCGGCCCTGGCCGCCCAGAAATCCAAATCAACCGAATAGCGATCGAGCCCGTGGCACAGGCGCAGCATGGTCCCGCCGGTGAAAACCAGCGCATCCAGAAGCCGTCCGCTTTGCATGCGGCTGAGAATTTCCAGTTCAAACTGTTCGTGCAATATCAAATCCCGCACAGCCGTTTCACCGTTTCTTTCGTTTTTTGCGGATACGGTTGAAGCAGGCTTTTCAGGCTGTTCATCTCCAGCTTGCTCAAATCCAAAGAATCTTTATCAAATTTGTATTTGCCGAAGGAGTACAGATAGGCCGCATCCAGAAGCGCCTTTTCCGCCGTTGCGATAAACACGCCCCCGCTTCGAACAAATCCGCCGTAGTATCGCCCGGCGATTTTTGTATATTGAAAAACGCTTTCCCGAACGGCGTATGTCACCGTCCGTTTCCGGCCGACGCTTTCAAAGAAGCCCTGCTGCGCCTGGGTGGTTACTTCATGATACGCCAGCGCCGTCATCAGGGAAATGTAGGATGGAACCTGCAGAACATTGGCGATTTTAAAAAAATCGAAGCGCTTCATGTTTTCCCAGCGCCAGGCAGTTGTGTACAAGTTATTCTTCAAGCGAAGCAGCAACCCTTTTCGCGTATAGCGGCTGCAAAGCACGCGGGCGGACGCGGTCGTTATGCCGGCATTTCGCGCCGCATCCTCCAGTGTAAAATATTCTTTTTTGCCGAGTTCCTGCAATCGGATCATTTATTCGCCAGGCACATATAATTATCATTATTGTTAATTATATATTCCTGGTAATATTTTGCAAGCCATTTCATGCACCCCGTTATTGAAAAATTGCTTTCAGCCGCTTTTTAACCGTCGCCGGAAACGGTTCGGCCAAACGAGCCAGTTTTTTGCGGTCGATAGCGTCAAAATCCAGCTCATCGGGAAACGGCACGCGTTTTCGTAAATAAATGGTGTCGAGCAGCGCCTTTTCCGGCGTTGCAAGATTGTAGCCTTCTTTTGCCTCAAAGCCCGTAAAAAGCTTCGGGGCAATTCGGGAAAATTCGATGGTAACGCCGCCCGAAACGACGTTGCGCGACGGTCCCACCGACGTCGAAAGCGTCAGCACGGTTAAGACCGTGGGCGCCTGCAGCAGAACACCGTGGCGATTGAGCGCCCATTTCCCTTGATGGGAGAGGGGTGGGTGAGGGTAACGTCGCAATCCCTTCGTAATGTACAGCCTCCGGCTGAAATTAGCGGTAAGGAATAATTCATCCCTTTTGCTGTGCCGCTCAAGACTGCCGTCTTTCGCGAAGCACGACCCGCTCAGGTCTTTGTCGTCCCTTGCATAGGAGAGCAAATCGCAGGGCTTGGAGTGTCGCAATCCCTTCGTAATGTAATTCCAGCCTCCGGCTGAAATTAGCGGTAAGGAATAATTCATCCCTTTTGCTGTGCCGCTCAAGACTGCCGTCTTTCGCGAAGCACGACCCGCTCAGGTCTTTGTCGTCATCATGAAAAACATAGTAAAGGCAATTAAAATTGCTGACGGCCTTGCCGTGACGCCTGTGAGCCTGCGCATCAATCTGCAACGCAAGGATGCTGCGGCTCCACCCGTTTTCAATCGTTGCCTTGATGTACCATT
>Ga0255346_1005512_pt1 | contig 13004 bp, 11 predicted proteins | sample wastewater_treat_FD_194410 | JGI IMG/M metagenome (GOLD analysis project Ga0255346, IMG submission 194410) | Wastewater microbial communities from Lulu Island WWTP, Vancouver, Canada - plant22 | ecosystem: Engineered > WWTP > Wastewater > Unclassified | place: Canada: Vancouver, British Columbia... | reverse complement strand
CAAAAGCAGAGTTTACTATCACTCCAGGTTCTGAGTTGGTTCGTTATACAATCGATCGTGATGGTTATATCAATACATTCGAGAAAATTGGAGCTAAAGTATTCTCGAATGCTTGCGGACCATGTATCGGAATGTGGGCGCGTGTAGGTGCTGATAAACAAGAGAAAAATACAATTATTCACTCTTTCAATCGTAACTTTAAAGCTCGTCAAGATAGCAATCCGAATACTTATGCTTTCGTAGCTTCGCCTGAAATTACTACTGCATTAGCTCTTGCGGGCGATTTAGGATTTAATCCTTTAACAGATACTTTAACGAATGCCGATGGTGTTCAAGTGAAATTGGATGTTCCTAACGGTGACGAATTACCGACAAAAGGATTTGCTGTTGAAGATGCAGGATATCAAGCTCCGGCCGTTGATGGATCAGGAGTGAAAATTAATGTAAATCCTGATAGCGATCGTCTACAGTTGTTAGATCCATTTGCTGCATGGAATGGTGCCGACCTTAGCGGATTACGTTTGTTAATTAAGGCTAAAGGTAAGTGTACTACAGATCATATTTCTCCTGCAGGGAAATGGTTAAAATACCGCGGACACTTAGATAATATCAGTAACAATATGCTTACAGGTGCTACTAATTTCTTTAACGAAAAATCAAATAGCGTTAAGAATGGTATTACAGGTGAATATGGTGAAGTTCCAGCCGTTCAACGTGCTTATAAAGCTGCTGGAGTTGGTTCATTGGTTGTAGGCGACGAAAACTACGGTGAAGGATCAAGCCGAGAGCACGCAGCTATGGAACCTCGTTTCTTAGGAGTTCGTGCTGTATTGGTAAAATCGTTTGCTCGTATTCACGAAACGAATTTGAAAAAACAAGGAATGCTTGCATTAACATTTGCTAATCCTGCTGACTACGATAAAATTCGTGAAGATGATATGATTGATATTATCGGATTAACATCTTTTGCACCTGAAAAACCACTTTCTATGGTATTAAACCATGCTGATGGTTCTTCTGACACAATTAGTGTGAATCACACTTACAATGAAAATCAAATCGAGTGGTTTAAAGCTGGTGGTGCGCTTAACATTATCCGCTCTCAAATAGCTTAATTTCGTATTTCAATACATTCAGAGAGAGGCGTGCAAACGCCTCTTTTTTTTATGTTCTATTCCGCATGTTTATGAATAAATCACTTGAGCTAGAATTGAAACTTCATGATTTCATGTGAGACAATGTTGGGATGTAACACATATGAGTGCGTCAGCCAATCCTTTTAAATCCATTTCAAATCCTGTCATCCTTGTTCCCTGATGATTTCTCCTACGTCGAAAATTTAGCCCGTAACCGCCTCTACAAACGCGCCAGCCTTTCCTCGACGTAGACGAAAACTTAATCAATTTACCTTCGTCGTAGACGCATAATCTGCGAAAATCTGTAAAATCAGCGGCATCTGCGGCCAATACTCCAAAAGGTGAAATCCGAAATTATTAACTATTTTAGCCTCTCGAATCCCCCTCAAATGAGAAGCTTAATTCCAAAATTATTAACCCTGTCCGCTGTTGTTTTATTGGTTGCTTCATGCAAGAAAAACGATGATGCCCCGAATCCTACAATCGGATTTACTTATTCGGGTACTATATCTAACCCCAATGATACTTTAACATTTACCGCATTAACAAAAGATGCTAATTCGGTTTCATGGAATTTTGGTGACGGAACTACTGCTACAGGTTTTACTGTCTCGCATGTTTTTAATGGTTATGCTTGTTATACTGTTTCTGCAACAGCAGTAAACGATAATGGTAGTAGAACTGCTACGAAAGAAGTTCCTTTTACGATGTTTAAAAAGGTAGTTGTTAAAAGCGTAGAGGTATTACAAACTCCTCCATTTGCTTACGGTGGTGTGTCATGGGATCCTAATGACGACCCTGATTTAAATTTGAAAATTATTCTTCCCGATGACACGGTTTATACTTCTGGAATTACAATCTCTAATTCTACTTCGGGATTGTTTACTCTTAGTCCGCAGCCTGTTACTTATGGTTTGGGAGATAAAATGTCGTTCGAAATTTATGATAAAGACCTAGGCAGTAATCCTGAATTATATTTAATGGGTTATGCAAATTTCAGTCTTTGTCCTCCAATACCTAATTCAGGATTGTTCTCATATAACGATTCAACAAACTTGCAAAATGGATCATTGCGATTGAAAGTGAAATATACTTGGTCGCAATAGGCCTAATTTAATTCAGTGGTAAGTATCGTTTATAAAAGATAGAATGGAATCAGCAACTGTTACTGCAGATAAAAAAATTGTGAGAGCATGGACCTACTATGATTGGGCCAACTCCGCATATTCACTCGTGATTACAAGTGCGTTGTTCCCGATTTATTTTAATGCGGTTACCACAACATCTACATCAAAAGATGTGTCGTTCATGGGGAGAGTTTTTAACAGTGATTCATTGCAAACATATTCGATATCGGTTGCTTTTTTAATTATTGCGTTGTTTTCGCCATTGCTTTCTTCTATGGCCGATTATAGTGGAAAGAAAAAGAAGTTCATGTTTTTCTTTAGTACGCTCGGCGCTCTTTCTTGCTCCGCACTGTATTTTTTTACAGATATAAATACACTATGGATAGGAGTGCTTGGTTCAATGTTAGCAGCATTGGGATATGCAGGAAGCATCGTATTCTATAATGCGTTCCTTCCTGAAATTGCTGCTCCAGCCGATCAAGATAAAATTTCGGCGAAGGGATTTGCAATGGGATATATTGGAAGTTCTCTACTGTTGATTTTCTGTTTAACGATGGTGCTGTTTCCTGCTTGGTACGGAAATATCTCCGGGGGATTTGCAACTCGCCTTTCGTTTTTGTTGGTAGGTATCTGGTGGTTTGGTTTTGCGCAAATTACGTTTAACCGTTTGCCCGAAACTCCAACTAATAATAAACGTGATGCGAGCATATTCACAAAAGGATATCAGGAGTTGCGTATTGTTTGGGCAGAGCTGGGCGACACCCCTCGATTAAAGCGATTCTTGGGATCGTTCTTTTTCTATAATATGGGAACGCAAACAGTAATGTATGTTGCTACTTTGTTTGGAACCAGCGAACTGAAACTCGATTCGTCAATTCTAATCGCAATCATTTTAATTATTCAATTTGTTGCTATAGCTGGTGCTTATCTTTTTAGCGGATTGTCGAAACGCTTGGGCAATATTAAAGCGTTGCTAATTGCTATCTTTATTTGGATTTTAATCTGCATTGCCGCTTATTTCTGTGATAAAAAATACGGATTCGATGAACAAACTTATTTCATCATCTTAGCCGCTGTTGTGGGTATGGTGATGGGAGGAATTCAATCGCTTTCGCGCTCAACTTACTCGAAATTGCTTCCTCCAACCAAAGATCATGCTTCATATTTCAGCTTTTTTGATGTTTGTGATAAAATCGGGACAGTAGTAGGAACATTCATTTTCGGATATATCAATGAATTATCGGGAAGTATGAGAAATTCTATCGTAGTTTTGACAATATTCTTCCTAATCGGTATATTTTTGCTCATCAGAGTTTCATTAAAGCCTAATCCTGAATTGGATGTGGTAAAAGCATAATCAGTTAAAAAAAAGAAGTCAATTGATAGTAGATATATTTATTCCTTGTCAGATCGATCAGTTTCATCCGTCAACCGCACATAGCATGATTAAAGTGCTTGAGCGATTAAGTTGTGGCGTGAATTATAATGTTGAACAAACTTGTTGCGGGAAGGCCGCTTTTGAAGATGGCTATTGGGATCATACGAAAGAAGTAGGTGAGAAGCTCATTAAGGAGTTTCAGAATGAGCGATATGTGGTTTGTCCGGGGGCATCTTGCACAGCAACTGTGAAATGTCAATATCCTTCAATTTTTCATAATTCATCAATGCATAACGAATATAAGTTGTTGCAAAAGCATATGTACGAGTTTTCCGATTTTCTCGTGAATGTTATGCATGCATCCGATATTGGTGCTCGCTATGAAGCTAAAGCGGTTTTCATGGATGCTTGCAAGGCAGTACACGAATTAGGTATTAAAGAGGCTCCTAGAACGCTTCTATCTAAAGTTCGTGGATTGGAGTTGGTTGAAGTACACGGAGGATTGCCTTGCTGTGGGATTAGCGGTGGATTAGAACGCAAAAATGAAGAGTTAGCAGTGCAAATGGGCATGCAACTTTTAAACGCTGTAATAGAGGCAGGAGCATCAGTTATTATTTCAACTGATATTGAGTGCTTATTACACCTCAACGGAATTATTAAAAAGCAAAATCTTCCACTTAAAGTCGAACATATCGCCGATGTGTTGGCTAGTGGGTGGGAATAAAAAATATTTAAATAATTAAAAAGAGATGTTCGAGCTTTTATAAGTCGAACATCTCTTTTTTTTAACTTAACATTTAGTGTGAAATATTAATGGGTGATGATTATTTTTCCTCTCGATTTTATCTCTTCTTTCGATATGGCTGTCCAGTAATACGTTCCCGCTGATAGTTTCTGTAAATCAACTCTTACGTTTTCTTGTCCCGCAAGCAATGGTATTTCAATTAGTTTTCTACCCGTGGCATCCATTAATTCTACTCTTGAAATTTGCGTTTCAGTAGTGAAGTGAATGTTTGTATATTCTTTAGCCGGATTAGGTGCGATAATAACTTCGTTTTGATTTAAGTTTTCAGCAATCCCTACTTGTCCAATGTTGAGCGTATCATAGATCGGTTGACTCCATTTCCCGTCAGCATTCTGAACACGTATAAATAAATAATGTGTTCCTAATGATAGCCCCGAAGTAGATGCCGTTGACGTGATGTCTATTGAATCTGCAGGGGAGAAGGTTGTTGGTACTGAAATTCCATTTCCTTGTCCCGGATCATTGTCATAGAAATATTCTGCATGCACAATCTGAGATCCTTGATTTCCTGATGAAGGAATTGTGTCGCCAATATAGAAGTTTCTTATCTCGTATAAACTCCAAACTCCTAATGTGTTTTTTACGCGAATAGCTAAGTGATGAAATCCTTTTGTCATTCCGGTAGTAGAAAAACTTCCGTTTACATCAACCGAATCGGCAGCAGCTCCCATTGCTATAGATGTTCCGTTTCCTAAGCCCGGATCGTTGTCAATAAAATATTCGGCAGAAGCGATTTGATAAGTGATTTGCAACATAGGTGCAACAATGTAAAATACGCGTGGCTCATACATGCTCCAATGACCCGCTGCGTCTTTTACGCGTACATATAAGTGATGAAATCCTGCCGGTACTCCGGTAAGATTTATACTTGCTGTTTTACTTATTGAATCTGCTGCAGCTCCCGTATTGATAGACGTTCCTTGTCCTATCCCGGGATCATTGTCGATGAAATATTCAGCGCCCGTAATTTGTGGTGAACTGCCTAATGTCGCAGGATTGTAAACGTAAAATCTACGTCCTTCATATAAACTCCATATTCTTGTTCCCGTATTATTGTAACGAGCACGGATATATAGGGTGTGAAATCCGGTTGATAGACCAGCAATATTTATGCTTCCAGATATGTCAACAGAGTCGCCGGCAGTAACAGTTATTGATGTCCCATTACCAACTCCGGGATCTGTGTCAAAAAAGTACTCTGCACGATTTATCTGTTGTCCTGAAGCAATGCTAAGCATGAGGATGCACCACACACTAAGCGTTGTCAGAATTTTATTTTTCATAATTGATTTCTTTAAATTAAAAATCAATTTTGCTTACGCGCTTTGAATTCATAGTTTAAAGTTCCTCCTTGAGGTAAACTAGAGTTCAAAATGTTTAGCATTGTCATTTGTGGTAGGGTAGTTGCACCTGTCATATTTGGAAATGACATCACTCCTCCGTAAATACCAACATCGGTTCCATCTGTTGCTCCATTTTTCCCCGGTGATGATGATGATAAATGTAAATCATATCCTAATAATGTTGGATATGACATGCCAGTTGTTAAACTTGTTACAAATACTTGTGATGGTAAAGGATTGTTGAAGTTTCCTGATCCGGAATTTGTTCCAAATGGTAATGTTTCTGGTGTTGTGTTAATGCAAATATTGTTGTTGTAAGTATTGTAGTTGTTGCCACTTGAGCTGGTAATGCCTGCAAAGTGTATAACGTTATTCGTTATTACAGCGTAGTTAATGTAATTCAGTGCACCTGTAATTATATTATGATCTAATAGAAGTCCGCTGGCGTTTGTTGGATTGTACGCCGAACTTAAGGATCCATTGATGATGTTATTGCGAATAATACAACTTGATATTGTATTTGTGTTAAAATATAATCCTGAGATAATACTGTTTTCAATTATCCAATTGTTTCCTCTTATGTAGTTTATGTGTCCATGGCATCGTGCAATATGAACACTGTTTAAAGTGATGCTGAATGTTAAGTCAGAATAAAGTCCTAAAATTTGTAATCCTGATACTGGTCCAGTGAAGGTACTTGAGTCCACAGTTAATGTTCCACATATTGAACTCATGTTGAACTGTGTTCCTGTTACGTTGTATCCTGCTCCCATCACAACTAAGCGCTTATTGATTGTCGCATTGCCATACGATACTCCCGTTCCTTGAATGTAGATGGTATCGTCGGTAGCAGCTGCTGTTACTGCATCTGTAATGTTTGTGTATTGTCCACCGCTTATTGGACTATTCGATACAGTTAGTACTGTTGCAAATGTTGCTTGGGCTGATAATATCAGCAGTGTGAGTAGTAGGCTTAGATTCTTTTTCATTTTCTTATTATTTTGCCCCTAAAGTATATATACTCATTATTTGTTTTACATGCAGCTGCTTTGTCTGGTTTTATGAAGACGATGATTTTGGCTGTTGTTATAGATTGTAAATCAATAGTATGCGACGCAATTTTAATGCGTTTTTCGGCTCTAAAAATAGGACGAAAGTTAGATGCCGTTAGCCTATTTTTTTACTGCTAATTCTTGAAAAAATTATCTCGTTTTTGCGAGTAGTTGATTTTTATTCTTGCCTTCAAATTCGAAATATGCAAATTTAATTTCAACTAGAATTGTTTTTAAAATGGTTAAAAGAAAATTTTATCTCGATAATGATTCAGTTGTTGTTAAAACAAAAAAGTGATAAATGCGAGACTAACATTTATCACTTTTTTTGATCATTTTCTTGAATTAAAATTTCTTACTTACTCCTGTGTAATTGTAAGGTGTTATGGCTCGAAGTTCTTCTTTGATTTCTTGGCTTACTTCTAAGCTATTTATAAACTCAGTGATAAGTGCTTTGTCGATTTTAGCTCCCGTTCTGGTGAGTTGCTTTAGTGCTTCATAGGGATTCGGATAAGCTTCTCTGCGAAGTATTGTTTGAATTCCTTCCGCTACAACCGCCCAGTTTTCGTCAAGGTCGCCGGTAATGGCCGCCTCGTTTACTGTTACTTTGCTAAGTCCTTTTAAAAGCGATTTCGCTGCTATGGCAATATGCGCAAATGGAACTCCTACATTTCTTAATACAGTTGAGTCGGTGAGATCTCGCTGTAATCGCGATATTGGTAATTTCGCTGCTAAGTGTTCTAGCAAAGCATTCGACATTCCTAAATTTCCTTCTGCATTTTCAAAGTCGATCGGGTTTACTTTATGCGGCATTGCCGATGATCCTACTTCATTAGCAACAACTTTTTGCGTGAAGTAATTCATCGAAATATAAGTCCACATATCTCTACTCAAATCTAACATAATGGTGTTGATTCGCTTCATTGTATCAAATAGAGCTGCCATGTTATCGTAATGCTCAATTTGTGTAGTATATGGAGATCTCTGTAGTCCTAATCTTCCAATGAATTTGTCGGAAAAGTTGATCCAGTCGATTTTCGGATAGGCAACAACGTGAGCATTGAAGTTTCCTGTTGCTCCTCCAAATTTTGCCGAATAAGCAATCTGTTTTAATAGCTCTAGTTGAGTAATTATACGGTGATGAAAGATGTATATTTCTTTTCCTAGTCGAGTAGGAGAGGCAGGCTGTCCATGAGTTCTTGCTAACATCGGTATCTCAGACCAGCTGCGTGCTAATTCTTCAATGCGATCACATATCGCTTTTATCGATGGTAAATAGATTTGTTGTATCGCTTCGCGAATCGATAGTGGTATCGCTGTATTGTTGATGTCCTGACTTGTTAGTCCAAAGTGTATGAATTCTTTATATGCTCCTAAGTTTAATGCGTCGAATTTGTCTTTGATGAAGTATTCAACTGCTTTTACATCATGGTTAGTTACTTTTTCAATTGATTTAATCTTTAACGCATCTTCGTGACTAAAATCGTTGTAGATTTTTCTTAATTGAGGGAAAATTGTAACGGATACACCCTTTAATTGTGGTAAAGGAATCTCACATAGTTCAATGAAGTACTCAATTTCTACTAATACCCTATACCGCATTAACGCTTCTTCTGAAAAGTATAGTGATAGTTCTTCACATACATTTCTGTAGCGTCCGTCAATAGGTGATATGGCGTTTAAAGGATGGAGTTCCATAAGGGTATTTCTGTGTAAAAAGATGACTGTTTAAATTATGCTGATAATGCTTCTGCTTCTTTGTGTATTTTTTTCACCAATCCTTGAAGTACTTTCCCAGGACCAACTTCTACAAATGTTGTGGCGCCATCCGCTACCATTTTTTGTATTGATTGCGTCCAACGTACCGGTGCTGTAAGTTGCGCAATAAGGTTTTTCTTTATTTCATCTGTATTTCGGTGAGGCATCGCCGTTACATTCTGATAAACTGCACAACTTGGAGTGTGGAATGTTGTCGATTCAATAGCTGCAGCAAGTTTTTCTCTTGCAGGCTCCATCAACGGACTATGAAACGCACCTCCAACAGGAAGTATTAATGCTCTTCTGGCTCCCGCCGCAGTCATTTGCTCACATGCCATTGTAACGCCTTCAATAGATCCTGAAATTACTAGCTGCCCCGGACAATTATAATTTGCTGCAACAACTACTTTGTCGATGCCTGCACAAATTGCTTCCACTTTTTCGTCATCTAAGGCTAATACCGCAGCCATTGTTCCCGGTACTGCTTCACAAGCTGCTTGCATTGCATTTGCACGTTCAATAACTAAACGTAAGCCGTCTTCAAAGCTAAGCGTTCCGTTTGCTGTTAAGGCCGAAAATTCCCCTAATGAGTGCCCCGCAACCATATCAGGTTGAAAAGATGCTCCCAATGTTTTTGCAAGAATTACTGAATGTATAAAAATGGAAGGTTGAGTAACTTTTGTTTGCTTTAAGTCTTCGTCAGTTCCTGAGAACATCATATCTGATATACGAAATCCAATGATGTCGTTAGCTTTCTCAAATAGATCTTTTGCAAGTGATGATTGTTCGTATAACTCTTTGCCCATACCAACAAATTGTGAACCTTGTCCCGGGAAGATGTATGCTTTCATAAAGTTTATTTTTTATTTTTTTAATAGTGACGATTATGTCCGATTAGACTAATAAATTCTTTTCTTGTTCTGTCATTTTCAAATTCTCCTGTAAACGCAGATGTAGTTGTTACCGAATGTTGTTTTTGGACGCCACGCATTTGCATGCATAAATGCTGCGCTTCAATTACCACGGCGACACCTAAAGGTTCAAGTGTGTTTTGAATGCAATCGCGTATCTCTGTAGTTAAACGTTCTTGTACTTGAAGTCGTCGTGCAAATGCATCAACAATTCTTGGTATTTTACTTAATCCTACAATGTAGTTGTTTGGTATGTATGCAACATGTGCTTTTCCGAAAAACGGTAACATATGGTGCTCGCACATTGAATAAACTTCAATGTCTTTTACAATTACCATTTGTTTGTAGTCTTCTCTGAATTTTGCTGAGTTGAGAATTGCTACAGGATCTAAGTCATAACCATGTGTTAAGAATTGCAATGACTTCGCAACTCTTTCAGGTGTTTTTAATAATCCTTCACGATCAGGATTTTCTCCTAAGTCAAGAAGTATCTGTTGGTAGTTTTTGGCAATCGAATTAATCTTCTCCGGATTGTAAATATCCTTTTTTTGATACCCGTCCATTTCTTCTCCTTCACTTATTTTCGAATTGTGTTCCATGTTGCTGTTTTGAAAATTGTTAGCCGAAATATTCTACAAAATTATTTTCTGTTTCAAATAACTTAACCGAATGCAATGCACATCCTTGCGATTGAATAGGGGCTGCTATCTGATCCCAAATGGCTACTGCTAATACTTCAGTTGAAGCCATTTTGTTTTTCATGAAGTCAACATCCATGTTGATGTTTTTATGATCTAACTTATCAATTACTTTTTCTTTGATCAGCTGACTTAGAAATTTCAAGTCGATCACAAATCCTGTATCTTCCGCAGGCTCCCCTTTTACTGTAACATATAATTCATAATTATGTCCATGCCAATTTGGATTTGAGCATTTCCCGAATACATCCAGGTTTTTTTGCTCCGACCATTCGGCGCGGTATAATTTATGTGCTGCATTAAAGCGTTCTTTTCGGGTGATGTAAACCATCTTGTCGTTTTGTTTCACTCTATAACAGAGAAGTGCAAAATTAGTTGATTTTAGTTGATGTTTTTATCGGTGTCAGTCGATTCCTTTATATTCGCAAAATGATTCGTAAAATTCTGATTGTGAGCGCTACCGGAGCCGAAATCAAGGGCTTGTTGAGCAACGATTCCCCAATTCCTGCCGAAGGTGTGCCTTTTTTGATTCCCGGCGATGATGCTCCGGATGTGTATGGTTTAATAACCGGAGTAGGTAGTGTTGCTACTGCTTTTCATTTGGCTAATGTGCTTGCTTTCAATACTTACGATGTGATATTAAATATTGGGTTAGCCGGTGCTTTTAACCGGAATTTTGCTTTAGGCGACGTTTTGGAGGTTACTTCTGATTGCTTCGCTGATCTTGGGGCGGTTGATCATGAGCGATTCCTTTCTTCAGTGGACCTAGGTTTGATGGGTTCAGATGAGTTTCCCTATTCTAACGGACTACTTGCGCCTAAGCCTGTGCAAGGCTTATCTACGGGCTTAAAAATGGCTTCTTCAATAACTGTTAATTCCGTTCATGGCGATGCAGAAGGCATAGAAGCAGTTCAAAAACAGTTTCCTGCCGATTTAGAGTCGATGGAAGGGGCCGCATTTTTTTATTGCTCTTTAATGAAGGGCATTCCTTGTGCTCAAGTAAGAGCAGTTTCAAATTATGTGGAGCCTCGTAACAGAGACGCTTGGGAAATTAAGCTAGCTCTAAATAATTTGTGGGATGCTGTCAGAATGATAATTGGCAATTGTTAATATCTCTTAATTGCTTGTTCAAAGCCTTTCATAGTTTTTCATTTTTCGCTTAAAAAGAACGGTAACTTTGCAGTGCTATGTTTCAGCTTGCCCGCCTTAAGTCTGTTTGTTTGGTTTTGTTTTCGGCATTACTGTTTAGCGTATTTTCTGTTAATGCTCAGGAACGAACTTATAGTCGCCCGCTTGATATTGTTTTGTGCTTAGACTTAAGCGGAAGTACTAACGGATTACTTACCGATGTGCGCGATAATTTATGGCTCATTTCTAATGAACTCGATCAAATGTCGCCTCGCCCTGATTTAAGGATCGGCGTTGTGGGCTTTTCTCGTCCAAGTTTTGGTAAGAATAATGCTTACGTAAAAGTGTTGTGCGATCTGACCAACGATTTAGATCATGTGGCTGCCGAACTTTATCGTTTGAAACCCTCTATCGAGAAAGGTGATCAGATTGTAAGCGCTGCTTTAAATGCTGCTATTAATGATATTGATTGGTCGAAGGATGATCAAGCTGCTAAAATTATTTTTGTTGTCGGAAACGGAATGGTTACCGCTAACGGTTACGAATATGTGAAAAGTTGTGAAGCGGCCGTTGCGAAAAATATTATTATCAATTCGGTGTATGTGATGAAGTCGAATTGGTTTAAGGAAATCACCGGATGGCGACGAATCGCAACTATTTCTGGTGGGATGCAAATGGAGGTGACAATTAATAAAACAGAACCTATTGCTATCTGGAAAAGTGATTGGAAAGCGTTGTCGAAAGTTAATACGCAGTTGAATGGTACTTTTATGTGGACAGGCAATGATAGTTCTTTCTGTAGAAAAGAATTGGCTACTTCCGATTCCGGTGCGTTCTATGCAGGATTAGAAACTTTTTCTCATCGACTATTTTATAAATCGTCAGATCGTTTTTTGAAATCAATTCGACATTGTGATTTGTATTTTAGTGATGGTTATAATAATGTACTCGAATCAACTGCTGAACAAGATGTAAATCGAGAAAAATCAGCTTTCGATCAAAGAGTAGAGGAGTTAAGCCATATACGCAAAGAAAAATTTAAACAAGTGCGCGATTTACTCGGTGATCAACCTCCAAAAGATCTATTTGATCAATATACCACCAACGCATTATCCGACGAAGGTATTTTTCATCGAATAATATTGAAGGTGGTTATGAAACAGTGGAAGCCGTGAAGTAGTGCTGAAATAGCACATCTTTCAGAATTTAGAGAAAGCTTTTAATTTCGATTCATTACAGATTTCAAATGATGAAGGATTCAAGACGCAGGATGCAAGAAGATTAAAATAAGTCTTAAAATATTTTTCTGAAACAAATTGAATATTGAGTGTCAATAATATTTTTGGTTCAATAATTAGCTTTCAAAATTCCCCAAATCTACATGCATCATTCATCATATATCTTGTATCTTGAGTCTTTTAAGGCCGATTCAAATTTAAGGATGAAAATCACCAATAACCGTTATTTCGCCTTTCGCTTTGCGTAACCTCGAACCCCAACCGGCGTCAGCCCAACCCGCGTCAACCCAAGTCGGCTTCGCCGAACTAAGAACTAAGAACTAAGAACTAAGAACTAAGAACTAAGAACTAAGAACTAAGAACTAAGAACTAAGAACTAAGAACTAAGAACTAAGAACTAAGAACTAAGAACTAAGAACTAAGAACTAAG
>Ga0255346_1005505_pt1 | contig 13016 bp, 9 predicted proteins | sample wastewater_treat_FD_194410 | JGI IMG/M metagenome (GOLD analysis project Ga0255346, IMG submission 194410) | Wastewater microbial communities from Lulu Island WWTP, Vancouver, Canada - plant22 | ecosystem: Engineered > WWTP > Wastewater > Unclassified | place: Canada: Vancouver, British Columbia... | reverse complement strand
GGCGACGCGGCGTGGGGCGGAGCGTCATGCCCGGCCGCGCCGGGCGGTGGGATGGTTCGCTGACAAGACGTCCCGCCCGCAGGCCGTCAGGCGTTGCGGTGTGGGGGTTTTGCAAGAGCCTCTCTAGTGCGGATTTTGGGCGGGTAAGAGTGTCTTCCCCGGCTCAAGGGTTGAGTCTGCAAGAATGCTTCTTTAAAGGAGAGTTGAATGAACACTGTGATCTTGGTTGCGGCAGGCAAAAGCACGCGCATGGGGTCGAATACCGACAAGGCTTTTCTGAGTTTGGGGTCGCGCCCTGTTATCGCCTGGTCGCTGTTGGCCTTTGAGCAGTGCCCCATGATTGACCAGATTGTGTTGGTTGTCCGGAAGGAGCAGATGTTGGCCGCCAAGAGCGTTGCGCAGATGTTCGGGATTTCCAAGCTGCGGCAAGTTGTGGCGGGGGGAAGCCGTCGTCAGGATTCGGTCGTGAACGGCATGCGGGAGATGGCACCCGAGACGCGCATCGTGGTGGTGCACGATGGTGCCCGGCCGTGCGTTACGCCGGAGTTGATCGAGGCCACGATCAAGACGGCAAAACGGAACGGGTGCGGCGTTGCGGCTTCACGCGTCTGGGACACGATCAAATACGTGGAGCGCGGTTTGACGGTGGACCGCACAGTGGATCGTGCGAAGCTCTGGGCGGTCCAGACTCCCCAGGCGTTCAAGGTGGAACTCCTGCAGCGCGCCTACGAGACCGTCGAGGAGCAGAAGGCCGTCGTCACCGATGAAGCCAGCGCCGTTGAGCTGATCGGGGAGCCGGTCCGTCTGGTCGAGTGGCCGCGCCACAACGTCAAAATCACGACGGCCGAAGATTTGCCTCTGGCAGCGGCAGTGTTGAAGATCAACTGATTGCGAGGAGTGGGGCTGGGGGGGGGGTATGGAACGGAAATATGCCATTCTGGGGGATGTTCACGCCAATCTTGAAGCGCTGAATGCCGTGATTGAAGACGCCCGCGGCCGTGGCGTTACAGATTTCGTTTCAGTCGGTGACGTGGTGGGCTATAACGCCAGTCCTTCGGAGTGCATCCGGCTGGTGCGTGAGTTGGGGTGTATCACCGTTCGCGGCAATCATGACCACTACTGCTCCTACAACGAAAGTCTGGATGACTTCCAGCCGCTGGCGGCCAGTGTGATCGCATGGACGCGACGTCAATTGACGGAAGATGACGCCAAGTGGCTGCATGACCTGCCTTACCACAAAGCTTGCGGCGGCTTCACGTTGGTGCATAGTACGCTCGACATGCCGGGGCGCTGGGGGTATGTGTTCGACACGCTGGCGGCGGAAGCCAATTTCAGCTATCAGATGACCGCCCTCTGTTTTCACGGCCATACGCATGTCCCGATGATCTACCAAAAACAGCAGGAGATCACCCGCATAGAACCCTGTAAAATGAAGATCACGTTCGGCAAAAAGTACTTCATCAACGTCGGCAGCGTGGGACAGCCGCGCGACGGCGATTCGCGCAGCGCGTACGTGCTGTACAGCGTCAAGACCAAAGAGGTTGAGTTCGTCCGCGTTCCCTACGATGTGCATACCGCCATGGAGAAAAACATGCGGGCGGGCCTGCCCGAGCGGCTTGCGCTGCGTTTGGCGCAAGGACGGTGAGCCGAAAGCAGTGATTCAATTTGTCAGACCGCCCGATATTGTGTAGAATCGCGCGGTTTTTTTCGTACACCTATGGAGGTCTATCACATGAGTTGTCCGTATCCGTGCTCCCATGAAGTGGAGCAGATGTGCTGTGTGGCGAAGGGTCCCAAGCACGGGCCGGCACCGATTCCCGAAGAGGGTAAGTGGGTGCAGGTTAAAGAAGTCAAAGACATTTCCGGCCTGACGCACGGCGTGGGCTGGTGCGCACCGCAGCAAGGCGCCTGCAAGTTGACGCTGAACATCAAAGACGGCATCATCCAGGAAGCGCTGATCGAAACGCTCGGCTGTTCGGGGATGACCCACTCGGCAGCGATGGCCGCTGAGATTTTGCCGGGCAAGACGGTGCTCGAAGCGCTCAACACGGACTTGGTTTGCGACGCGATCAACACGGCCATGCGCGAGCTTTTCCTCCAGATCGTATACGGCCGCAGCCAGAGCGCCTTCTCCGAGGGCGGCCTGCCGATCGGTTCCGGCCTTGAAGATCTGGGCAAGGGCCTGCGTAGCCAGATCGGTACGATGTATAGCACCAAGCAGAAGGGTGCGCGTTATCTCGAAATCGCGGAAGGCTATGTAAGCCGCCTGGCGCTCGACAAGAACAACGAGGTGATCGGGTACGAGTTTGTCCGCATAGGGCCGTTCATGGAGCTGCTCAAGAAGGGCGAAGACCCGAAGAAGGCGCTGGAGAAATGTACCGGTACCTACGGCCGGTTCTCAAAAGAGATGGGCGCCGTCAAATTCATCGACCCGCGTCACGAGTAGTTGAAAGGAGTTTTTTCTTATGGCAGCACTGTTCGAAAGCTATGCACGGCGCATCAAGCAGATTGACGCCGTGTGCAAGAAATATGGAATCAAGGATCTCCAAGAGGCGCGCAAGCTGTGCGTGGCTCAGGGTTTCGATCCCTACGAAATCTGTACTTCGATCCAGAATATCTGTTTCGAGAACGCGAAGTGGGCCTATGTGCTGGGCGCAGCAATCGCGTTGAAAAAAGGGTGCGTCAAAGCCGCGGAGGCGGCCGAGGCAATCGGTGAGGGACTTCAGGCATTCTGCATCCCCGGTTCTGTGGCGGACGATCGCAAGGTCGGCATCGGACACGGCAATCTGGCCGCGATGTTGTTGCGTGAAGAGACCCGCTGCTTCTGCTTCCTCGCGGGGCACGAGTCGTTCGCAGCGGCTGAAGGTGCCATCGGCATCGCCCTTAAGGCCAACAAGGTCCGCACCACCCCGTTGCAGGTGATCCTCAACGGTCTGGGCAAAGACGCGGCCTACATCATCAGCCGCATCAACGGCTTCACCCATTGCGAGACGAAATTCGACTACGCGACCGGCAAGTTGAAGGTCACGAAGACGACCCCGTTCTCCGATGGTCCCCGCGCGGCAGTCCGCTGCTACGGCGCGGATGACGTGCGCGAAGGCGTGGCGATCATGTGGAAAGAGAAGGTGGATGTCTCCATCACCGGTAACTCCACCAACCCCACGCGCTTCCAGCACCCGGTCGCAGGCACCTACAAGAAAGAGTGTGTCGAGAAGGGCAAGAAGTACTTCTCAGTCGCTTCCGGCGGCGGCACGGGCCGCACGCTACATCCCGATAACATGGCGGCGGGACCGGCCTCGTACGGCATGACCGACACCATGGGACGCATGCACTCCGACGCTCAGTTCGCAGGCTCCTCCTCGGTGCCGGCGCACGTCGAGATGATGGGCTTCCTCGGCATGGGCAACAACCCGATGGTCGGCGCGACCGTCGCGGTGGCCGTTTCGGTCGAGATGTCCCACGCTTAAGTTCCACTTAGTCGGTTACGCTTAGTCCCTACACTTCGTCGGTTATACTCAGCGACGAGGTGTGGGGACTATGTTTTTTCGACTAAGTGCGGGCGACTAGGTGTAGCGACTGAGTGTAACTCACGGGGACGCTTGCCTGCGGACGAGCAGACGCTCGTCCCTCCCAACGCCGAACATCGAATGCAGAACGTTCAACCTAAAAAGAGCAGTTGAGCATGCGGATTTTGAACAAAGCCCTGTAAACATTGGATTTTGTCGCGGTTCTCGCCGCACCTGTTTGGTGCAAAACGCAATGGTGCGCCCGACGCTCTTCTTGAACCCTTAGTCCCAGCACTTAGTCGGTTACACTTAGTCGGTTACACCAGCGACGAAGTGTTTTGGACGAAGTGTATGGGACGAAGTGTATGGGACGAAGTGTATTACACGGTATAACCCGCAAGAGTGCTCGCACCCCCAAAAAACCTTCGTGTGAGAAAAAACCGAGTCTTGCCAGAAACCAAAGAGCGTTGAAAGTTCAACTCTTTTTAGGTTCAACCTTCAACGCTCAACGTTCGAGCGAGAACTCCTAACTCCTAAATCCTAACTCCTAACTCCTAAATCCCAAATCCTAAATCCTACTTCGCCAAGCCCCGCTCGACGAGGTGGGCGATGAAACGGTCGATCTCCGCGCTTGCCGTCTCGCCATCGACCTCGTACTCCTCCAGCATCGTTTCGAGCAGTTCGGACTTCGTGACCGGCCGCTCCAACTGCTGCCAAAACCAAAGGCCCATGTCGTTCAGGCTGAACATTTTGGACTCACCCGCGTGCAGCACGATGAGAAAATGTTCACCGACGATCTCCCTTAACTCGACATCCTTCGCCCGTGTAAAAAGTGTGTCATCCATGCCAATGCCCTTTAGTCGTGTGAAATCGATTTATAAAAACGACGTTGTGCATTTATATCGAACGGCACTTCAATCTGCTTAAGCGGCCAATCGCCAGGGATGGGCTCGGTCGACCATACGTCCCCCCCTGCCGGTCGCCAAGGAACCGGTATCCACGACGTGTTGCCCAGGTCATCCGTCGTCACCACCCTGAATGCAATCCCGGCTAGCGTTTCGATATCCAGTGCGAGGCCCGGTGCAGCAGGATCAGGGGCCGTAGCCTGCGGATTGTAGGTGCCGTCCTGCGGTAACGCCAACCGATTGATCCGCATCCCGCCCACGAGTGCCCCGGTACCGGCCTGCGCCTCGATCCATGTCGCAAACCCGTCACCGTCCTGATCGAGAAGATCCGCATAGGGATCACCCCCCAGCCCCTGTGCCAGCAACCAATCGGTCGATGTTCCACGCGCGGTTTGGTCAGGCCGCACGTGAAGCGACGGGTCACCCAACAGCACCATGTGCCGCAGGTCGAGCGCTTGGCTACCTCCCAGCGCGGCGAAAGTCCCGCACCAGATATCACCCAGCCGACGTGCACCAGCCGCCACCTGCGCACCAAAGGCCTGCGAGAAAAGCCTGGCCTGATACGGCATCATGTAGCCAGCCGCACTGATAACGGCCGTGAAACCGGACACTGGATTCCTGACGCCCGCCTCGGCAATCGCTTGCTGCTCTTGCCTCAGATCAAGCAGCGTCCAACGCCCCATGCGACATCCCAACAGCAACGCCACGGGCGCAAACGGCCACGTTGCGGCCCGAAGCTTTGATGCGTCAAACAGTTGGGTCCCCGTGGTATAGCCCGCAACGATGTCACCAGAATGGCCGACGAAATAGTAGAACCCCGCTCCCTCCCGAAACTCATCCGTGATGGTCGTCTCGTAATACGTGCCCTCCCACAAAGGCCCCGGATTACTCATGTCCGGCGCGGGATAAAAGGTTTCGGTCCACCACCCCACGTTCGGGAAAGAGACGGCGATAGACTCGGCAATTCCGGTGAAGTCCACGTATTGCGCCCCCGTATTCTGCCAGTCGCAAGAGAACACCGCCTTGCGCTTCCACGTCTCGGTCAACTCATACCGGATGGTCTTCTCTACCATGCACGCCAGTTCCAACGCATTCGTCACCAGAAAACGCCCGACCGCCACCTCCGGCACCGCATCCCCCTGCACGTCGCCCAGCACCGGATCATTCGGCAGCATTAGCGCACCTTTCATCACGGCATCTGTCTGCGATATCAGGTACAGCGGGAACAGCGCGGGATAGGCCCCCGCTTCGCCGGGCGGAAACACCTCCAGCTTGTAATCGCTTCCGCCATGCCCGGCAAACAGCAGATAGCGCAACACCTGACCGTCCGCCCGCACCACACCCGCCGCGCTGAAACGGCGGAATGCCTCGGGATGCACCAAGCCATCCGTAAAGGCGTTGTAGATATCTTCCGCATCGATCACCCGCGCGCGCAACCCCTGCGCCTCACGAAACGCGGCCAACGGTGCCGCTGCCTCCGCGAAACCCGGCCACCACCGGCGCGGCGGCGTCACGATCGCCAGTTCGGGCATTTCGTCCGGGGCACTCCAGTCGATTGCGCGCACACCGCTGACCGAAGGCTCAAAAGCGCCCTGCGACCAGTCAAAAACCACATAGCGTGTCGCCGCTCCGCCGCATGCAAACAGCGCCTGCCAGCCGCCCGCGCCATCTTGTGCCACGCACACATCAGACAACGCTACCGGTTGGGCTGCGTCCGTCACCTCCCATGCCGCCAGATTCTGCGTCGTGAATCCGCCCGCCGCAATCACAGGCCCCTCTCCTCCCGCACACTGCAGCATGCCTTCCCGCGCTGCGTAATATCGCGGATAACGCACCGTCGCGGCCAGTAACATAAAATCGTTGGCGACCTGTGTCCCTCCCGCATTCTGAACGGTCAGCGCGACCGTCTCGTTCGTCACCGCGCCCGCCGGCACAACATAGTCAAACGTCACCGCTTGCTCGCCCGACCACCCTTGTGTGCCGCTGCCCACCCCATTCACGTAAACTTCGCACAGATGGTCATCCGGCGTCGTGAAATCACGGTACGAGGCCAGCTCGACTCGCACGGTAACACCCGTCACCGCCTCAGCGCACCAATCCGGTAGCGTCACGGTCCGGGTTTGCGTACGCACCGCTGCATATGTGGCTCCGATCCACTCGCCAAAATTCAATACGTTGGTGAGCGTGCCCGCCGAACTGCGCCGGTCGCGCGGCTCATAAGGCGCCAGGAAAGCCGCGCGGAAAGGCTCGTCAGACATGAACCAGAGATTGGTCGCGCCACTCCCTGGAGCGGCTGCTTCTTCCGGCATCACCGTCCCGTTCCCTAACGTCAGCCAATAAACATTTTCCGGCGCGTAAATCTCGCTCGCCGGCTGGCCGTAAAAAAACAGGACGTCCCCCGCCGTGCGCCACGCCACCGCCGCGCCGCCGCATTCGAGCGCCACCCCGCCCTGCGTCATCGCCGCACGCACGGTGTCCGCGTCCCAGCCCGCCGCCAGCGCCACCTCGTCGGCGGTCACACGGTAAACCCCTTCGTCGCGTACGCCTATCCGTACACGATCCGCCACCCCGGCCGACGCCCAGGGCGTCACGCGCGGTGCCACACCGACCCAGTGTTGCGCGCCCAAGGCCAGCATCGGCCAATACGCGGCCAGCACCCGGAGCACACGTCCTTTAGATATTTTTCCTGCCATGCGCTGTATTTAACCACAACATTATCAACGAAGGAAACAGAAATCCGTTTCCCGGCGCACTCACGTACGAACCCGTTGTTTGGGCGGACCTTAAGGGTTGACCATCCCCTTCCCCGTCCATACAATGGGCTCCAACTGCATGTGCCGCAGTTGCCGGGTGCACGAAGACGGTTACAACAAGCCACGCAATCCGCCAACTTCGCCGTAAGCGTTTACTCTGCCGCCAGAACGGAGCACCATTCCCCGCTATTCACTCTCCCTCTCAGCGGTACGTGAAGAGTTCGTCCAACGTGAAGGTCCTGCCTGTTGCGGCCTGCAGGGCCTTCAGTACGATGGACTGTGTGTTAGGGGTCAGACGGCGTCCTTTGCAAGCGCGAGCGACCATCTTGTGCGTCATCGGCACAGGCGAAGCCACCACAAGGTCATGTGGTTTGATTCCGGCTTCCGCCATCACACGCGCGATCGGTTGCTCGCCGAGGTTCCGCTCGATCGGTTCTTCTTGTTTCATGCTGTTTCCCATCCCCTCACTGAGTCACGCGCCGGAGCCATGCAGCCGCAAGGTCCGGCCAGGCATCGGTACTCTTCTGTCTCTTGCGTAGGCCATACCCGTGGCCGCCGTCCGGGAAAAGATGCATCTCGGCGGGCACGCCCGCGGCCTTAAGCGCGATGAAATAGGCTAGGCTGCTGTCGACATACGGCTTGTCATCTTCGGCCTGCAGCAGAAAGGTCGGCGGCGTCTGCGCCGTCACCGGCAGTTCCGGTGCCAGTGTGAACCCATCGCGATAGAGATAGGCCGGGTAGATGATGAGCGCGAAATCAGGGCGACACGGCACCGCGTCAACTTCATCGATCGGCGTGTAGAAGCGCTTCGCAAAATCCGTACTGACACGTACCGAGAGATGCGCGCCGGCCGAGAACCCCATGATGCCGATCCGCTTGGGATCAACGCGGTACACCGAGGCTTTCGCGCGAATCAGGCCGAGGGCGCGCTGAGCGTCGCAGAATGCGGCGTCGCGGTTCTTGGGCACACGGTATTTGAGTATGAAGGCGGAGATGCCCTGCGCATTCAGCCATGCGGCCACCTCGGTGCCCTCGTGGTTCCAAGCGAGAATGCCATATCCGCCGCCGGGACAGATCATCACCGCAGGCGTCGGACGACCGACATCCGGCGCGAGCGCCACGGTCAACGTCGGTTCGTTGACATCCGTCAGCCGAACGATATCATCTTTTGACGGCGTCACGCGTTCCGCCGCATCGCTGGTCTTCAAAGGAATCTTCCCGTCTGGCCAGACCGGTATCACCTCAGCCCGCGCACAAGCCGTCCAGATGATTCCCAAACATCCCGCCGCCGCCATCATCACACCTCTCGCTGTAAGCATCGTATCCGCTCCTCTCTTTCCTGTTGTCGCGCGGTACCGTTGACCGCATATTGATCACGCGGAGAAGTGTAAACGACCTCGCCCCGCAACTCAATCCCGAACCTCCGGGCTTGCACGCAACCCGCGAACATCGTATAAAGAAGCGTACACCTAATACGGGGCGTGTAAGAAAAGGGGGCTTTGACGGTTTCCGTCCTCACCGCGCATGAAACTTAATCGAGACACCTTTACGAAAGCTGACAAGACCTGCATCCAGAAAGGCAAGTGGTGTAATGCCGACTGCTGGCGCGTCACGGTCGGCGGTGAAGAGTGGTTCATCAAGGACTTCAGTGCCCGCCTCCTGCCGTTGCGCTGGACGTTCGGCATCTGGCTGATACGTCGTGAATGTGCGTTCCTGCAGCGTGTCGAGGCGGGGGGCTTCACGCCAACGGCGAGCATACGCCTCGACCGCTTTGCGCTGGCCCAGCGGTTCGTTCCGAGCCGTGCGCTCAAATCCTTTGCGCCAGGCGAACTTCCGCCCACGTTCTTCGCACGGCTAGAGGCACAGGTCAGAACCATGCATCGCCAGCAGATTGTGCATCTTGATCTGCGTAACGCCAATAACATCTTAGTCACACCGGCGGGCGAGCCGGTCCTGATCGATTTTCAGTCGGCGGTCTCCACCCGCCGTATGCCGACATGTCTGCGAAATTTGCTGGAACGGATCGATCTCTCCGGCATCTACAAGCACTGGGCACGACTCGCGCCGGAGTCGCTCGGCACCTCGCGCGAAAAGATCCTGCTCTGGCAACTGCGCGTCCGCAAATGGTGGCGATTCCGTGGCTACAAGATCATCATGGTGCGCCAACGTCCGCTAAAGGAGTTTGAAGCTAAGTTGCTCCGCAAATACGAGGATTGAAAAACATGATCCGCGCAAGGTTTCCGCTTGTCTTCATCGTTCCGATTGCATTCGCCCAAGCCGTCCAGCCGGTACTGACTTCACCGTCCGGCAGCGTCGTCTTCAGCCGGGAACACGGTGCGATCACGACTGTCACCCCGTCCGGCCAAACGGGGTCGGTCTGGCAGAGCGGCGAAGACGGCCTGTGGTCCGCCCGTTTTGCTGACGGCTCCACGCTCAGCGCCTCTAGTTTCCATGCCACCAACGCGCTCCGCGCCTTCACCTGCGCGCCGGTCGCCGGTCAGGATGCATGGACCTTCACCTACCGCGCCCCGGAGATCACGGTGCGCGTCAACGCACACGCACGACCGGACGGTATCGAACTGACCGCCGACCTCTTTCCCGCCAAGCAGCTCCTCCTGCGTTTCGACCTGCCCGGACGCCTGCGTTTCGCGCCGGAATCGGTCACGCGCTTTATCATGCCCCACAACGGCAACACCGGACTCGGCCTCGCTCTGAACCACCGTTTCTTCGAGCCGCAGCCCGAGCACCGTCCATCCGGCTGGCGTGCAGTAACCGCTGGCCCTTCCGGATACCGGCGGCTTTACGGCGATAACCTCGTGCAGCGCAAAGACCATGACGCCGCCGTGCCGATCACCGTGACCGAGGAGGGCAAACGCTGGTTCTCTGCCACGACGGTGGCACGCGCCAATCAGACTGCAGCCGTCGTCAACCGCCCTCCCACCGCATCGCAAGCCGATCTCGTGCTGGTCGACTCCCCCAACGGCCCCTACTTCTCGGCAAACCGTCTCGGCGGAACCCAAGGCGGACTCTGGCGTATCGGCGGTGGCGTGCAAAAAGAAGAGGCCCCCACTGCCCTCGCGCTGGTCACCGCCACCGTTGCCAAACTCGCCGCCGTGCCCGGCACGCCGCGCACCCGCATCGGTCTTGTCAGCCTCGTCAACGGACCGGAGCGCGGCGCCTGGTGTCACGTTACGGTCGCCGAGTGGCGTGACCGCCTGACCGCCATCGCCGCGCGTTCACGCGGACGCCTGACCTTCACCGAGTTGACATCGCCGCACGCCATGCTGGCAGCCGCGCGCGCATCGGACTACCTGTGCATCCTCAACCCCTACGGCGAATCCATCCCCGCACCGACGGACGACGGCCTGCCCGAAACGCTCGACGCCTTGCGCGCATACGTCAAGGCCGGCGGACACTGGTTCGAGGTCGGTGGCCATCCCTTTTACCATGCGCTGCGCCCAACCCGCTTCTACAACTACACGCCCTCCTACCCGTCGGCCTTTGCCGATTTCATGCATCTGGAATCGACGCATGGCCGCGCCTCGCTCTACCGCGTGCAGCCGCGCACCGTCACGCAGCCGTGGGCCGCAGCGGCATCGCACGAAGCGATCTTCGTCCCTGGCGAACTGGGATGCGGCGGAGACGCGCGGGGCGGCTCCTGCGAGCACGCCTTTCACACACATGTCGCACCGGGTACCGCCTGGCGCACGCCTACGGTACGCATGACGCTCGGCACGCCCGTCTATGACGATCTCGCGCGGTACGCCGCAGCCAACACCCTCACCCGCACGCTGGCTTCCAAGATTGCCCCCGAAACGCTCAGCCGCCTCAAGCAGGCCCCCCTGCTCTATCTGAGCGGTTCCTGCCGCGAGAAGGAGTCCGCTCTCGAACGCCTGCCGATGCCCACGCTGATCCACTTCGCAGACTATCTCAAAGGCGGCTTCGACAAAGAGTACCCCGACCATCTGCCGCCCCATCCCTCTTTCGGAACAGCCGACGAACTACGCACCTTTTTTTCGCGCGCCCGCGCCATGGGGCACTTGATCTCGCCCTACACCAACCCCACCTGGTGGTGCGATGAACCCAAAGGTCCGACCTTTGCGCGTGAAGGTGACGCCCCCTTGCTCAAAGGGCTCGACGGCAAGCCGCGTCACGAACGCTATAGCGACAACACAGGCTGGACCACCACCCTCTGGCATCCCGCCGTCAAAACGGCCAACCGCCGTACCGTGCAGCAGTTCACGCGCGAATTTCCGGTCGACATCCTCTTTCAGGATCAGTGCGGTGCGCGCCGCTGGCACTACGACACCAACCCCGCCTCTCCGTGCCCCTACGCCTACAGCGAGGGCATGATCGCGATGAACGACGAAGACAGCCGCGTCGTGCCGCTCGGCACCGAGAACGGTTGGGACCGTGTGGCCAACTACCAAACCCTCCTCAGCGGCTTGAGTTGGGGAATCGTCCCGACCGAACACGGACCGACGTGGGTACGCCTTTTCAAAACCACCTATCCTGCCGACACATGGGAGATCTTTCCGCTGGCTCTCGCGCTGATGCACGACAAGGCCATTTTCCTGCACCATGACCTCGGACAGTTCGTCACCAATGACCGTGTGCTCTCTTGGACACTGGGCCTCGGGTACAGCCTCAGCTATCGCGCCACGCCAGAGATGCTCACACGTGACGAACATGCCCAATGGCTGGCTTGGCTCGCCTGTCTGCAACGTACAGTCTGCGCCCGTTATCTGGGCGAACCGCTACGCGCGTTCAAACATGATCGTGCCCCGTTGCTCGCCACCGACGGCGACCCGCGCCGCGCATCGGATGACGGTACGCTTGACGCGACCTATGGCGATGTGCGCTTGCGCTGTAATCTGGGCGATGTCCCGCGCACTGTGGCGGGTGCGCAGTTGCCCGCCTACGGCTTCCGTGCCGACGCACCGGGCCTCACAGCAGGTCTCGCACCGGACGGCACCGGCTACGTGACGCAACGCACCGACGACCGCAGCGAGTTGTGGCTCTACGGTTTTCCGGGAGCCGCCGTCGCGATCCCGGTGCCGTTCCCAAACGGTGTCGACCTCGCACTCGACGGCACGCCTGCGATGCGCCTCAAAGTGGCCGACGGCGCATTACGCCTCACCCTGCCGCAGCGTGGCACTCCCGTGCGCATCCAGCCGCCAGCCGAACGCGCCGCACGCGCCCCGCGCGACTGGCCCGGCGTGAAGCCCGTAATCGCCGTGATCGATCTCGGTGCCGGTGTCTCCCCGGCCCTGACGAGCGTCACGCCCGCCGCTTGGCGTGCCGCACTTGAAGCCTCAGATTTGATCCGCAAACACGGCCTGACACTGCGTGTGCTCGCGACGTATGATGAACTGGCCGCCGCCCTTGCCGCAGGACCAGAGCGGACCTTCGCCATCGTCAACCCATACGGCGAAATCTTTCTGTCGCCGGGACCCGACCGCTGGCGCGAAACGCTCGACGCCGTGTGCGCGTATGTCAATCACGGCGGTATCTGGTGGGAGACCGCCGCCTACTCCTTCCACCGCGCGGTGTTCCGTCAAGGAGAGGCCTGGCGGACTGAACTCACCGGCCCTGCCGGTCTCCGCCACCTGCGCCTGCCGATCACGGCGGGCGAGGTCGACCAACCACCGGAGCCGCTGCACGCGACCGAAATCGGGAACGCCTGGCTCAGCCCCGAACTCGCCGCACGCGTCGCCAAGAGCGTGAGTTCGGTCAACCGCAGCGTACCCTCCGCGCCGGCTGCGCCGGCCACCGTGCTGGTGGCCGGCATCGACGACGGGTTTATCGGCGGCTACCGGCTGGAGGGCTGGGGCACACCCTGGCGCGTGGGC
>Ga0255346_1005501_pt1 | contig 13024 bp, 12 predicted proteins | sample wastewater_treat_FD_194410 | JGI IMG/M metagenome (GOLD analysis project Ga0255346, IMG submission 194410) | Wastewater microbial communities from Lulu Island WWTP, Vancouver, Canada - plant22 | ecosystem: Engineered > WWTP > Wastewater > Unclassified | place: Canada: Vancouver, British Columbia... | reverse complement strand
TGATCATCTTGTCATCGACCAACCTACTTTAAAAATTCCGCATCCCGCAATTGCGGAGCGCGACTTTGTATTCATTCCCTTGCTGGAAATTGCTCCCGATCTCGTTGATCCGCTCTCAGGAAAAAAAATTGCGGAATTGGTTGAGGCAAAAAAAACGACAAATGAATTAAGAAATTTCGTTGTCGGAAAAAAGGAAGAGAAATTTCGTTAAACATTTTCTTCGATTGAGCGATGGTATTCTTCCAATACCTTCTGTGCTTTTTCCAAATCTTTTTCAAAAACAACTATTTTCAAACCTTCATCAATGTCGGCAAACATTGGATAAAGCTCCACCAACTGCTCATTGTTGATAAAGCATTCGATGTGGTTGGCACGTAAAATTTCCTGATCGAACATGGCTTTCACTATTGTGTCGTAATTTTTTAGTGTTACAATTTTGTCTTCCATACTGCTTTGTTTTGGGGTATTGGTAGAAAATAAATTATGCTTTTGCTATGTCCTTTTGGTTTAGAACAAGGAAAAGATAAAAATTGTTTATCAAATCTTTCGAAAGTTGACTATCTTTTTTTGAGATGGCCCCTGAAAGATTTCACCGGTTTATGTAAAATAATTTTCTTAATTTTGTACTTTAAAAATTTTCATTGCTACAATGAATAAGTTTTATTGAAATTATCATGAGTATTGACGAATTGCCCGATCATATCGTTTACAGCGCCAATGTTATTGAATTTGTAACAGTAGTTGCCGAAACCTGCCTTTTTCTGGAGCATACTTCGGAAATGGGGAAGGATGAGTTTGTGGAAAAATCGCTGAAACTATTGCCGTTGCTTTATCTGAAGGCTTCCGTGCTCGATATTCCCGAACCGGTTTATGAAAATCTTCCTGAACGTTTTGTTACGGAGGAAGATTATCAGTTTGTTCGTGAACAAATCGAACAACTTTTGGGCAACGATGATGTGTACCTTGAGGTGTTTCATCCCGACATGGCCATAAGCGATACGCCTGTTGCAGCTTTTATTTCTGAAAATCTGAGTGATATTTATCAGGAAATCAAGGATTTTGCTGCCAATTACCAAACTGCTGATGTGGATATAATGAGCGATGCTCTATCTGAATGTCTTACGGCTTTTGGCGATCATTGGGGCCAAAAGTTGCTGAATGCCATGCGTGCGTTACATGCTTTGAAATACAACCCGCAGGATGATACAGAATGGGAAGAAATGCATCAACCTGATGAAAAACAACTTACGCGCGATTCGTTTCTCGATTTTCAACATACTGCCGAGAACGACGATGTAAGTCCTTTTTTGAAATAAATTTTTTATGTATTCACCAAAAATTTCGAAAGAGGAAATCAATCAGTTACCCGTAGTCAGTTTTCCGGGAGAAATTGTTCTTGTGGATAAACCTGAAATGGTAGCGCCCGCTATCGACGAACTTCGAAAAAATCTCGTTGTGGGGATCGACACCGAAACAAAACCTTCTTTCAAAAGCGGTACTTCCAATAAAGTTTCCCTGCTTCAACTTTCCGAGTTGGAACGTTGTTTCCTTTTTCGTCTAAATTTAATCGATTTTCCACAGGAATTGCAGGATTTTTTAAATGATGAAAACATCAAGAAAGTCGGCTTGTCATTGCACGATGATTTTCGTTTGCTGAACAAGCGTCAGAATTTTCATCCGGCTAATTTTGTAGATATTCAAAATATAGCAAAGAGTTACGGGATTATGGAGTTGAGTTTGCAGAAAATTTATGCCATTATTTTCGGGAAAAAAATATCGAAGTCTCAACGTCTCAGCGATTGGGAAAAACCGCAATTGACGGAAAAACAGCTTCGCTATGCCGCAACCGACGCTTGGGCAAGTTTACAGATTTATCTGCAACTGATGAATGAGCCACAATTGACCCCCAAACAAATTGAGAAACTGGTGCAGGAAAATTCGCCTCACAAGCAACCCGAAACATCCGAAAATGCCGAAACCACAAATTCGGATCTTAAGCCCGATGCTCATTCAGAAAAGCTTTCCTGAGTTTGTTTTGTCGAATGATAATTATTCAATTTTTAAAATCCAACATTTGATATGCATGTTGTTTTTCTGAAACCCAAAAAAGAAGAAAGTGTCCGCCGATTTCATCCGTGGGTATTTTCCGGTGCTATTCAAAAAATTGATGGTCAGCCTTCGGAAGGCGATTTGGTAAAAGTACTCGACAGTCAAGGGGATTTTTTGGGAATAGGCCATTTTCAGCAGGGTAGCATTATGGTTCGTCTTCTTTCGTTTCAGGAAGAGCCAATTGACGAAAACTTCTGGAAAAACCGAATAGCTGAAGCTTATCAAATGCGTAAAGCGTTGGGATTGATGATCCAAAACCGGAACAACTGCTACCGACTTGTTCATGGAGAAGGAGATGCTTTGCCCGGATTGATTGTAGATGTATATGGCAATACGGCTGTCATGCAGGCTCACTCGGTGGGTATGCACAAAATCAGGAATGTGTTAGCGAAATGTGTGGTAGAATGCGTCCCTGAAATCCAATATCTTTATTACAAATCGGAAGCAACCCTGCCTTTTCGTAATGAAAATGCTCCTGAAGACGGCTACTTAATTGGAGGAGATTCCGAACAGTTTGTGGTCATGGAAAACGGACTGAAATTTTTTGTCGACTGGCAACATGGCCAAAAAACGGGTTTTTTTCTCGATCAACGTGAAAACCGCGTTTTGCTGGAACGTTATGCTTCCGATCGAATTGTATTAAATATGTTTTGCTACACGGGCGGTTTTTCCGTTTATGCTTTGCGTGGAAATGCCAAATTGGTTCATTCAGTAGATAGTTCCGCGAAAGCCATAGAATTGACCGATAAAAATGTAGCGCTCAATTTTTCCGATAATCGTCATCAATCTTTTGCCGAAGACGCTTTTAAATATTTGCAACTTTACGAAAAACGTGCACCTTTTTACGATTTAATTATTCTTGATCCTCCGGCTTTTGCCAAACACAGGGATGCCGTCCCGAATGCATTGAAAGGTTACAGAAAGCTCAACAGAAAAGCTTTTGAAATCATTCGGCCCGGAGGAATAATTTTTACTTTTTCCTGTTCACAAGCCATTACACGGGAACAGTTTCGTCAGGCAGTGTTCAGTGCAGCTGCCGAAAGCAAGCGAAATGTGCGTATTTTGCATCAACTTTCGCAGGGAACAGATCATCCCATCAATATTTATCATCCGGAAGGAGAATATCTGAAAGGCTTGGTTTTGTGGGTAGAATAGGGAAATAGAATAGAATGACTCAAAATTTGTAACGTTTTTTGAAAAATTTTGTTGTAAAAAATTTTTTTATATCAATACAATTATTATTTTTGCGTACTAAAAATTTTTTAATAGTCAACCTCTAAATCTTCAATGCCTATTGCCGATTCTTACCCTTAACCAATAAATTAGCAATAATGAAAGACTTCAATCAATTTACCGATGATGAATTGGTAAAATTGTACAAAGAGGGTAACAATCAGGCTTTTGAGATTTTATTGAAACGTTATCAGTCGAAAGTATATACCTACATTTTTTTGATTGTACGCAACAGGGAACTTACCGAAGATATTTTTCAGGATACTTTTATCAAGGCCATAGCTACCATTCAACAGGATCGTTATGTCGAATCGGGAAAATTCCTGGCATGGATTAATCGAATAGCCCATAACTTAATTATCGACTATTTTCGTCGCGAAAAGAACGAAAACACCTTTTCGGTAGAAGGAATTAACTTTGATATTTTGAACTGCACACGTTTTTCCGAAAAAAGTATGGAAGATGTGTTGTCTAATGAACAGGTTTTTGTCGATGTGGTTCATTTGGTCGAAAAACTTCCTCTTTCTCAGCAGGCTGTGGTTAAAATGCGTTTTTTCGAAAATTTGAGTTTCAAGGAAATAGCCGAAAAAACAAATGTCAGCATTAATACGGCTTTGGGCAGAATGCGTTATGCGCTGATCAACTTGCGAAAAATAGCTTCAGAAAAAAATATCTCTCTCGAAATCAAATAAATTCAGGTAAGCGAAAAAAATATTTTTATTTTTGTTTGTGTCCGTACACTTTTTTGGCAAGTGTCATCGTTTATTATTTGAGAGATAAAAATGTATTTAATAATAGACATGCCTATGCAAAAAGTTACTACTTCCGACAACAGTGCTGATGAGGTGGACTCCGGTCAGCAGAAAAAGACAAAAGTAATGTGTCCTCAAATGGAGACGATTGAAAGAATTTTACAGTTTGCAGCTGCTTACAGAGCAGAAAAATTCAACGAAGGACAGTATGTAGAATTATTGCTGAATTAACAAAAAAGAGCGCCCACAAGCGCTCTTTTTTGGTATAAATATCTTTTTCTTTTTTTCTGAAAAACTTACAGTTCCAAATCTACATTCACCAATTCATGCCAGGGCAAACCCTGCTTGTTGAGTTGTTCCATAAAAGGATCCGGATCAAATTCTTCCACATTGAAAACGCCGGGTTTTTTCCATTTTCCCTGCAAAAACATCATGGCTCCAATCATGGCAGGAACGCCGGTGGTATAACTTACACCCTGTGTGCCGGTTTCCTGGTAAGCTGCTTCGTGGCTGCAATTGTTGTAGATATAGTAAGTTTTTTCCTTGCCGTCTTTTATCCCGCGAATGCGGCAACCAATGGAAGTCCAACCTTTGTAGTTTTCACCTAAATCGCCCGGATTAGGCAACACGGCTTTTAAAAATTGAATTGGCACAATCTTTTGTCCGTTGAATTCAACTTCGTCAATACGAGCCATGCCAATGTTTTGAATGACACGCAAATGTGTTAAATATTCCTCTCCGAAAGTCATCCAGAAACGTGCTCGCTTAATGGTTGGAAAATTTTTTACCAACGATTCCAGTTCTTCATGATAAATCAGATACGATTCTTTCGGCCCGATTTCCGGATAAGTCAACGGTTTATGAATTTCGTGCGGTTCCGTTTCCACCCACTGACCATTTTCCCAGTATTTTCCGCGTTGCGTAACTTCGCGGATATTGATTTCGGGATTAAAATTTGTGGCAAAAGGTTTGCCGTGATCGCCGGCATTGCAATCCACAATATCGAGATATTGAATTTCGTCAAAATGATGTTTGGCAGCATAAGCCGTAAAAACGCTCGTAACGCCCGGATCGAATCCGCAACCCAGAATGGCTGTCAATCCTGCTTTCTCGAAACGATCCTTGTATGCCCATTGCCAGCTATATTCAAAATGGGCTTCGTCTTTCGGTTCGTAATTGGCCGTGTCCAGATAATTTACTCCGGCTTCCAGGCAGGCATCCATAATGGTCAAATCCTGATAGGGAAGCGCTACGTTGATAACAAGTTCCGGTTTAAATTCTTTAAGCAGTTTTACTAATTCAGGAACATTTTCAGCATCAATCGAAGCCGTTTTAATTTCTACACCATAACGATTTTTTACCTCTGTTGCTACGGCATCACATTTCGATTTGGTACGGCTTGCCAGCATAATGTCGGTGAAAACTTCCGGGTTCTGTGCAACCTTGTGCGTAACGACCGTTCCCACTCCTCCGGCGCCGATAATCAATACTTTCCCCATTTTTCTTTTTTGTGTTGAAAATTAATAAGTTAAAAATATTAGCCTGCAAAAGTACATTTTTTTAAGGAAACGAAAAAAGAAAGAAGAAAAATTTTGAGTTGAGATTTGGGAATTTTTTACTGATTTACTAAATGGTCAGAATTCAACTTATTTTTCAAGATTTGTATAAACTATTTTGTCATCAATAAAAAGTATCGATCTTCGATTATTACAAGTTATTTTATGAATGAATGGACATGGTTTGGGTTTATTGTTATTGTTTTAGTATATCCATCAATTCTTTGTTGATATAAAGTGTTTCTCGCCCCACTTTTTGTGATTCAACTACTCCAATATTTTCTAATTCCTTTAAATAACGTGAAGCTGCTTTTCTTTCGACTCCCAATTTTTTTACAACAAACTCAATCTTTGTATAAGGTTGCTCGAATAACAGTTCAACAAGTTCTTTTGTATAAACTTTGTTGGCTTTTTGTCGAACCAGATCGATTGTCGAATCGAGCAGATTTTTGATCTTCATGATTCTTGTAATGGTTTCTCTGGAGGTATTTTCAACAGCTTGAAGCATAAATAATATCCAATCTTCCCATTCCCCCATTCTATTTACTTGATTTAGAAGTCTGTAATATTCTGTTTTATTGGCAATGATATATGAACTTAAATATAATATTGGCACATCAATTAATTGGTTTAGTATCAGATACAGAATATTAAGAATTCTGCCTGTTCTACCATTGCCATCATAAAAAGGGTGAATACTTTCAAATTGGTAGTGCAAAATTGCCATGTTAACCAATGGAGGTAAATCATTGGGTTGATTAAAATAATCCACAAAATTTGATAGCAAATCCAGTATTTCCGCCTTGTCTTGTGGAGGAGTATAAATTACTTCTCCCGTTTTATCATTTTTCAAAACCGTGCCCGGAATACTTCTAATTCCAGCCGAGTTATCAACCAATTGTTGTTGAATACTTACAATATCGCTCATTCTTAAGAACTCTTGTTTTTTCACAAGGTTAAAACCAAAAAATATTGCTTCGCGATAATTGACGACTTCTTTTGTAGCAGGCGATATATTGGTTTTATTAATACTTAGGGCTTTGTAGAGTTCATCTTGAGTAGTGATAATATTTTCGATTTCGGAGCTGTCTTTTGCTTCGCGTAGGACAATAGCATTCATCAACATGGCTTGATTGGGAATTGTTTTTGCTATTCCTTTTAATTCGGCTAATGCAGATGCCGATCTGGTTGTTTGCTTCAATATTTCAATAGTTTCCACTTTTTCTTTCGGAGGTGGAAGTTTTTCAAGCCTGTATTGTGGTGCATTTTGTCCCATATTCTTATTATTTGTCCCAAAAATACAAATTTTGGTACAAATAACAAAATTTGAAGTAAAACTTTTGTGAAAAAGTATAACAATTTTATCTTAGTACATGATAAAAAATTGTACAAACGGGGCTTTGCCCCAAACCCCACTCACTTTTTTGTCTTGAAACAAAAAAGTAAGCAAAAAAATTAACTTAGTTGAAGCAGCTACGTTCAATATAAATCAAATAAATTTGATTTTGTTTTCGCTTAAACGCTGCTTTCAAGACTGCGCCCACTTCACTCGAAAAACTTACGCTCGAAAAGCTGAAATCGCCCAAACTCATTCCGACGAAATACGTCGGAACTCAAACAAGGACGATTTATAAAGGCTTTTCTCGCTTGTTTTTCGGCTCATCGGACAAGGTCAACCCAAGTGCTTGGCTTATATGTTTTGTTTTACAGATATATAAAACAAATGTCTCAATTTATGTCATGTACTAAACTATGAAACCCACAAGTATTGCATACACAAACACGAATGAATATAATATACAGACATGTGGGTTCCATCAGACCTTAAAAAAATAAATTATATGCTGATGAAATATGAATCTAAAATTTTCTGTTTTTAAAAAGCATTAATTATTAATCAAAAAGATGTATCTTTGTGCCGTTTTTAATAAAAATATAAACTATAACTTATGAGTTTGTTAAGTACAGTAATGGGGCAGTATGATGAACCTCAGAAAGTAAAATCATTGGGCATTTATCCTTATTTTCGTCCTATTCAGTCGGAACAGGATACAGTTGTTACTATAAACGGGAAACCTGTATTAATGTTTGGATCCAATAGTTATCTGGGCCTTACCAATCATCCGAAACTGAAAGAAGCCGCTATCAGAGCAATAGAAAAATACGGCACAGGTTGTGCAGGTTCGCGGTTTCTGAATGGAACACTTGATATTCATATCGAATTGGAAAACCGTTTGGCAAAATTTGTTCATAAGGATGCTGCTTTGGTATATTCCACTGGTTTTTCGGTAAATTCGGGTGTAATTCCATGTTTGACGGGACGAAACGATTATCTGATTTTTGACGAAAGAGATCACGCTTCTATTATTGAGGGAAAGCGTCTTTCGTTTTCAAAACAGTTTAAATTCCGTCACAACGACATGGATTCGCTGGAAGATGTGCTAAAACGTTGCGATTATGACAAAATAAAGGTGATTGTAGTGGATGGCGTTTTCAGTATGGAAGGCGACATTGCCAAATTGCCTGAGATTGTGGAATTATCCAAAAAATACAATGCTTCCATTTATGTTGATGAAGCTCATACTCTGGGCGTTTTCGGAAAAACAGGAGCAGGAATTTGCGAGCATTACGGGCATACCAATGATGTTGATCTGATTATGGGAACTTTCAGCAAATCGTTGGGAACCATTGGCGGTTTTATCGCTTCCGACAACAATATTATCAATTATTTGAAACACAATTCGAGAACATTGATATTCAGCGCTTCCATTACACCTGCTTCTGCAGGTTGCGTGCTGGCAGCTTTGGATGTATTGGAAGAAGAAACGTGGAGAAAAGAAGCGTTGTGGAAAAACACAGCCCGCGCGAAAGATGGATTTATGAAGGCCGGTTTTGAAATTGGGCACACTGAATCACCCATCATTCCTTTATATGTGCGGGATAATCTTAAGACTTTTCAACTTACCAGTTTGCTGATGGAAGAAGGAGTTTTTGTTAATCCTGTTGTTTCGCCGGCTGTTCCCTCCGAAGATACACTGATCAGATATTCGTTGATGGCTACCCATACGTTTGAACAGATTGACGAATCAATAGAAAAAATTACAAAAGTTGCCCGCAAGTTGGGAATTATAGAATAATTACACGAAAGTTTTTTCATTCAATTGTCAACAGAATGTGTCAAATTATTGATACATTCTGTTTTGCTTTTAAAGAAATAGACTGACGATAACCATTTATATATTTTGTGCAAGGTTTGAAATATGGTAGGATAAAAACAGGTAGAACAAAAAAAGCACACAACAATAGCGTCATGTGCTTTGGAGAAAATAAGAATTTTTTCAGAAAGGCAAATCGTCTTCTACTATATCAGCACCCTCCTGAAAGGTTTCTGCAGGGGGAGTAGAAGCTGCAGCAGGTTCTTCAGATGTGTCCGAACGTTTTCCTAACAGTTGGATATTTTCAGCATAAATTTCCGTAGTGTAACGTTTAATTCCATCTTTCTCCCATGAGCGACTTTGAATTTTTCCCTCGATGTAAAGCTGACTTCCTTTTTTTACGTATTTTTCTACAATTTCTGCCAGCCCCCTCCAAGCTACAATATTGTGCCATTCAGTTCGATCGGGAACTTGCGTTCCGTTTTGCATGGTATAACCCCGTTCAGTGGTAGCCAAAGGAAAACGGGCTACTGCAACATTTTTTTCCAAGTAACGCACTTCGGGATCTTTTCCTACATTCCCTACTAAAATAACTTTATTAACAGACATAATTTCAATGATTAAAATGGTTTGAATTGAGTTGAACTGCCCGTAAAAATACATTTTTTTTTATACGTATCAAATTTTTTTCAAAAATTTTGAAAAAAATGAGCTCGATTCTCTCGTCGATGATTGTAAAATAGAATGGTTGTTTAAAACAAATATGACAAATTGACGGCAAATATTTTGTTTTTAGTAGAAAAAGGTTCCTTCTCCCCATTCAAATAATTGGTTAGATTTTTCCATCCCTGATTCCAAGTAGCCTGAATCTGAATTTTTTTGAAGAATTGAATTCCGGCTCCAAATGTGTAGCCATAGTCGACTCGACAATTAAAATCGGAATAAGTAAAATTTTCGTTGTTTTGGGTTTCAGGTGTTTCAGAAATTTTTTGTCCACTCAAGGCATAGGCGCCGTAAACTCCTCCAAATCCATACAGCCCCATATTTCCAAAATCCAGACAATAGCGCAAATGCAGAGGGATTTCCAGAAAATTGAATTGGCGGTAAACATCTGTCAAGCTGTCGGAATTTACAATACTGCCTTTCTGAGAAAGGGCAATACCTGTGGCAAAACCAAAGCCTTTTTGTGGAGTTTGGTACATCATCCCAATGTTGTATCCCGTCAGGTTTTTTAAAGCCGGCAGGTTGGCATCAGAAGCACTACTGCCGACGTAAATTTCTGAAGCTCTGTTGAGGCCGCCTTGTAGGGAGAATTGCGAAAAAAAATTCATTGCAAGGAAAAATAACAAACATCCCGACAAGGCTATTCTTTTTTTCATAAATTCTTGTGTACCGCTCTTTTTTAATGGAATCGTTTTGTTCCGAAATAAATTCTTATTCACTGAGGACATTCGACTTTTTCGACATGCGTTTACGTTCATTTTCATCAAGATAGATTTTCCTTAAGCGAATTTTGGTTGGAGTAACTTCCACATATTCGTCTTCTTTGATATATTCCAAAGCTTCTTCGAGACTGAAAACTACCGGTGGTGTAAGTTTAATTTTGTCATCAGAACCTGATGCCCGCATGTTGGTTAATTTTTTCGACTTGGTAACATTCACCACAATGTCGCCTTCCTTAGCGCTTTCACCCACAACCTGACCGGCATAAACTTCCTCCTGGGGAAAAATGAAAAATCTGCCTCTGTCCTGTAATTTGTCGATGGCATAAGCAAATGCCGTGCCACTTTCCATTGCAATAAGCGATCCATTGTTTCTTTTTTCGATTTCACCCTTGTAAGGTTGGTATTCCAAAAATCGGTGCGACATAACGGCTTCTCCTGTTGAAGCTGTTAGTACATTATTCCTTAATCCGATAATACCTCGTGAAGGAATTTGAAACTCCAGCTGTACACGGTCGTTTACTATTTCCATGCTCAGCATTTCGCCTTTGCGGGCTGCAACCATCTCAATGATTTTTCCGGCATATTCTTCAGGGAGATTGATGCTCAACTGTTCGACCGGTTCGCAACGAACGCCGTTTATTTCTTTGAAAATTACCTGTGGCTGTCCTACCTGAAGTTCGTAACCTTCTCTGCGCATGGTTTCTATCAGAATGGAAAGGTGTAAAACACCTCTTCCATAGACGTGCCAAATATCCGAGTCTGGATTTTTCTCCACGCGTAAAGCGACGTCTTTTTCGAGTTCTCGCATCAATCGTTCATGAATGTGTCGTGAAGTAACGAATTTTCCTTCCTTTCCGTAAAAAGGCGAATTATTGATGGTGAAAACCATACTCATGGTAGGCTCATCCACTGCAATGGGTTTCAACGGTTCCGGCTGGAGTGCGTCGGCAATGGAATCGCCAATTTCAAAACCCTCTATTCCCACCAGCGCACAAATATCACCCGATTTCACTTCTTCCGTGCGCGTTCTTCCAAGTCCGGTAAAAGTATGCAATTCCTTAATGCGGGATTTTGTAACCTTGCCATCACGACTTACCAGGCTTACTTCCATTCCTTCGCGAAGTGTTCCACGATGAAGTCTGCCAACGGCAATTCTTCCCACATACGGAGAGTAATCCATCGAAGTGATAAGCATTTGGGGAGAGCCTTCCAAATAAGGCGGAGCAGGAATATACTTGATAATGGCATCCAGCAAGGGTAAAATATTGTCGGTTGGTTTTTTCCAATCGTCCGACATCCAATTCTGTTTGGCTGATCCAAAAATAGTGTGAAAATTCAACTGTTCTTCATTGGCATCCAAATGATACATTAAGTCGAAGACGGCTTCCTGAACTTCATCGGGACGGCAATTGGGCTTGTCGACCTTATTGACGACCACAATGGGAATCAGTCCCATTTGAATGGCTTTTTGGAGAACAAAACGGGTTTGTGGCATCGGACCTTCAAAAGCATCTACCAAAAGTAACACTCCATCAGCCATATTTAAAACCCTTTCTACTTCTCCTCCGAAATCGGCGTGTCCCGGTGTGTCTATAATGTTGATTTTATATCCGTTGTAATTGATGGAAACATTTTTAGCCAATATGGTGATTCCTCTTTCGCGTTCGAGTTCATTATTGTCCATAATGAGTTCACCAACTTTTTCGTTGTTGCGGAAAAGGTGTCCTGCCAGTAACATCTTGTCTACCAATGTAGTTTTCCCGTGGTCGACATGGGCAATGATGGCTACATTTCTAATTTTTTGCATAAGTTAAAGAGCTAATTTTTTAGCCTGCAAAGATAGCCAAAAAAATTGAATTTTTATTGCCAGTTTTTTTGAATTTAGCTAAAGCAAAAAATATGGAACGCATGACACAAATTTGAAAATTTCGGTTTCCATTGAATTGCGTTGTATCCCGGTAGAGACGTAGCATGCTACGTCTCAAGCAAATACCCAAATTTAATTGCAACGAATCGGAATCCAAACGCGGAAAAAATTCAAAAATGGTATGGTGATTTTTTTCATTGAATTGGGATATATCAGGTTTGAGACGTAGCATGCTACGTCTCTACAAAATGTATTGAATTGGAAATGATTAATTCAACAATGAATATTTGAAATTCTTCCAACCTTATCGTGCTAAAAACCTTAGTAAACTGAATAACCCCCTTCAATCGAAACCTTATTACCTTATTTTCGGTGCAAATACCCAAATTCAATTGCAATGAATCGGAATTCAAAACACGGAAAAAATTCAGAAATGGGACGGTGGTTTTTTTCATTGAATTGCGTTGTATCCGGGTAGAGACGTTGCATGCAACGTCTCTACAAATACCCAAATTTGGAGGTAATGAATCGGAATTCAAAACGCAGAAAAAATTCAGAAATGGTACGGTTAATTTTTCCATTTAATCGCGTTGCAACATGGTAGAGACGTAGCATGCTACGTCTCTACAAAATACTGGAAAATGTTGTTGAAATGATGGAATGAAATGTAAAATCAATTGGAAAAGGTATGGTTTTTCCGTTGCCTGTGACCATGATTGAAAATTTCGGGGTTTTCACTGGCAACGGAGACCTGTTCTTTTTGACAGCGAACCGCTTATCGCTTGTCATTGATACCAAACTCTTTCCATTGCGATTGCGGAATTTCAAGCTTTACGAGTTTTTTGGCTTCGCTGTATTTCCCGGCCAGACCGTCCATGAGAGCATTCAACGACTCCGTCTTGCTCTT
>Ga0255346_1005494_pt1 | contig 13033 bp, 9 predicted proteins | sample wastewater_treat_FD_194410 | JGI IMG/M metagenome (GOLD analysis project Ga0255346, IMG submission 194410) | Wastewater microbial communities from Lulu Island WWTP, Vancouver, Canada - plant22 | ecosystem: Engineered > WWTP > Wastewater > Unclassified | place: Canada: Vancouver, British Columbia... | reverse complement strand
GTTGTTGTGTCGCTGTCCTTGGAACCAACCTGATCAACGGACACTGCGGCAGACCGCAGGCGACTACAACGCAGGCGACGTCGCTGTCCTTGGAACCAACCTGATCAACGGACACGCGCGGGACCCGCGCACCACCAACTTGCGCGGGCTCGTCGCTGTCCTTGGAACCAACCTGATCAACGGACACATCTTCTCGAGAATTATTCTCATCGTCCAGATATCGGGTCGCTGTCCTTGGAACCAACCTGATCAACGGACACGAGTACTACGACGCGGAAAAGGATGCGCTGATCCCGGTCGCTGTCCTTGGAACCAACCTGATCAACGGACACGTTGGCATCCGCCTCATCATCAAACTTCACGTTCGTCGCTGTCCTTGGAACCAACCTGATCAACGGACACCCCTGTGTTGCGTTTTTTTTGGGCTGGTAGGGTGAGTCGCTGTCCTTGGAACCAACCTGATCAACGGACACCCGCTGCAGTTGAAGACCTTCAGGCGCTGCTGCCTGTCGCTGTCCTTGGAACCAACCTGATCAACGGACACCGGGAGGGGGAACATTCGGGTTCCCCCTCCTCCCAAGTCGCTGTCCTTGGAACCAACCTGATCAACGGACACCCGTCTTTTTCGGAGCTATCCATCACGTACCCGACGGTCGCTGTCCTTGGAACCAACCTGATCAACGGACACCCCTGTGCGCGGTTTTCTTTGGGCTGGTAGTGTGATGTCGCTGTCCTTGGAACCAACCTGATCAACGGACACTTATCACTTAGCGCTATTTCGGAATATCGTCGTCACGTCGCTGTCCTTGGAACCAACCTGATCAACGGACACTCGCCCCACACAAGCGGAGAGGCAAGAATCATCCACGCGTCGCTGTCCTTGGAACCAACCTGATCAACGGACACGTTTCGTGTTCGTGCTGCCGCCGCACCTGTGCAGGGTCGCTGTCCTTGGAACCAACCTGATCAACGGACACGAAGACGGCTGTGATCTAACGCTGCACTATGCTGGTCGCTGTCCTTGGAACCAACCTGATCAACGGACACTGGTGAATGACAGGTAGGCGCTTTCTGGCGGTTTTGTCGCTGTCCTTGGAACCAACCTGATCAACGGACACATGACGCCATTGACAATCCTGTTGATACCGTATCAGGTCGCTGTCCTTGGAACCAACCTGATCAACGGACACGTTTTATTTTCCTTCCCGATTTTTGGGAATCTGGAGTCGCTGTCCTTGGAACCAACCTGATCAACGGACACGCGGGTGCGAGTTGCATGCTGTCGTAGAGCTTCCGTCGCTGTCCTTGGAACCAACCTGATCAACGGACACCTTTCTCCTCCGCATGCTTCCGCTCCGAACTGCTGTCGCTGTCCTTGGAACCAACCTGATCAACGGACACGTGGATGGTTTCGAATTGTTGAACGACGCGACCGCGTCGCTGTCCTTGGAACCAACCTGATCAACGGACACTAATAGAGGAGGGGCTCTCAGCCCCTCCTCCCCACGTCGCTGTCCTTGGAACCAACCTGATCAACGGACACGTCGAGCTGAACCGCAATCCCGAGCGTGTCCAGTAGGTCGCTGTCCTTGGAACCAACCTGATCAACGGACACTTGCGTCATGATCGAAGTCGCAACATAGCAGATGATGTCGCTGTCCTTGGAACCAACCTGATCAACGGACACTCCTCGATTGCGAGGGTGGCGCAGACAATGTCGTAGTCGCTGTCCTTGGAACCAACCTGATCAACGGACACTTCTTCGTCGTCTTCGTCGTCGTCGTCGTCGTCGGTCGCTGTCCTTGGAACCAACCTGATCAACGGACACCACCTTCTGGAGCATGACGTCGCCTTTTTCTCCGGGTCGCTGTCCTTGGAACCAACCTGATCAACGGACACTCGACTGCGGGATTGGATGCGCTTCTGACAAGATGTCGCTGTCCTTGGAACCAACCTGATCAACGGACACCACCCCGGTCGCAACGTCGCTGGAAGAGGTGAGTGCGTCGCTGTCCTTGGAACCAACCTGATCAACGGACACGAGATGAGTGGCGCCTTCTGGGAAGACGGGGAACGTCGCTGTCCTTGGAACCAACCTGATCAACGGACACTTGTACAGGTTGTTGTATGGGCTGCCCGGGCTGTAAGTCGCTGTCCTTGGAACCAACCTGATCAACGGACACTAAAACTCAAACTAGAAAGTGTCTACGACTGATGAGGTCGCTGTCCTTGGAACCAACCTGATCAACGGACACGAAGGGATCGTGTCCGCGATGGGCGCGTTCAAAAAGTCGCTGTCCTTGGAACCAACCTGATCAACGGACACCAAGCCAGCGAAGTGGGCCCGCTACTCCACCAAAGGTCGCTGTCCTTGGAACCAACCTGATCAACGGACACATTTAAAGGAAAAACAACATGAACAGATTCGCTAATGTCGCTGTCCTTGGAACCAACCTGATCAACGGACACTTCAGTGATCTATGTGCTCTGAGCACTTCCGCATGGAAGTCGCTGTCCTTGGAACCAACCTGATCAACGGACACTGCAGCGGACGAAATTCTGCCTGTTGTGCCTGTCGGTCGCTGTCCTTGGAACCAACCTGATCAACGGACACAAATGCCGCTTTACTGATCCCGTACTCTTCTATTAGTCGCTGTCCTTGGAACCAACCTGATCAACGGACACTGGTAGAGATTAAAGAATGTGCGAAAAATGCGAAGTCGCTGTCCTTGGAACCAACCTGATCAACGGACACCTGTCGGGGATTAAGTGATCCAGCGTGACGTCCGTGGTCGCTGTCCTTGGAACCAACCTGATCAACGGACACGAAATAGTAGTAGACTTCGACGGTCTCGGGGATATTCGTCGCTGTCCTTGGAACCAACCTGATCAACGGACACCCCGTCGTAGTTCATGATGAACCATGCTGCGGTCGGTGTCGCTGTCCTTGGAACCAACCTGATCAACGGACACATGTGCTGACGCTTCCTAAAGCGAAAAAAATACATGTCGCTGTCCTTGGAACCAACCTGATCAACGGACACCTATCTCTGTGAGCTATCCTCCGTCGGTCAGCTGGGTCGCTGTCCTTGGAACCAACCTGATCAACGGACACAACCGTCCGTTGGTCGGGGGAGTCTTTTTCATTGTGGTCGCTGTCCTTGGAACCAACCTGATCAACGGACACAACTGTCAACCTGCCTCATCAGCCCCGGGTGGTCATGTCGCTGTCCTTGGAACCAACCTGATCAACGGACACAGAAATACAGGGCGGAGTTGCTTGAGCGACTGGAAGTCGCTGTCCTTGGAACCAACCTGATCAACGGACACTTTCCCAACGACTACTCTCCCTGTGCGAGTGACGATGTCGCTGTCCTTGGAACCAACCTGATCAACGGACACCTGAATCAGATCGGACACGCTCAGCAGCTCGTCAGGCGTCGCTGTCCTTGGAACCAACCTGATCAACGGACACTTTAAATGAGATGTTGTGCGTGTCGCCGGTAGCGGGTCGCTGTCCTTGGAACCAACCTGATCAACGGACACATAAACATCCCGAGCTATTTTATCCTCTAGACAGGTCGCTGTCCTTGGAACCAACCTGATCAACGGACACAGCGGTCTCGGGGGGATCGCCGGGAGCCCGCGCCAGGTCGCTGTCCTTGGAACCAACCTGATCAACGGACACATGCTATACTTTAATATAGCTAGTGCGTTAGACAGGTCGCTGTCCTTGGAACCAACCTGATCAACGGACACTTGGCGCGCTGTAAAGTACGATCCGAAGGCGGTGGTCGCTGTCCTTGGAACCAACCTGATCAACGGACACTCACGCCTGTCGTACTCCGTCAGCTGCACAGCGGTCGCTGTCCTTGGAACCAACCTGATCAACGGACACATCGGCGTCGGTTGGTCTGGGAGGGGGGAGTATTCGTCGCTGTCCTTGGAACCAACCTGATCAACGGACACCCACTCATGCCAGTAAGTTCACCAAAATACTTCAAGTCGCTGTCCTTGGAACCAACCTGATCAACGGACACCTACGATATAATATATATATAATACCAGCGCTTGGTCGCTGTCCTTGGAACCAACCTGATCAACGGACACCGCACTTTCCTTACTTTCCTCTCGCACTTTCCGCGTCGCTGTCCTTGGAACCAACCTGATCAACGGACACTTTTTCGTTTGATTTTCTGTCTCGATCTCGTCCGTTGTCGCTGTCCTTGGAACCAACCTGATCAACGGACACGGTCCAATCTTGTTGATTTTGATCCCTTCGCTGTGTCGCTGTCCTTGGAACCAACCTGATCAACGGACACCTTGTGTTGCTGTTGTTGTTGTTGTTGCTGTTGCTGTCGCTGTCCTTGGAACCAACCTGATCAACGGACACGCCATCTCGTTCCAATCGGATACCCACGGACCGGACGTCGCTGTCCTTGGAACCAACCTGATCAACGGACACGCGAGGTCGCGGTAGCCGCGAATCTGCCGGCGCGTCGCTGTCCTTGGAACCAACCTGATCAACGGACACCTACATATTGTGGTATATTCCCATTTTTAGGGTAGTCGCTGTCCTTGGAACCAACCTGATCAACGGACACTATATCGCGCGCGCGCGAGAGAGGGGCGACGCGAGTCGCTGTCCTTGGAACCAACCTGATCAACGGACACAAAAGGGAAATTGCGCAAGCGGCCAACGAAGTCTTCGTCGCTGTCCTTGGAACCAACCTGATCAACGGACACCCTTCCTTCGTGGATATATTCCCCACTCCCATATATGTCGCTGTCCTTGGAACCAACCTGATCAACGGACACATTGCCATTGTGCAACAAGCAGAAGACACGGCACAGGTCGCTGTCCTTGGAACCAACCTGATCAACGGACACACCGGGCATGATGCCCAAAAAAGAAAGGAAAAAAAGTCGCTGTCCTTGGAACCAACCTGATCAACGGACACATGACTTTGAACATCGGCACTGGTGGCTGGTGGAGTCGCTGTCCTTGGAACCAACCTGATCAACGGACACGGAGGACGCGCTGGAGCGCGTGCGCAGAAACCGTGAGTCGCTGTCCTTGGAACCAACCTGATCAACGGACACAAGAAGAGTCCGCTGAGGTAGGTCATGCGCCTATGTCGCTGTCCTTGGAACCAACCTGATCAACGGACACCCATTCCTCTGGACTCAGATTTGGGCAGACGGTATGTCGCTGTCCTTGGAACCAACCTGATCAACGGACACGTTTTTCCTTTCTTTTGTTTGCTTGACGACCTCAGGTCGCTGTCCTTGGAACCAACCTGATCAACGGACACTCGCGAGAGTATAGGAGAGAAGACGAACCTGCTCTTGGTCGCTGTCCTTGGAACCAACCTGATCAACGGACACACCGACAGATCAGCAATGTCAATCTTGCTTTCGAGTCGCTGTCCTTGGAACCAACCTGATCAACGGACACGCGTACATTCGTGCGGTTCTCTCGGTAATATTCAGTCGCTGTCCTTGGAACCAACCTGATCAACGGACACGGCTGCAAAACGCACCGTGCTCTGTCTAAGCCCTATGCGATATCCTCTCCCTCCCGGAAGCCCGTTTCCGTCTTAATCTCTCATCGCTGCCTGCTTTGCTTGTACATAATTTGTAACTGATCCACCTGTTTATGCATACTAGCAGCGCAGCAATGCACTCCCCCCTTTCCCTTTCAACCTACAGGAATTTCAGCTTATGGCTCAGGAAAGAAAAACCATCCATGTTGTCTCCAATTCCCATTGGGATCGCGAATGGGGCTATCCCTTTGAAGAGACCCGATTACTTCTGCTCAAGTTCATGGATGAGCTGCTGAGCCTTCTGGACACGGATCCGGATTTCACGTCCTTTACCATGGACTCGCAGACCCTTTGCGTGGAGGATTATCTGGAGCTTCGCCCTGAAAAGCGTGCGACCATTGAGAAGCATGTGAAAAGCGGGCGTCTCCTTATCGGACCCTGGTATTCTCTGCCCGAGGAATATGTCTGCAACGGCGAATCGCTGGTGCGCAATCTTGTTGTGGGGCACCGGAGCGCCGAGGCGCTGGGCGGTGTGACGAAAAGCGGATACACGCCCTTCAGTTACGGTCAAACCTCCCAGATTCCGCAGATTTACCGGGGTTTTGGTATTGACGACATCATTTTTTACCGGGGGATTAATACGCCGAAATGTGAATACATTCTGGAAGGCCCCGACGGTTCCCGGCTGCTGGGTTCCCGCTTCGGCTGCATGAGCCGCTTCAGTTATTACATTTACATTTATCGTGTGCTGCGTTACGGCTCGGATGATGTGTATCAGCGCTATGACTGGGACCGCGGCGCCGCTCCTTTCCGTATGATCGCCAGCGAGCGGCTCCGGGATCACTACTATATTCTCGATGATGGGAGAAAACAGTGGAATGATGCGCCCATCCGCGAACAGCTGCTGAAACTGGTCCGGGACGAATCAGAGCATTTCACTACCAGCCAGATTGTATGTATGCAGGGCTTTGATACCTCCAACCCCGATCCGGAGGAGAGCCGGATCATGAAGCTCTGTCAGGAGTTGCTTCCCGAGCACGACATCCGTTTTTCCACGCTGAAAGAATACATGACCGCCATGGCAAAAGAGGTGAAAGATCCGATTGTCCTGCGCGGCGAATTCCGTGATCCCGGTGCGACGGGCAGCTGGACGCATCTTTTCGGTGATATTATCAGTGCCCGGCCCCGGCTCAAGCAGAACAATCACAAGGCGGAAGTGAATCTGCAGCGGCGGGCGGAGCCCTGGTCCGCCATCGCTTCCATGCTGGAGGGCGAGTACTATAAAACAGCCCTGGCACGCTGCTGGAAGCTGCTGCTTAAAAATCATCCCCACGATACCATCACCGGTGCCGGAGTGGATCGTATGGAAGAGGATTCCATTTACCGCTTCAACCAGATTAACCTGATTTCCGAAGGTGTCGCCCGGCGCGGGCTGCAGCATGTGCAGATTCAGGTGGACAACAGCGACCTGTCGCCCCGGGACAGCGTGATTACGGTTTTCAATCCCTGCCCCTTCCCGCGGCGCGCTGTGATTTCCTGTCTTGTGGATATGCCGCAGAATATGGGCTATACGGCGTTCGGTGTGCAGACGCCCGAAGGAAAGTCCCTTCGTGTGCAGCGTGAAGAGCAGTATCCCATGGGGGTGCTCGTGCGCAACCTTCAGGATATCTCCAGTGAGCTGCGGACGGAGCGTGTCCGCTGCCATCTTGAAACTGAAGACATTCCCGCTTTCGGTTACAGCACCTATCATGTGACCCGACGCCCCGGTTTTGAATACCTGCCGGGCTCTCTCGTGCCGGAAACCAATGTGCTGGAAAATGAGCACCTGCGTGTGGTCTTCAATTCCAACGGCACGCTGGATATGACACACAAGGAAACGGGGCGGGTGTATTCAGGACTGCATTATCTGGAAGACGGCGGAGAAACGGGGCATTCCTGGGTGCACATGGCACCGGAGCGCGATGAAATCATTACGTCCCACGGGGCTCCCTGTTACATCACACTGGAAGAATCGGGACCGCTCTACGCACGCATGCGTGTGGATTATCATATGCAGATTCCCGTGAGTGTGGAAGATGAACCTTATGTCGATTTCCGGCAGGGCGATCTCAACAATACCGGCAGGACGAAAGAACGCCGGGAAATGATTATTACAAGCCGCTTCATACTTCGTTCCGGTGCCAGGCGGCTGGATGTCATCACCGAATTTGAAAACACATGCAAGCATCACCGGCTCCGGGTCGTTTTTCCGACCCGGCTCAACTGCGATCGCACCGATGCGGAAATTGCCTATGATGTGATCGGGCGGGATATTCACATTAAAGAAAGCAGTCCCTATTACGGCCATCCGAACCCGCAGTATCCCATGCAGCGCTTTGTGGATATGACGGACGGCGAGGCGGGATTTGCCGTTATCAATAACTCGGGGCTGCGTGAATACGAGGCAATGGATCAGACAGACCGGCCGCTGGCAATCACGCTGCTCCGTGCCTTTACCTATCGCAACTCTCCTGTCTTCGGGCGCTGGGAAACCTACCCCGACATGGAGTTGGCGCAGTGCATCGGCAAATTCGAGTGGCGATACGCCCTTTATCCGCATGCGGGCGACTGGAAGAACGGCTGTTACCGTGAAGCGGAAGATATGAATCTGCCTCTGGAGCCGGCGCAGGCAGGACCGCATGAAGGTACGCTGCCGAAGGCGATGAGCTTCCTGACGCTGGAAGGCGACAATCTCCAGATCACCGCATTGAAGCAGGCGGAAGACCGGCCGGGCAGCTATATTCTGCGCCTTTTCAATCCCGACGATGCACCGGTGCAAGGCCGTGTGATCCTCTTCAAGGATGTTCAGGAAGCCTGGCTGACCAATCTGAATGAAGAGCGGCAGGAGGCGCTTCAGCCTGAAAAGAACCGGCTTATGCTGGAGGTGGGCGCCAAGAAAATTGTGACGCTGGAATTTCGGATTTAGGAGAGCAATCGCATCCGTCTGTTGCTGAAAGCCCGCCTTTCTGATCGGGACTAATCGCCGTGTAAGTGTTGTTACCACTTATATGAAGAGTGTTTCGCAAAAGGAAGTGCGCGATTTTCAAGGAACAGATTATGAAACGATTCTCTCTCATTTTTGCCGCATGCATGACCCTCTGTGCTGCTGCACGAGGACAGATGATAGCAGGGACGATCGGCCCGGAAGTCTCTTTTGATATAGCGTCACGCCCCGCCGTGATTGCTCCGGGCAGCGTCTTTACGGGTGCGGTCAAGGTCATGCTGAATGACGGATGGCATGTGAACGCCCACGAGCCTCTGGATCCTTTTCTGATTGCTACCGAACTGCAGTTTGAGAAGCAGACAGGCTTTACGCTTCGCGGTGTGGCATATCCTGAGGCGAAAACGGTCAATCTGGATTTTTCACCTGAGCCGCTGGCGGTCTATGAAGAAGTTTTTTTTCTCGCTTTTGAAATGGAAACCGATGCGACGCTGGCAGCGGGTGAGTATACGCTGAATCTGTCCCTGCTGTTTCAGGCGTGCAACAATGCCATGTGCGCCGCGCCCCGTAGCGAATCCATCCCCTTTTCTGTGAAGATAGGGGAAAGTGCCGGAGCCGCAGAGGAAGCACTGCCTGACTGGTTCGACCGTGCGCCTCTGTCCGCCATGCAGGCGGTGACGGATGTGAACGCCGTGCCTCCGGCCGAAACGCCGGAAGAAAGTGCGGCGATACCGGAGCAGGAACCGCCCGCTCTCTCTGCGGACTGGCATGCGCTTGCGGAAAAATTCCGGGTTGTGAATACGCTGGCGGGTTATACGGACAAAGAAGGCTTTCTTTCTTTTATTGCCGGTGACCGTTCCGATGCGGAAGGAAGCAATGCCGGAGGGCTGGGCGGCCTCTGGCTTTTGTGGATTGTGATTGGCGGCGGGCTTCTGCTGAATTTCACGCCCTGCGTGCTTCCGCTGATTCCGATCAATATTGCCATTATCGGTGCCGGTACCAGGGCAGGATCCCGCAGCAGAGGCTTTGCTCTGGGCGGTGCCTACGGGCTGGGCATTGCGCTGGTCTATGGCTCTCTCGGACTTCTGGTGGTGCTGGGGCTGTCAAGCGCTTTCGGCACGATCAATTCCACGGTCTGGTTTAACGCCGCTATCGCTGTTCTTTTTGTTGTGCTCGGGCTGGCGATGTTTGACGTGATTCAGATAGATTTTTCCCGCTTTCAGACCAGACTCGGAATGACTCCGAAAGAAGGCGGTCATTTCTTTGCAGCTTTGGGGATGGGCGCAGTGTCGGCGCTTCTGGCGGGTGCCTGCGTGGCGCCTGTCGTGATCTATACCATTCTGCAGGCGCAGGATCTGTACAGTCAGGGCAATGTGTTTGCGCTGGCACTTCCTTTCGGGCTTGGGGTCGGCATGGCACTTCCCTGGCCTTTTCTGGGAGCAGGGTTGTCGCTTCTTCCGAAGCCGGGCATGTGGATGGTTCGGGTGAAGCAGGCCTTCGGCGTTTTTATTATCGCATTTGCGCTGTATTACGGGTATCTGGCATACAGTCTCATGACGCCGCCTGCGATAAAAAGCGATGAGAATGGTATCTGGGTACATCAGCTGGAGGAAGGGCTGGCGCAGGCACTGGAAAAGAATCAGCCCGTTTTGCTTGACTTCTGGGCGACCTGGTGCAAAAATTGTACAGTCATGAGCCATACGGTACTGAGTGATCCGGATGTGCTGACGGCTCTTGACGGTTATGTTAAAATAAAATATCAGGCTGAGTCGCTTCAGAGTGTTCCGACCCGCGATGTGGTTGAATATTATAAGGTGCTGGGGTTGCCCACGTTCGTTCTTTTAGAGCCAAAGGAATAAGCCTATTATCATCAATGTCCTGCAACTGATTATCGACCACCTTCTGACGGTCGTCGGGTTTCTGCTGGCACTGCTGCTGGCAGTAAGGATCCTGCAGGAAAAGCGTCCCCCGGGCAGCACCCTCGCCTGGCTCATGGCAATCGTCCTTGCCCCCTATATCGGCGTTCCCCTGTACCTGGTCATCGGCGGCAGGAAATTCAATCGCAGCATTCACATGATTGAGCGGCTCTATGTGCCCGGAACCGGGCAAAAGCAGGAGATGCTGGTTCCGGCGGCAGGGCGCATTGTGAATCAGGCAGGTTTCCCATCACCCCGGCCGGGTAACCTTGTGGTATTTCACAGCAGCGGCGAAACGGCTTATGCCGCCATGATGCAGCTGTTTGAAGCGGCGCGCGTTTCCATACACGTTTCCACATTTATTCTGGGCGATGACGACACGGGACGTGCCGTTGTGAAGGCGCTTGCGAAAAAGGCGCGGGAAGGGGTGGAGGTGCGCCTGCTTCTGGACAGCCTCGGCTGTCTCACAACCAGCCGCGGTTTTGTGCAGCCGATTCGTGATGCCGGTGGCCGTGCCAAACGCTTTCTTCCGGTACTGCCGCTGCAGCGGAAATGGTCTGCCAACCTGCGCAACCACCGGAAGATTGTGGTGGTGGATCATGTGGCGGCTGTTGTCGGAGGGATGAATCTGGCAATGCTTTTTATGGGTGCCGAGCCGGACTGCTACCGCTATGTGGACGACTCTGTGTTTCTGTATGGTCCCGCTGTTTACGATATAGAAGAGGTGTTCCGGCACGACTGGGAATTTGCCGCCGATGAACAGCTGCATCTTCCTGAGGGCTGCCTTTTTCCACGCACGCCTGAGCCGTTTCTCAATGCCATGATAGAAGGCGTGACGCCTTTTCATGCGGTGGATGATTGTATGATTCAGGTGGTGCCCAGCGGGCCGGATGTGCCTGAAGATACCTTTCACGATGCGCTGCTTACGGCGATCATGGAGGCGGAAAAGCGTATCTGGCTCATGACCCCTTATTTTGTGCCGGATGCATCTTTGCTGAAACCGCTTGCATTGAAGGCACGTTCCGGTTGCGATATCCGGATTATTGTGCCTCTTCGTTCCAATCATGGCATTGCCGATCTGGCGAGAGGGCCTGCCCTGCGCGAACTCAGTGCGGCAGGGGCTGCTATTTATGTTTGCCCTGCACCGATGATCCATGGCAAAGTCATGCTCTTTGACCACAAGATCGCCATTACCGGATCACCGAATCTGGACATGCGCAGCATCTATCTGAATTTCGAAATTGCATTGTTCCATTACTCGCCTGCCGATATCGATATTCTCGAAGCCTGGCTGCGCCAGATTCAGCTGACCTGCCACATGATCCGCCCCCGGGAAGTGAGCCGGCGCCGTGCCTGGGCGGAAAATCTCAGCCATCTGATCTCGCCGCTTCTGTAGGGGGCTTCGGATCGGAGAGTGCGCAGGGTGGCGGCCCCCTGTATTCACATACGCAGCCGGGCGATGTCCTGCGGCATTCACACAACATCACAGACCTGAAAAGTCCCTGCCAATGCGGAGATTGGCGTTCCCAGGGAAGAATTGCATGTCTCCGGCGCCACGCCTGTACGCACCGCCGTCACCACGCTCTCCACCGTCCCTGCACTCCCCGTCATTCCTGCTTCTCCCCCCGTCATTCCTGCTTCTCCCCCCGTCATTCCTGCTTCTCCTCCCGTCATTCCTGCTTCTCCTCCCGTCATTCCTGCGAAGGCAGGAATCTTAATCAGGTTATGGACGTTTTGGCTTACATATCGCCCTGATCCACACCAAAGACTTTAGGATATATAACTCGTCACACTTCGCATATGAGAGATGCCTTGACGGTATTCCCGCGCAGTTGACAACAACGGCAGGACCCTTATAAAAAGAAATTCGCGTTAAGATTCCTGCCTTCGCAGGAATGACGCCGGGGGGGTGGACGTAACGGGCGGCGTGTGCAGGAATGACGCCGGGGGTGGACGTAACGGGCGGCGTGTGCAGGAATGACGCCGGGGGTGGACGTAACGGCGGCGTGTGCAGGAATGACGCCGGGGAGGTGGACGTAACGGGCGGCGTGTGCAGGAATGACGCCGGGGTGGACGTAACGGGCGGCGTGTGCAGAGATGACGGAGGGAGTGTGCCCCGGGGCATGATTCCGCGGTGAATTCGAGTGACTGTCTTCTTCATGACCCGCTTGTGTGCCAATGCGGAGATTGGCGTTCCCAGGGAAGACCTGCCTTTCTCTCCGTCATTCCTGCTTCTCCCCACGTCATTCCTGCTTCTCCCCCCGTCATTCCTGCTTCTCCCCCCGTCATTCCTGCGAAGGCAGGAATCTTAATCAGGTTATGGACGTTTTGATTTCATATCGCCCTGATCCACACCAAAGACTTCAGGATATATAACTCGTCACACTTCGCATATGAGAGATGCCTTGACGGTATTCCCGCGCAGTTGACAACAACGGCAGGACCCTTATAAAAAGAAATCCGCGTTAAGATTCCTGCCTTCGCAGGAATGACGCCGGGGTGGACGTAACGGGCGGCGTGTGCAGGAATGACGCCGGGGGTGGACGTAACGGGCGGCGTGTGCAGGGATGACGCCGGGGACATGTCGTAGG